>Ga0206130_10004671_pt1 | contig 16728 bp, 18 predicted proteins | sample Helgoland_Spring_9_FD_148637 | JGI IMG/M metagenome (GOLD analysis project Ga0206130, IMG submission 148637) | Pelagic subsurface seawater microbial communities from Kabeltonne, Helgoland, North Sea - Helgoland_Spring_Bloom_20160512_1 | ecosystem: Environmental > Aquatic > Marine > Epipelagic ... | reverse complement strand
GTTAGAAAAGGAAGCAACCGTGATCTCTGTGAAAGGAAAAAATTGTATGGCTCAGTTAAAAAAACTAGGAGCCATTGTATCATTTCAACTGAATTAATCAGTTGTTTTTTTTGTGTACTAAATTTCCATTACTGTGAGTAGTGATGGCGAAGCCGTAACTTAAAGTAGTATTTTTAGTTTAAATGAGCTGTAAAATAAAAAACAGACTACCGGTGGTAGTCGAGAAAAAAATAATTTATGAAAGTAGGAATTACCTTTTCAACCTTTGATTTGTTGCATGCCGGCCATGTAAAGATGCTAGAAGAAGCAAAACGTCAGTGTGATTATTTAATCGTAGGTCTGCAGTTAGATCCTTCGATTGATCGTCCTGAGAAAAATGCACCTTCTCAGTCGATTATAGAGCGTTACATTCAGCTTAACGGATCCAAGCATGTAGATGAAATTGTACCATACCTATCGGAGCAAGATTTAGAAGATATTTTACGTTCTTTTAAACTAGATGTTCGAATTATTGGTGATGAGTACAAGGAAAAGAACTTTACAGGAAGAGGGTATTGCGAAGAAAAAGGAATAGAGATCTACTACAATTCTAGAGATCACAGGTTCTCTTCGAGTGGGCTTAGAAAACAAGTGAAATCAGTTGAAGATAAATAAGAAATAAAAACACAATTAAAAACTCCAATTATTTTTGATGGCCGAAATCGAAATATCGATTATGATTTTAATAATAAGGGTTTAGAATATCATAGAATTTCAAAAATATAAAAAATGAGTAAAGTAGCATTAATTACAGGAATTACAGGGCAAGATGGTGCCTATTTAGCAGAATTTTTATTAAAAAAAAATTATACTGTTCATGGTTTGAAGAGAAGATCATCTTTATTTAATACTGATCGGATTGATCATTTGTATAAAGATTCCCACATTAGCGATTCTAATCTAATTCTTCATTTTGGTGATATGACTGACAGTACAAATCTTGTAAGATTGATTCAACATATACAGCCAGATGAGATATATAATTTAGCAGCAATGTCTCATGTTCGTGTTTCGTTTGAGATTCCTGAATATGTAGCTGATACTGATGGTATTGGTACTTTAAGGTTATTAGAAGCTATTCGGATATTAAAATTGGAGAATAAAACACGTATTTATCAAGCCTCTACTTCAGAATTATATGGTAAAGTACAAGAAGTACCCCAAACAGAAACAACACCATTTTATCCAAGATCTCCCTATGCAGTTGCTAAAATGTATGCTTATTGGATAACAGTAAACTATCGTGAGGCTTACGGAATTTTTGCTTCAAATGGTATTTTGTTTAATCACGAAAGTCCAATTAGAGGAGAAACTTTTGTAACTAGAAAAATTACTCGAGCAGTTTCTCGTATAGCTCTCGGTCTTCAAGATAAATTCTATTTAGGTAACTTAGAAGCCAAAAGGGATTGGGGTCATGCAAAAGATTATGTTCGTATGATGTGGATGATTCTCCAGGCAGATAAAGCTGAAGATTGGGTAATAGCTACAGGCACAACAACAACAATTCGTGATTTTGTTAAAATGGCTTTTTCACATATAGGTGTTGAGTTAGAATTTAAAGGTGTTGGAGTTAATGAAAAAGCATTAGTTAAGAACTGTAAAAATAAAAAGTATCAATTGGAGATAGGAAAAGAAATTTTGAGTATTGATCCAAAATACTTTAGACCTACAGAAGTAGATTTATTAGTTGGTGATCCAACTAAAGCAAAAACAAAATTGGGTTGGGAATTGGAATATGATTTACCAGCTTTAGTCGAAGATATGATGCAAAGTGATCTGAAATTAATGACAAAAGATCAATACTTGAGAGATGGGGGCTATGAAACTTTAAATTATTTTGAATAATGAAAATACTTTTAACTGGGTCAAATGGAATGGTGGGGAAGAATATTTTAGAACATAATACAGCACATAATTATAATTTCTTAACTCCCAGTAGTAAAGAATTAAATCTTTTAAATTATAAAGATGTAAAAAATTATATTGCCTTTAATCAACCAGATTTTATAATTCATTCCGCTGGAAAAGTAGGAGGAATTCAAGCAAATATAAAAGAACCTGTTAGTTTCCTTATTGATAATATTGATATGGGTAGAAATATTATTATGGCCTCTAAAGAAAATAATATAAAAAACCTCTTAAATTTAGCGAGTTCATGTATGTACCCTAAAGATGCTGTTAATCCATTGTCTGAAAACCTAATCTTAAAAGGCGAATTAGAGCCAACAAATGAAGGGTATGCAATTGCTAAAATAATGTCTACTAGGTTGTGTGAATATATTGTTAAAGAAGATAATTCTAAGAATTACAAAACTGTAATTCCATGTAATTTATATGGAAAACATGATAAATTTCATCCTAAAAATTCTCATATGATTCCAGCTGTAATACGTAAAATACATAATGCACATTTATCTGGCGCCAATGAAATCAATATTTGGGGAGACGGATCAGCAAGAAGAGAGTTTATGTATGTAGAAGATTTATCTGACTTTATTTTTTATGCAATTACAAAATTTGATAAAATGCCACAAAATATTAATGTTGGTTTAGGTTTTGATTATTCTATCAATGATTATTACTCAGAAATCGCAAAAGTAATAGATTATAAAGGTTCGTTTTCTCACGATTTAACAAAACCTATAGGGATGAAACAAAAATTAATTAATAATACAAAACAAAAGGAGTTTGGATGGAAACATAAGACAACTCTAAAAGAAGGATTAATTAAGACATATAAATATTATTTAGAAAACTATGGAATATAAATTAGCTACATCGACCTGGGATGAATTAGAAATTAACGCTATACAAGAAGTAATAAAAATTGATAAATTCTCTATGGGGCCAAAAGTAGAGGAGTTTGAAAAACAATTTGCTCAATATTTTGGATCAAAATATGCGGTAATGTGCAGTTCAGGATCTACAGCAAATCTCTTAATGACAGCGTCTCTTTTTTTTTCAAAAAAACCAAAATTAAAAGCTGGTGATGAAATAATTGTTCCAGCAGTGTCCTGGTCAACAACCTATTTTCCATTACAACAGTATGGTTTAAAGTTGAAATTTGTTGATATAGATTTGAACACACTTAATTATAATTTAGATGATTTAGAAAGTGCAGTTTCCTCTAAAACGAAAGCGATAATGGCGGTCAATCTTTTAGGAAATTCAAATGATTTTAATAAAATTAATGAGATAATAGAAAATAGAGATATTGTTGTAATTGAAGATAATTGCGAGTCTATGGGTGCTAAGTTCGATGATAAATTTTGTGGGACTCATGGTTTAATGGGAACATTTAGTACCTTTTTCTCACATCACATGGCTACAATGGAAGGAGGTATGGTATTAACAGATGATGAGGAGTATTATCATATTTTATTATGTTTAAGAGCTCATGGCTGGACAAGGAATTTACCTCATAAAAACCATGTTTCAGATAAATCAGATGATTGGTTTGAAGAATCTTTTAGATTTGTACTGCCTGGTTATAATGTTAGACCTCTTGAAATGAGCGGAGCCATCGGTATAGAGCAATTAAAAAAACTGCCTTCATTTATTAAGCAAAGAAGAAAAAATGCTGAAATTTTTGTAAAGTTATTTAAAGACGATAAACGATTCTTAATTCAAAAAGAAATAGGTGAAAGTTCTTGGTTTGGTTTCTCTCTTATTATTATGGATAAATTAATAAATAGGAAAGAAATTATTGATTTATTAACCATAAATAAAATAGATTCAAGACCAATTGTAACTGGTGATTTTACAAAAAATGATGTGATGAAGTTTTTTAATTATGAAATTCATGAAACCTTAGAAAATGCAGATCATTTGCATTATCAAGGGTTTTTTCTCGGAAATTCTCATGTAGATTTAACTAAAGAATTGCTATACTTAAAGAGTATCTTATAAGTTTTTTATTAGAAAAAAAAAGTAAAATGAAAAAAATTTTAATTACTGGTGGTGCTGGATTTATAGGATCACATCTAGTCAGACTTTTTGTAAATAAGTATCCAGATTATCATGTGTACAATCTAGATGCCTTAACATATGCAGGTAATTTAGAAAACCTAAAGGATATTGAAAATAAAAAGAACTATACATTTCTTAGAGGTGATATAACAAGTGATTCCTATATTAAGTCAATATTTTCTCAGTATCGTTTTGATTCAGTGATTCATTTAGCAGCGGAATCTCACGTAGACAGATCCATTTCAGATCCATTATCATTTGCAAAAACAAATATTCTTGGAACTATGATTTTGCTAAATTCCTTTAAAGATATTTGGTTTAATAATTGGGAAGAAAAGCGTTTTTATCACATAAGTACTGATGAGGTTTATGGCTCTTTGGGTGAATCAGGTCTTTTTGAAGAAACTACATCATATGATCCAAATTCGCCTTATTCTGCATCCAAAGCAAGTTCAGATCACTTTGTAAGAGCATATGGTGAAACTTACAATTTGCCTTATGTAATAACAAATTGCTCAAATAACTATGGTCAACATCAATTTCCAGAAAAATTAATTCCTTTATTTATTAATAATATTTTAAATGGTAATAAATTGCCAGTATATGGAGATGGAAATTACACAAGAGATTGGTTATATGTAAAAGATCACGCAATAGCTATTGATTTAGTTTTTCATAAAGGAACAAACAAAGAGACCTACAATATTGGCGGTTTTAATGAATGGAAAAATATTGATCTAGTGAAATTGTTATGTAAACAAATGGATGAAAAACTACTTTATAAGTCAGGTTCAAGTGAGAAATTGATTGAGTATGTTAAGGATCGACCAGGTCATGATTTACGTTACGCCATTGACGCATCAAAAATCAATAAAGAATTGGGTTGGGAACCAACAGTTACTTTTGAACAGGGTTTGTCTCAAACTATCGATTGGTATTTAAACAATGAAGATTGGCTTAAAAATGTTACTTCTGGTAATTATCAAAATTATTATAACAAACAATATAGCTAAGTTATGAAAGGAATTATACTAGCAGGTGGTTCAGGTACAAGATTGTATCCTATTACTCGTGGAACTTCAAAGCAATTATTGCCTATTTACGATAAGCCCATGATTTATTATCCATTATCTGTGCTTATGAAGTCTGGTATCAGGGAGATATTAATTATTTCTACTCCCAATGACCTACCAAATTTTGAACGGTTGCTGGGTAATGGTCATGAGTTAGGACTTGATATACATTATAAAGAACAGCCTTCTCCAGATGGTCTTGCTCAAGCTTTTATTATAGGTGAAGAGTTTATTGGTAATGATGATGTATGTCTAGTACTTGGAGATAATATTTTTAATGGTCATGGTTTTTCTGAGTTATTAACAAAATCTGTAGCTAATGTGCAATATCAAAAAAAAGCCACTGTATTTGGCTATTATGTAAGTGATCCTGAGCGTTATGGAGTTGTTGAATTTAACAAAGAAGGAAAAGCCTTATCTATTGAAGAAAAACCACAAAAACCAAAGAGCAACTATGCCGTAGTCGGTCTTTATTATTATCCTAATTCTGTGGTAGAGATTGCTAAAAACATCAAGCCAAGTCAGAGAGGAGAGCTTGAAATTACAACAGTAAATCAACAGTATTTAAAAGCGGGTGATTTAAAAGTAGAGCTCATGGGTAGAGGCTTTGCTTGGCTAGATACTGGTACTCATGAATCTTTAATAGAGGCATCAAACTATATAAAGATGATTGAAAGTAGACAAGGTCTAAAAATAGCTTGTTTGGAGGTTATTGCATGTGAAATGGGTTACATTACCAATCAGCAGCTTCTAAAGCTAGCTGAGCCGCTAAAAAAGAATGGCTATGGTCAATATTTAATTGAAAGAGCAAAGGAAGTTTTATGAAATTTACTAGACTAAAAATACCAGATGTTATTTTGTGTGAGCCTCAGGTTTTTTCCGATAATCGCGGCTATTTTGTAGAAACTTTTAGGCAAGATAAACTAGAATCATTTTTAGGCCATCAAGTTCCTTTCTGTCAAGACAACGAGTCTAAATCATCTATGGGGGTACTAAGAGGCCTACATTATCAATTAGCTCCACATGCTCAGACAAAACTAGTTAGAATAATAAGTGGTATTGTTTTAGATGTTGCTTTAGATATAAGACAAGGCTCACCAACCTTTGGACAACATGTTGCCGTTGAGTTAAGTTCAGAAAATAAAAAACAACTCCTTGTACCACGAGGATTTGCACATGGTTTTGTTGTACTCAGCAAAGAGGCCACTTTTGCCTATAAGGTAGATAATTATTATGTGCCAGAGTGCGATAGGGGTATCGCATTCAATGATGAAAGTTTAGGAATTGATTGGAAAATTAATCCAGATGAATTACAATTATCACCAAAAGACCTTAATCAACCCTTGTTTAAAAACGCAGATTATTTTAACTATGTAAATAATTTATATGCTTAACATACTTGTAACTGGTGGTAACGGACAGCTAGGCTCAGAGCTAAAGGAAATCGCTCCGAATTATCAAGATTATAACTTTTTGTTTACTGATGTTAAAGATTTAGATATTACAAATCATGGTGCTGTAGCATGTTTTATCGAGAGTAATAAGATAAACGTTATTATAAATTGCGCTGCTTATACCGCTGTAGATAAAGCAGAGTCTGAGCCTGAACTTGCGGATGAAATTAACCATCTCGCGGTAGCTAATTTTTCAGAAATAGCGAAAAAAAACAATATCAAATTGGTTCATATATCAACAGATTTCGTGTTTGATGGAACCAACAAAAAACCTTACAAAGAGATTGATGTTCCAAATCCTCTGTCTGTTTATGGGCAAACCAAATTAGATGGAGAATTAGCAATGCAGAAAATTAACCCAGCAAATTCTATAATTATTAGAACTTCTTGGGTGTATTCTAGATTTGGAAATAATTTTGTGAAGACTATGATTCGTTTGGCTGAAACTCGAGATGAAATTTCTGTTGTTGCAGATCAAATAGGATCTCCTACTAATGCGGAAGATTTAGCGCAATTAATTTTATCAATTTTGCCAAATATAAAAAATGAAACAGTTGAAATATATCATTATTCTAATTCAGGATATTGTTCATGGTATGAATTTGCTATAATAATTTTTGAGCTATCAAATATTAGGATTAAAATTAACCCTATTGATAATAAAGAATTTAAAAGATTAGCTTCTATTCCAAATTATTCAGTGTTAAACTGTAGTAAAGTTATAAACCGATATTCTTTAGATATTAATTGTTGGAAAACCAGTCTTAATAAAGTTTTAAAATAAAAATAAAAATAAAAATAAAATGAAAATAAAAAACATATGTTGTCTAGGTGCGGGTTACGTAGGAGGTCCTACTATGTCAGTAATAGCTAGTAAATGTCCGTCTATCAAGGTAAATGTTGTTGATCTCAATGCTGATCGAATTAAACTTTGGAATAGTAATGATTTGAATGAGTTACCAATCTACGAACCAGGTCTATCTAAGATAGTATCAGAAAATAGAGGCAAAAACCTTTTCTTTTCTATTGAAGTTGAAAAAGCTATTGAAGATGCGGATATGATTTTTATAGCAGTTAACACTCCAACGAAGACATATGGAAAAGGAAGAGGGCAGGCTGCGGAACTTAAATATATTGAATTGTGTGCTCGTACAATTTCAAAAGTTGCTAAAAGTGATAAAATTATTGTAGAAAAGTCAACTTTGCCTGTAAGAACAGCAAATGTTTTAAAAGAAATTTTTAAGAGCACCTCACAAGGTGTCAATTTTGAAATTTTATCTAATCCCGAATTTTTAGCTGAAGGTACAGCTATAGATGATCTTTTAAATGCAGACAGAGTTCTTATAGGAGGAGATAATACCAAGACGGGGATAGAAGCAAGAAACAAACTTTCTGAAATTTACGAGAGTTGGATCCCTAAAGAACGAATTATTCAAACAAATGTATGGTCATCAGAATTATCTAAATTAGTTGCAAACGCATTTTTGGCTCAGCGTGTATCCTCAATTAATGCAATTTCATCAATTTGTGAAGCTACTGAGGCTAATGTAGACGAGGTGGCCAAGGCTATTGGTCTGGATAGCAGAATTGGTCCTAAATTTTTAAATTCATCTGTAGGATTTGGTGGTTCATGTTTTCAAAAAGATATTTTAAATTTGGTATATATAGCTAAGTCTTATGGTCTTCACGAAGTTGCAAACTATTGGGAGCAAGTTATTATATTAAACAATCATCAAAAGGATAGATTTTCTCACAAAATAATATCTACACTTTTCAATACCGTATCCGATAAAAAAATAACTTTTTTCGGATGGGCTTTCAAAAAAGACACTAATGACACTAGAGAATCTCCTGCAATATATATAGCTGATAAGTTAATTAATGAAAAGGCTAAAATTTGTATTTACGATCCACAAGTGTCAAAAGAGCAAATTTTATTTGATATTAATCAATTAGGTACCAGATCCCCAGAAGAGAATGAAAATTCAATAGAAGTGGTAACCGATCCATATGTTGCTTGTGTAAATTCTCATGCAATTGCTATCTTAACTGAGTGGGATGAGTTTAAAACTTATAACTATTCAAAGATCTATGAGAATATGACTAAACCTGCATTTGTTTTTGATGGTAGGAGATTATTAATTGATGTGGATTTAAAAGAGTTTAAAAATAGATATTATATTATTGGAAATTAAACTCTATTTATGAAAAATAAAAATATTTGGATAATGGGAGGATTTGGAAATGTACTGTTTCAAATTCTTTTTGCACTTAAATTTGACAGAAAATCTATTCAGATTGTACCAGTTTTAACAGATAAAAATTTTTTTACAAAATTTTTAAAATTTACTATTCATAAGAAAGTTTATGACCCTTTGTTTAAAGAGCTTAATTTTAGTTCCTATTCACCATCTTTTTTAAAATCTCTTTTTATTTTATTTAAATCTTTGATAAGTAAAAAAATCAAAGCTCCTTATTTAGACACATATTTTTACCCTTATGATGAAGTTGGTCAAACTGCAAAAAATAATATTAATTATTTTGGGTATTTTCAAAATAAGGATCTTTTAGAAAAATATAATGTTGAAATAACAATTTTAAATACTGCGATTTTATCAGTTTTTAAACCACAAAAATTAACTAGAGAAGTTGTAGTTCATTTTCGTCTTGGTGATTCAGATTGGGCAAAAGCTAACTTACATTACTATGATGAAATTAAAAAATTACTAATTCTTGAAAAACAAGAAATTACTATAGTTACAGATTCTATTGAAGAAGCACGTGAGTTTTTTAGCAATTGTAATATCAAGCAAATATTTTCTAAAAGTCCAGAAGAAGATTTTAAGATAATGCTAGAAGCTGTAACACTTTACACTGCACCAAGTACTTTTTCTTGGTGGGCAGGTCAGTTTTTGTCACAAAATTGTACAGTAATTATTTCTAGTTTTGTTCATAATAGACTAGGTTATCATGGGAATTCAAATTTAAAAGTAATATAAAAATGAAAAATATAGTATTAGTAATCGGAGGTGCAGGATTTGTTGGAAGTCATCTTTGTGAAGAATTATTTAAGTCAGGTAATTATGACGTGTATTCGCTTGATAATTATTTCAACGGACTTAAATCAAATCATATTCCAGGTGTAAATTATATTGAAGGTAATTCTAAAAACATCTATGATTTAATAAACTTTATTCCTTCTTTGGTTTTTCATCTCGGTGAATATTCTAGGGTTGAGCAGAGTTTTGATGACTTTGATGATGTATGGGACTTCAATGTACTGGGTACTAAAAAAGTAGTTGAGTTTTGTAGTGAAAGAAATGCAAAGTTAGTGTATGCGGGAAGTAGTACTAAATTTGGTGATAAAGATGGAGGTAGAGATGCCTCACCATATGCTTGGTCTAAATCCAAAAACACTGAATTCATAATGAACTATAGTGACTGGTTTAAATTAAAATATGCAATTGTTTATTTTTATAATGTTTATGGTGGTAGAGAAAGACAGACTGGTAAATACGCTACAGTTATTGGGATATTCAAAAATTTGTACAAAACAAAACAACCAATTACAATAGTTAAGCCCGGCAATCAGCAAAGAAATTTTACTCACATCAACGATATAGTTAGAGGTCTAATATTGACAGGAGAAAAAGGTTATGGAGACGGTTACGGTATTGGATCTAATGAATCTTTTAGTGTTTTAGAAGTAGCTCAAATGTTTAAGGACAATATTGTTTTTTTAGAAGAAAGAAGAGGTAATCGAAAAACAGCTGAATTAATTACAGATAAAACAATTGGCCTTGGTTGGAAAGCAGAATACAAATTAAAAGATCATATTGTTGATTTTAAAGAAAGAAATAAAGTCTAGAAAAAAAGATGGGAAAAAAACAATATTTTTATTTTTTCATATTTTTAGCTATTAATAATATGATTTATAATAGTGTTGGTGATGTTTCATCAAATCTATCTGTAAATATTACCCATTTTATAATTGCTGGTTTAAATATTTTTTTTCTGGTAATTTTATTTATAGATAATCCAAAAATAAAGATAACCCCACTTGGTAAATCATTTTTATATATATTACCTTTTTTATTAATTTCATCTATCTTAAATAATAGTTTCTTAGGAATTTATAATGTTTTTCTTTTTTTTGAAATTATTATTTTTGGTTCATATCTTACTAATTACAGCATACTTTATGAAGATAAATTAAAAATAGTTATCTTTTTTTGCTTGGTATTATATTTAATGAAAATGGGAACAAGATTTATGATGGAAGGTGTATTTTCTTTTTTTGTTCCATTAGATAAAGTTGTTGTTTTTTTATTATTTCTTTCGCAAAGTCTTAAAAGGTATAAATCAAAGATTTTTTTTTTTATAGCTTTATTAGGTAGGAGTTTTAGTGGTGTTAGTGCATATTTTATTTCATTCATATTTATCAATTATAGAAAATTATTTTATCTATTGACAATTGTATTTGTTTTTTTATTTTCAGCAATTAATGCATATTTAGAAAATAATGTTGGTCAAGTTTTATTCTATGAAAAAAGTGCTGAACATTTTTTAACTGGTTCAGGTAGGTTTGATTTATATTATAAAGGTTTTTTAAATTTCTTTAGTTCCTCACCATTTGAAATGATTTTTGGATCAGGTTATATGACTGAAAGATCTATTTTAAGTGGATTAGATTTAACTTGGTCAAGTGATCCACACAATGCTGTTCTTCGTGCATTAATTGGTTGTGGATTTATAGGCTTATTTTCATTGATTTATATTTATATTAAAACTTTTAAAGCCATTGTTTATAATAATAAATTAAAGATTTTATTTTTTTCAATAATTATTTTTTCTCAATTAAATACTATTTATGGGCTCAAGCCAAACGAAACACATTTATTAATATTAATCTTAGCAGGTAATTACAAGAATGCATAATAATTTATATATACTTGGTACTCGTGGTATTCCAAACAAGTATGGAGGTTTTGAGGAATTTGCTGAACAAATGTATTTGTTTAGTAAATCAGATAATGATACAAATATTATTGTCACAGGTATTGAAAAGTCACACTTTTCAAATACAAAATATTTTAAACCAATTTCATTTTTTGGTGAATTTGTTAAACAAATAATTTATGATACAATGGCTTCAGTTTGGATATTATTTCAACCTAAAGGTACCATCTATCATTGCGGATATGGAACTGCCTTTTTAGGCATCTTTGTTATTAGATTTACAAAATTATTTCACTCACACAAGATTATTCTTAACATAGATGGCCTTGAGTGGAAGAGATCAAAATTTAATTTATTAACTAGAGGTTTAGTGAAAGTTGTTGAAGCACTCAGTATTTATTCAGTAGATACTATCATTGCGGACAATGGTGGGATAAATAAATACATTACTAAAAATTACAACAAAAAATCAAAAATTATTGCATACGGATCTTATATTGAGCCAAAAATATTATTTAATGACACTAAATTTAATAACAATATTTCATCTATATGCAGACAAAATTATGATCTAGTTATTGCTAGAATAGAGCCTGAAAATAATATCGACAAAATAATATTATCATATAATAAAAGTAACAGAATTTTGCTTATTATTGGAAATCATTCAACAAAATACGGCGATTACCTTAAATCAATTAGCACAAAAAATATTATTTGGGGAGGTGCTATTTATGAAAAATATAATATTGAATTTTTAAGGCAAAACTGTCAGTATTATATTCATGGACACAGTGTAGGTGGAACAAATCCGAGTTTATTACAAGCAATGGCAAGTAAATGTAAATTACTAATGCATAATAATGATTTCAATAAAGAAGTAGCCTTAGGTTTGTTTTGGAATAATCATAATGATTTGGCGATTATTCATTCATCCAAATCAGAGATAAATTTTCAAGATTTAATTAAAAATAATCTTCAAAAAATCAAAACTATTTATTCGTGGAAGAATATTTATAACGAAACCGTTAATTTAATATGAGAGTTTTGATTTTAGCATATGCATGCAGTCCAGAGATTGGAAGTGAGTTCAGATTAGGATGGAATCTACCTATTGAGTTATCAAAAATTGGTGTAGAAGTTGATGTTCTTCTTGGAAGTAGTGATGGAGAAGTTGGAGAGTTTGAAATCATAAAAAATCATTTAAAATCAAATAATTATGATAATATTAATTTTCATTTAATAAAACCTACGCCGTTAATTAAATTTTTGAATTTTTTTAACACTAAACTAAAACTTTCGTTTTTTTTCTATTTTGCTCTAAAATTATGGAATTACCAAGCATATGAATACTCAAAAGGATTAAAGAAAAAGTTTAATTTAACCCATCACCTTGGCCCTATAGGTTTTAGAGAGCCTGGTTTTATTTACAATAATGGGTTACCACATATTTGGGGTCCAATTGGTGGAGCACAATTAGTTCCTACCAATTTGATTAGAAAAAATACTAAATATTATTACGTTTCTTTAATTAAGAATTTTTTAAATAAATTACAGATAAAAAATAATAGAGTTCTAAGTGCTGTTAATTTATCAAAAACATTAACCTTTAGCACAAAAAACAATTTAAATGTATTCAATGAAAAGTTTAAAACTTATGGAAAAGTAATTAGTGATCAGGCTATTACAAACAATGAATTATTAAAACCCTCAATAAAAACTATAAGAAAATTTATTTTTGTGGGTAGTATAAACTCTAGAAAAAACATACAACTTATTTTAGAGTTAGCCCAGAAACATCATCTTGATTTAGATGTAATTGGTGATGGTCCTTTATTTAATAAATTGTTCAACAAGTATTCTTCTAAAAATATTAATTTTAAAGGAAAATTAACAAGAAAAGAAGTTCTAAATAATATAAAAAAGTCTGATTGTTTACTTATTCCAAGCTATGTTGAAGCTAACACTTCTGTTCTGTATGAGGCTCTTGCGTCTGGTATTGCTGTATTAACAAATGATAGAGACGGATTTGAAACAGAATTACCTTCTTTATTTTCTGTGAGTCAAACTGAAGTAAATAATTATTATGATTTAAAACAATCCTGGATAAAGTCTATCAATGAACTTAGAAATACTGATATTAGTATTATTAATTCTGAAATAGAACGACTACAAAATGAAAAGACATGGAAACAAATGGCTTCTACTTATAAAAAACTTTACGAAAAAATTGTATGAAAAACTTGATTGAAAAATGTGTTTTAATTTTTTTTAAAAGAAAAATTGATTTTAGTGGTTATTCTAACTACACTTTGTTAATAATTATCTTTAGTAAATTAATTAATCTTATTAGAGCTTTTTTATTAACCTCTAAATTTGGATTAATAGGCAAATCATCAAAAGTATCAAATGTAAAATTTAATGGTTCTTTCAATATTGGAACTAACGTTAAGTTATTTTCACCAAAAGCTAACTTGTTCATTGTTGGTAAAGGTTTTTCTGTTGGAAGTTTCACAGTAGTAGAAGTAACCAAAAATAGGGTAACAAATAATTCCAAAATTATTATAGGCGATGACACTGGCTTTAGTGAATTTTCTTATATAAATGGAGCTGGAGGTTTGATCATAGGTAATAATGTTATATGTGGTCAATATCTGAGTATTCATCCTGAAAACCATATAATTAATTCCGAAGTTTTATTTCGCTTCTCAGGAGTAACTCATAAAGGTATCAAAATAGGTAATAATGTATGGATTGGATCTAAAGTAACAATTTTAGATGGCTCAGTAATAGGAGATAATTGTGTAATTGCTGCTGGTGCTGTCGTTAATGGAAGTTTTGAAAAAGGAGTTATAATTGGAGGTGTTCCTGCAAAAATATTAAAAAAAATATGACAATATTTCATTTATTAAATGATTTTAGTGGGAGTACCAGTATAATCAATGATTTATTAAATTTTAATAAAAAGAAGATTAAAGTAGTAACGAGTAAATCCGTTGGAAGAATAAATCTTTCCAATATTAAAAGTTATAATGACTATATTTACGTTAGTTCTTTTTGGCGAAAAGTTTTCATGTTGCTAAAGGTGTACTCTAAGACAGCTTATTATTGTCTTTTTTCAGAAGAAAAAATTATCCTTAGTACTATACTATTTGCTCCAGTAGCATTACTGATTAGAAAAAAAAACATTTCATTGTATTTAATGGAAATGCAACATGGTCCAAAATTTATTTTTAAGTTTTTAATTTTTTTACTAAGAAACTCATCAGTAAAAATTTATGTTTTAAGTAATTATATGAAAACAGAATTAAACTTACCAAAAAGTTTAGTTTTATACCCTAGCTTAAGAGAAGAGTTTCAATTAGCTAATATTAAATCTTTAGATTCATCAAGAAGTAATGTGCTTTTCGTAGCCAGCTTCAAAAAATATAAGGGATGGCTAATATTTACAAAAGTTTCAAATCTTTTCAATAATTTTAAATTTAAGATGATTTTGAGTCATCAAGAAAATAATGATCCTATTATTTCTGATTTTAAAGGTCGTGTTTTGTTCAATGAAAAAAATATGGTACCATTTTTAAAAGAGAGTGATATAGTCTGTAATTTAAGCATTCCATCTCAATGGAAAGAAACTCTGGGTTTAACTATTTTAGAAGCTATGAGTTTAGGTAAAATTGTTATTTGTCCAAAAGCCGGTGCGTTTACTGAGTATATAGTGGATGGTGAAAATGGATTTTTACTTCACGATGTTAATGCTTTAAATTTTGAAATATGCTTAAATAAAATCTCAAAATTATCACCTGATCAGATTACCAAAATAAAAATTAATGCTATTAAAACAGCAGAATATTTTGAATATAACAATAGACAATTACTAATCCAAAAGGAAATATTATGATTAATATATACATGATAGTATTGTCAATTCTTTTTGGTATAGGTTACGCAAACGATACATTAATTCAAGTTGTAAAATTAGCATCTGCTAAAAATGATATTTTTAAATTAAGTTACTATTTCAGTAAACTTACTCTAATTAATAGGTTTTCGATAGCTTTATTTATGCCTTTATTAGGTTTTTTTATTGACACTCAAAATAACTTTGAGATATATAAATTATTAATAATACTTTTAATTTTAGGGTTATTATTAGTGTTATTATTTTATTTAATATTTGGTGGTATTATACTAAGATATTTCAATATACCTTTCTTTAAGCCATCTTTTCATTTAAATAATAAATTAATATTAGTTCCTCTTCTTGCAAATTTTTTCTTACTCATGGGAGCATTATTCCCTATAGCTATATCTGGGTTATTTAATGATTTTCGTGCAACAAGTATGCAGACAGGAATTGTATTTAATTTTATAGGAACATTATTACTTACTTTTATTATTGATAAAAAAATAGCAAAAGTTTCTGAAGGAGCCAATGAATCATCTCATAAAACATATTCAGATATTCTTTATTCAGCTAAAATTTATGCTGTTTTAATCAGTTTTATTGTTACACTTATTTGTTTTTTTGTGTTTACTTAGTTTATTCCAATACTAATGCAAATCATATTATATAAATAAATTTCATAATTATGATTTTTAAAATAATAATAGGTTAGTTATTTTTTAAAAAAAAATCTTAAAAAGAAATGAAATAGAAATAATATTTTAAAACTTGCATATTCTTAACAATTTTAAATTCCGATAATTATAATGTATCAAGAAATAAAAAAAGAGATCGAATCTTTTGGATTCAAGGTAGTTTCTCATGATTTTGAAAGACCCTGGGGAGGATTTTTAGTGATTGATGAAAGTCAAGCACAAGGTTTTTCTAATAAATTCTTTGAAGGTATTGACGTAAACACCTTAAAAATAGGAGGAAAACTGAGCCCTAAAATACTGATAGTAAAATCCAATGCTCGCTTGTCTTGGCAATACCACAACAGACGTGCAGAAATTTGGCAAGTATACAAAGGCACTGCTGGGATTATTAGAAGTAATTCTGATCAAGAAAATGAAATGAAAGTGTATAATGAAGGCGACCAAGTTGTTTTAAAACAAGGTGAGCGTCACCGTTTAATAGGCTTAAACAAAACCTCAGTTGTAGCAGAAATTTGGCAACATACCGATGCTACTCATCCTTCGGATGAAGATGATATTATACGCGTGCAAGATGATTTTGGAAGATAAAAAGGAATACCATGAGTAAGAAAAAAGGAATAATAGTATCTGGATAT
>Ga0206130_10004670_pt1 | contig 16733 bp, 8 predicted proteins | sample Helgoland_Spring_9_FD_148637 | JGI IMG/M metagenome (GOLD analysis project Ga0206130, IMG submission 148637) | Pelagic subsurface seawater microbial communities from Kabeltonne, Helgoland, North Sea - Helgoland_Spring_Bloom_20160512_1 | ecosystem: Environmental > Aquatic > Marine > Epipelagic ... | reverse complement strand
AGTTCAGATGGTGACGAACTTACAGGTGGAACAGACCCAGTAGATTCGGATTCAGATGACGATGGAATCACTGATGGAGATGAACTCAGTGGTGGAACCGACCCAGTAGATTCAGACAGTGATGATGATGGAATCACTGATGGTGATGAACTTACAGGTGGCACAGACCCAGTGGATAGTGATTCAGACGATGATGGCATTTCAGATGGTGACGAACTTACAGGTGGCACAGACCCAGTGGATAGTGATTCAGATGACGATGGCATTTCAGATGGTGACGAACTTACAGGTGGAACAGACCCAGTAGATTCGGATTCAGATGACGATGGAATCACTGATGGAGATGAACTCAGTGGTGGAACCGACCCAGTGGATAGTGATTCAGACGATGATGGAATCACTGATGGAGATGAACTCAGTGGTGGCACAGACCCAGTAGATTCGGATTCAGATGACGATGGCATTTCAGATGGTGATGAACTCAGTGGTGGAACCGACCCAGTAGATAGTGATTCAGATGACGATGGAATTTCAGATGGAGATGAACTCAGTGGTGGTACAGACCCAGTAGATTCAGACAGTGATGATGATGGCATTTCAGATGGAGATGAACTCAGTGGTGGAACCAATCCCAATGATTCGGATTCCGATGATGATGGACTGACCGATGATGTAGATGATGCACCGTTGGATCCCGATGTAGACAACGACGATGTATTGGATGGTGAAGACCCAGACAATACAACAGATGATGCAGATGGTGATGGAACTTCTGATAGAGATGAGTTGGACAATGGAACAGATCCAACCAATTCTGATTCGGATGAGGATGGGTTAACGGATACGGAAGAAGTAGATCAGGGAACAGACCCCAACTCTTCAGATTCCGATGAAGATGGCATTTCTGATAAAGATGAATTGGAAAATGGAACGAATCCAAATGATGCTGATTCGGACGATGATCGTTTGACTGACTCTGAAGAAGTAGAACTTGGTACAGATCCCAACGATTCAGATTCAGATGATGATGGTATCTCAGATGGAAGAGAAATCGAAGATGGAACGGATCCTTTGAAGGCAGAAGCCACAGAGGAAGACAAGGCAAGTTGCTCTACTGCGACTACACCATCAGGACTCTGGCCGATGTTGCTTATGATGTTGCCTTTCTACAGAAGAAGAAAGTAAACAGCTGAAAAAGAATGTCATTGCTGTACATAATTATGGCAATGATATTTTGCATATCAAGGGTTGGTTGAACAGGTCGAAAGAGTGCACAACCAACCCCGTATTTATTTTAGGGGGCTCAAGACCCCTCTTTGTATCGATTCTTATCTAGTAATATTTGTAGAATATTCGGGTTTTCGCAATCCCATGTTTAGACATGATCAACTTTGTTATAGAGTTCTGTTATTCAAATCTTCAATGGAGTTGTATCTGATGGGGTTGTTGTTATTCTGTTCCCAAATCCAACCCATATAAGGTGTTCAGTCGTCCTGCGAGAACTTGTGCTTCTTCGCTTGAAGGTAGAAAAGCAATGTTTGGACAAGCATCACCACTGTCATTGTCATAGTATTCCAGTGCGGTTTCGCAGAAAGATTCAATAACAGAATCATTGTCCAAACTCATGTTACAGACATCGACGATATCATTTGGTGGTGCCCATGGAGAAAGTGCACCGTTGTCATCTACAGTGAAAAATAGATTTTCGTGTAGAGTATTGGCAATCAGAAGAGCATCTTCTGGCGGGATATTATTGATCAGATCTATATCTATAGCCCTGAGTGTTTCCCTACACAATTTGTAAGTGTCCATTAGGATACCGATCTCAGAATCATCACAGAGATCATAGAACAGTCCCATTCCATCTGGTCGTGGAATGATGTAGGCACTGTCTTGATCCATTGCAAAGACACGCCAATATTCTCGTTCCAATGTGTTGTTGCAGTCTGGAAGATACACATCTGTATTCATTGGTGCATGGTAGCAGGCACGAGACCCGTCATCTGTTGCTTCACAGTCTCCACTGGGATTTGTGACGTTGGGTGTGGTTTCTTCACAAGCGATGAGCATTGTGATAATCGTAAAGATGTTGAGTGTGAACATAATATTTCCGAGTGGTGTTATTTGATTTTATTGTAATGGGATTGTGGCCCATATGTCATCTGATGTATCGTCAAACTCATCCGGACCGAGAGACCAAATCTCAACTTCTGTACGATGAATCTTTACGCGATAAGAGTTTCCCCAGGGATCTAGAGAGACGTCTCTCTCTCCGTTGCTTATTAGGTTTTTGCGAAGAAATTCTGGGAAGCGTCGTTCTAAGTCATTGGAGATATCTCCAGTTAGGGCATCGATTAGTAAGATTCGTTGAATACCACCAATTTCCATTCTACATCGTACAACTTGTGCCGCTTCTAATGGGGCTTGTAAAATGACCTCGATGCTGTCTTGTTGGGTATATGCAACACCACCCATCATCGCCATTGGCAATAACTTACTCAGATTCATGAGATTCTCCGAGGCGTTGATGTACCAGACGTCGCATCCATTTTTGCATACTGGGATGTTGTTGCAAACAAACTCGAATAATGTGTGCTGGAATGGCTAGGACGGAACCATCGTCAGTACACGTAATGGTGGCATTTCGAGGGGCTTCTGATAAAATACCCATTTCTCCAACGATAGAAAGACTGGACAGTACGATAAGAGTCTCGGTTTGAACGGTAAAACTTCCATCTTGTACAATGTATAGTGTATCAGCCGGCTCACCTTGTTGAATGAGTGTGTCATTCGAAGACAGTCTTTGAATCGATGTTTGGCAAGCCAACACCCATTGCCACGAGGCTTCTAATTCGGCAAAAGGATGAGTGGATTGCACTAGTGCAAAACGAGTGGCGATATCCTTCCAATGTTCTGGTTGATAGGGTAAACACAAGAGAGAAATGTCTGAGACACTCCACAAAACAGGCATGTCTTGACTGATCGAAGGGCACAATACAATCGAAGGTGGTGGGTATTCTATTACGGTTTCAAATCCACCTTCTGCTTTTGGGGAAACAAAGGCTATTTGACCCTCCACAACAATCCAGACTTCTTTGGATGCAATCAACGTATCTATACGAGCATTTGCTGAGATTCTTCGTACATGTGTCTGTTCAATTGTGTTGAAGGATTGAACGTCGGGCAACTCTGAAAGATTTTTTTTCCATGCCTTGTATTCGGTATCCGTAGGAACAGAGCGTGTTTGTTGAATTCGTTTTGGAACAATCTGTTCCAGTAGATTTCCAGACAATCTGAGTCCTTGAAAGAGAAAGTAGCCGTAATAAAAAGACACAACCAAACAAACTGCTCCGAGCCATATTTGTCCCCAAATCAAAGGGTGCTGAATGGCCTGAATAAGCAGTGTTGCGATGTGCGGCAAAACGTATTGACTGAGCAGGTGAATGGCGATGCCAAACCACACAAGCCAAATACTCAGAGTGATATGCAAACCAGTCTGGCCATCGACTTTTCCAAAAGGACTTCGCAGTAGAGAGGACCGTAAAAAATCTTGAGTGCGAAGTCGTTGTTTGTGGATGGTGACTGTTTCCAACAGTTGTGCTCCATTCGTGTCGTAAAATGGACAGAGATCCCACATTAGTAAGAGTAGCAAAGCGATGGAAATGCTTGCACCGGCACCATTGTTCAGAAAAGATTCCAATATCCAACACAATCCAATGCTTGATAAAATCACCCCAATCCCAATCCCAGCGTATTGTCGTTGAGTCGATATGGGACTGTGAAAAATGGGGAATCGATTTGTACTTAGATGTAGGATTCCAAGAGTGTGCTTGAGTTGAATATCAACTGTGGGATTGTGAGAAGATGCCATAGAGATTTGAAGTACAGTCCCCAAACTGAATGCTGCACTGGCTCCAATGTACGATGCGAGACTGCCCAGCAGCCAATCGTTTTGAATCGCCCATGGGTGTATTGTGAGTGGAACATCCAACATCCAAAGTCGAAGCACACCAATCCCAAACAGTAGAATACAGAGACCCAGCAGTATAGAGGCATCTTTCAAAGGAGTCGACCACTGGACTGTTTTTGACGTTAAGACTCCATAGAGCCATTGTCTTTTGGGTGGAGCCCAGGAATGTGTAGCCTGGTTTGGAAAGAGAAAGGCAAAGACCTCTTCACTGTTTTCCAAAAAACGACCGCGACACAATTGTTCCATTGTGTGCAAGAGATGATGTGGATCGGTACTGTTTTCTTCGAGATCTTTTAGGCTTAACTGCCCATCTAGTGTTGTGATCCATTCTTTGTCATTGGCAGAAACTCGTATGGTAGATCGATTCTTTGGGTTGAAAAGAAGGTACTGTTCTCCCCATAAGGTCCATGAAAGAGTTGAATGTAATGTCGGATTCATTCTGTTTCCGGATCACTTTCGGAGGAGTATTCTTCTTCCAGTGTGAAGAATGCTGGAATGGCGTTGTATTCAAAGGCCACAGATATCGCTGAACAGGTACCATCTTCCTGAGGATATAGGTCTGCTGCAGAAGCCACTAAGTCTTGTACAATTTCAGGTAGGTTTACATCGGGTAAGGTCGTGATATCAGTGAGTGTTTGAATGGGAAGCGCACCGGTAAAAAAACCCGACATGTCACCCTCTTCGGTCAATTCAATATAGAGCCCGCCTTCTGTCAATTTGAAATTCAAACTTTCATCCAAGACCTGGACCGGCAGTTCTACATTCATTGGTCGAGCTTCTAATTTTCCATCAATGATTTGGATTCCACCAATATTTGAGTTTGGCATGGTTTTGTCTTTGAAAAACGATTGATGGAGCATGAGTGTACCATCGGTGCCTATAAGTGGTGTACCTTGACCTCTCCAAATACTAACATCTACACAGTCGTCATTTTGCCAATCTTGTACACCTGATATTTCCACCATCAACAATAGATTGCCATTGTTGATAGACTGTTGAACCAAACTCTCTAGGGCAACAGCCTCAGTGGTCTCCAATGCTGGAATCAATGCCGAAAAAGCATTGTCAATTCCGGTATTTCCATTTGGATCAATCAAATCCTCTTTATAGCATCCATTTGGATCTGTACCGAGAGAGTTCATACCATCGATATCAAATCCCCAAACAATGCCCTCGTCTCTTCTGGCGTGTGTGATTGTCGAAATGACACCCACAATGGTATTGCCTGCAGAACAGGATCCCGAAATAGCGGCAGAGTCTGTTGACTTTTCTCCACAGGACAATGTTGTTCCACCAAGGCAAGCGAGAAGACAAAATGGACGAAGTGAATCCATGTTAAACCTCCACGGCCGAAAGGCCATTTGTCACCAAAGAATCTCCCGCTCCAAAAGATACTAGATTCATTCCCATGGCCCGTAAAACAGATAGGGTTAGTTCATTTGCATTTCCGGTGCTGTGTGACCGATGATGAAGGTTTTGTTGTAAGCGTCCACCAGCCGAACCAGCCAGTACCAGAGGGTATTCATCTAAGGAGTGTGCTCTACCTTCAGATACTTCACTGCTGATGAGAATGGCACAATTGTCTAACAGAGTGCCATCGCCTTCTGGAATACCATCGAGTGCTTGAAGAAATACACTGGCTTGTTCCATCGCGAATTCTGTGACTTTTTGAACCAATGGCTGATCTCCAGATTCATTGTGTGTCAACGAGTGGTGACCCATATCGGTAAAGTCATACAAGATGTTGTTTAAGGGACTGGTGAATGTGTAGTTTACGACCCGCGTTTGATCACAGGCAAGTGCCATGGCAATCATTTGAGACATGACAGCATTGCGAGCGGCCATTTGAGGGCGAGATTCGATATCGGGATACTCCTCTAAGGGAGCGTCTGGTCGGAAACAGGCATCTAAGGCTGGTGGGTCTTCTTGTAATCTTGCAAGTCGAAGTTCAATGTCTCGAATGCCATCCAAATGTTGTTCCAATCGAATTCTATCCGTGGCTCCGAGTTGGTTTTGCAAAGCGAGAGTATCTTCTCTAACCACATCCAGTACCGATCTTCGATAGCCCAGTGTTGGGTCCACAATGCCTTCTTCTCCAGGGGCTCTAAAAGTAGGGCCAAATATTTTTTCATAAAATGCATACGGATCACTTTCAACTGGATTCCGAGCGTTTGGACCATTCCAAGACACAGATTCATTTGTAACGCACCCTGTAATGAGAGAGCGATAAACAGTCTCACCACCAATTTCTTGTGCCAAAAGTTGATCGAAACTGGGAACTGCGGCTGTCCAGTTGTCATCATCTCCAATGAGTTCTTGTCCCGTTAAGAAGCCGATTCCACCAGACCAATGTGGTGAAGTGTTTGGAACTTTGAGGGACATACCAGAGATGACTGCGAGTTTGTCTTTTACAGGAAGAAGGGATTGTAAACTTTGCGACAGGGTCCAATCGTCACCAAAACCTTCACCTGTTGGTACCCAATGTTCAGGTCTATTTCCATTGCCCCAATAAAAAAGTCCAAATCGCCTTGGGAAGCCCCCATCTTGGGCCAACGCTTTTCTTCCCATAAACATCTCTAGCAATGGAAGTTGTACAGTGACCAATCCACCGGCCATCATGCCCCGAAGGAACTGTCTGCGGTTAAGTGTGCGTTTCATGATTCAACCTCCATTGGATTGAGTTTCGTGTGTACCATGACTCCGAAAGGCTTCGCTGAGCGCAATTGTTTTAACGAGTGAAGTGAATGACCAGTCATTGTAGAAAAGGTGTTCAACCAGCCAGTCTTGATGAGGCTCTTCATCATCTGTCATTCGATGTCCCAAAGCGTAGGAGTATACTTGATCTGTTAAACAAGGACCTAGATTTCGATGTTCGCTGACCACTTTCCCCATGTCCCAGGCATTCAAAAAATCAGTCCCATCGATATTTCCAGAAGGGTCAATGGGTGCATTGTTTTCTAGGTTTCTCCACTGACCAATTCCATCAAAGTTTTCCAATCCAAGTCCTACCAAATCCATCATTTTGTGACAGCCTGCACAAGAGGGGTCCTCAAAGTGTTGTTCCAAACGCTCACGCATTGTAGGAGCATCATCAGTGGCTTCAGGTATCGATGTGTCAACATCTGCAGGTGGTGGTGGTACACTTTGACACAACAGTGTTTTTCGAATGAAAACGCCTCGTAAAGTTGGAGAGGAGGCCGTTGCATGTGCATGTAGATTCAGCATACTTGCTTGCGTTAACAAGCCTCTACGACCAGTTTGCTCTGTCAAGGTGACTTCCCCGAACCCATTGGATATTGGAGCTGGTATCCCATACAAAGTTGATAGTCTACGGTCTACAAAAGTGGTTTGTGTGGTCAGCAACTCTCTAAAATCCATATCATTGTGAATGATGTAATCGATGGTTCTGAACGTTTCTTCTTTGGCCGAGGCATAGAGGTCTGGACTGGCATGAGTATACACAAAGGGGTCTTTGGTGATATCGTCTAAGGCATAAAGGTGAAGCATCTCATCAAAAAAGTTTCGAGTACCATTTTCAAAACGTGGGTCCTCCATCATTCTGTCGATTTGCTCTTCCAATACACTTTGATCCAACAACTCTTCACTTTGTGCCAATTCTAAGAGTTCTACATCGGGGACTGAATTCCATAAAAAGAAACTCAATTTGGATGCCAGTGACCAAGCATCTAAAGAATGTACAGCTTGGGCATTGTTGATCAAACTGTCTGTGTTCATTTCCGAGCGGTATAAAAATCTGGGTGACTGAAGCATCGCCGAGAGCACATATTCCACACCCGTCAATGTATCTGTTTGATCTGCTATAATTTGATACAATTCATTGAGGCGTTCACGTTCTACTGTTGTCAGGGGTGATCTCCACAACTCCAATCCCAGAGTATCAATCCCTGTTGAGATGCACGCCTGACTGGGTGAAACGTCCAGTTCACATCCAAACCATGGTGTCAGTCTGTCAGAATCCTCAATAATTTGGATTGCGATGCTGTAACTGGCCTGTTCATATCGTTCTACACCGACAGGGCTTATGGAGGAAATGCTGGCTCCCAAAGATTTAAATCCCTCCGTTTCAATATCAGGTTCAAGATTGCTGGGTACCAACAGACCTTCTCCAAACACATCTGTCACAATGTTTTGATACTGAGAGATTGTAAGGCGTCTAAGTGCTGGAGAAACCGCAGTGACCGATGGTTCTGATGTGGGTGGAGATAGGGTTTCTGCTGTATCTTTTTCTCCTGTACATGCATACCATGACAAGGACAATGAGAGGATCAATCCAGAAAACATGTATGGCCTCAAGTGATTGGTGTATTCGACATTCTACCACATCAATCGAAATCTTCAATTGAATGATTGTGATTTTCCATGTTCTGAGTGTATCGCCATCATGATGTATTGTGGTGTATTGTGTTCTTCGTTACTTATTGGTAGACTAAAAGAAGTTCATTTGGAGGAAGGATGCTTTGGCAAAATTTATGGTTGATAATGGTAGGATTTGGGTGTGCGACAGAAACCAAAACGGAAGATTCTGGAATCAATGATCAGATTGAAGTACCCACATATTGTGAAACGTTGGGTCTGACAAACAAACCATTTGATGCGTCTGGTGTGGCGGGTGATTTTGGAGAGATTGCACCAGACTTTACTTTTAATTTGTTGGACGGAGAAACTTGGACTCTGTCGGAATATTGGACTGGATGTGACAATTATATTTTTCTTAATTACTTTAGTGCCAATGAATATCCTGCTCGATTGACTCGTCCGCGTGAAATCCAAGAGATGTTGGAACTGATGCCAGTCAACACGCATTTGTTTGTTCTAGCCTATCCAGGTCAAGGCGAGTCGTTAGAGGGATTGATGGGAGACTTGGATTCAAACTTTGAAGCGGCCTACGGTATGCTTGAGAATGAGGCCGAGATGGATTGGTGGCGCGAGAAAGTTCATTTTGTGTTGGATGATGGGTGGTCGGCAGATTGGATTGGGATGCTGAACAATGATTATTATGAACAAGATACATTTGTATTGTGGTCAGCAGCGATTGATCGGAATCAACATGTGAGAGAAGTTGGCAACTATTGTGATCCTTCTACAGGATGGGAACAATGTCCACCGTTCTTTATGGCTTATGAGTCGATATATTTTAATTTTGAATCGGAGAGAGAAGCAGAACTTGCTGAACACAATGCAGATATTGTACCGATCTTTGAACAAGAGTTGATTGCCGATCCGAATTGGGCTGGTGTGAAAACGATTGCGGAGGTAACCTTACCCACAGCAGAAGAAATGCTTGCGTATGACACATTGCATTTGGACCTCAATCTTGAGTGTGTTGGGTATCCCGCACGCACTCAGTGCCCCGCTTGGGATTACATTGTAAATTTATATTTGTGTGATGAAGATGATCCGAGTACCGACGAAGATGAATCGGAAGTTTGTACGACGGAGTTTGGACGCTGGATAACGACGTATTGGCGTCCAGGTCGATGGGTACATGACGCAACTCCAATGATGGCATGGTTGAATACAGGTGGTACTCGAAAGTTTGCTTTCTATTCTCAACAACCCTACAACGTGAGTGTTGATTTGCGATTCAGCAATCAAGACAAAGGTATGCGTCCAATAGCAATGGAAGAAGTGTATCGAGGTGGTGGCTTAGACGACTTTTACAATTGGGGTGCTTACCACAGCATTTCGGAAACAGAGTGGCGTCAATGGACCATAGAAGAACAACAAGACGTGTACACTGTGGTCTCTCAAGAGGTGGTGAGTGAGACAAAGTTGGTGGTGATTTCTGAAGCCACGATTGAGTTGCACGAGTTTGTCACCTTAACAGAAGAAGAAGTCAATGCTGGTGCCTCTCCAATTCAAACCTTTTCCATTGTTGAAACAGCACAACAAGATGAAGCTGTGATCACGATTGGGGATCCGTCTAATGTTTTAGGACCAGACTTGATGCAACGTATGGTCTTTACTTGGACGGAAGATTCAGAAGAGCCTCTTGCACTCTGTATTGCTGAAGTGAATGCAGTAAGTGTAGACGATGCCATCGATTCTGTACAACATTGCACGGTTGATGATCCGACAATGTGCTCGTTGAGAGCAGACCCCACCGATTTAGTCAGTGGATGTAATTTCGGAGCATGGACAATGCTGTCTTCTGAAGAGTATGATCCAAGCAATCCAATTCTTGAAGGCGCTTGGATATCTCATCGAGAGCAACAATTTGTGTTGTTGGACAATGGCTCTGAAAACGGTCGTTATGCAAACAAGAGTTCTCGTGTTGATTGGGTGCTGGAAGAGGATACCCTGTTTTTCTGTCAAACGGAGCCAACGCTGTCTGCTTCAGAGGATGGACGTGGATTCTTAGAACGCTGTACTGCCGATAATGGAAATACAGATACTGTTGATGAATCGTTGAATTGTGTGTCGAAGGCTGACCCTGTAAATCTAGATCAGGGTTGTAATGGTTCCGCTTGGCGTCAGATGGATAGGTCTACATCGATAGGATCAGAAACTTGGGTAGGTGAATATCAGGAGGTCTGGCATGAAGATAAATTGCCCATTGAGTTTACGCCTCCAGAAGGAACCACAAAAGTAGAAATTGCAGGTGTTATTTCAGGACATGGGTTTGGAGCAGATACGTTTAACTGTGCAGAGTTTTGTGATCACCAACATCAATTTCAGGTAAATGATGGAACGCCAATCATCAAAACACATCCAGAAGCAGGAAGCCCATTGGGGTGTGCAGATCAAGTGGCTATTGGAACCGTACCCAATCAATCGGGAACATGGGTCTATGGTCGGGCGGGATGGTGTCCTGGTATGGAAGTCCCTGTTTGGAGAGTCGACTTTACAGCGGATGTGGATGTGTCCGGTAGCAATACACTCGAATATATTGGATTGGTTCGTGGAGAGATATATTATCCATCGTATACATCGGGAACTTTTCGTCCTCGTGTTGATATGCGGTCTTACCTAGTGTATTATCAATAAAAATGGAAATCCGTCTAGAGATTCTGCGGCTACAGTACATGTAAAATGTGTATGGTGAACAGAATGGTTGTGCTCATTCCATATAATCGTGTTCTTGTTCGATAGAATAAAGGAATCAAATGCATAGTGTAGAAGAAAATATTGAACAGATCCGACAAAAACTATTGGTGGGACAAAAGAGGGGGAATCGCTTTCTACATGGTCAATCTAGATTGGCCATTGCGTTTCAGTATCCTTCTGTGGATTGGTTATGGAATGAGTTGGTGGTTTATGACCGCAAACTGCAAATTTCGAAGCGGTCTGACCTAGATGCCAAGTTTACAGAAAAGGTCTCAGAAAAGGTCTCAGAAGATAAATCGACGAAAGAAGAAACAGAACAAACAGAACAAGACGGAAATGTGATATCCGACACTGAAAAAGAAGTTTCACAGAGATCAACTCTTCAACAACTACTCCCATCTTCAACCCACAAAGATGTTGTAAAGGCCTTTATAAAATTGGCTCGTAAAGCGACCGGAGGACTTGAAGAGCGTGGGTTTAACTTTTTGACGTTGTGTATAGGAAGAGTGTCTTGGTCTGATGAAAAGAATAGTGGTGAAGCTCCTGTTCTATTGATTCCAGTTCAACTGAATGTATCGGCTCGTCGTTCTCGTGTAACCATTGAATATACAGATGAACCCATCCAGTGGAATCCAGCATTGATGGAAAAGATGCGTCGAGAATTGGACGGAGAGTCTCTTTCCTTGCCACCTTCATTTCAACATGTTTTGTCTGATGCTGAAGATGTTGGTTTGGCGTCGGTAAAGACAGGGTTGGCTTCATTTCGAAACTTGTGTGACCAAGTTGGATGGGGTGTTCAGGATACTTTGTGGATGGATTTGTTAGACGCCTCTTATTTACAACTCTATAAAGATCTTGAACTCTCTCAATGGGGTGAGTTACCGCCCTTGATTCCTAAGGTGTTGGGTAGAGGCTTTGTCGTGGACAAACAACTTCAATCGATGAACGCGAACGAAATAGAAAGCCAAGTTCAAAACCCCGAGCGGAGTGCTTTGATTTTGGATGCAGATCCAACACAGATGCGTGCCGTAGCAATCGCCAATGCGGGTGGTAGTTTGGTGATTCAAGGACCTCCAGGAACTGGGAAATCTCAAACGATTGCGAATATAGTGTCCACAATGGTAGCCCAAGGAAAACGGATTCTTTTTGTGGCTCAAAAGAAAGCCGCTTTAGATGTTGTGTATCAACGATTGTCAGCAGCCAATTTAGAGCATCAACTGCTTGAATTACATGCAAGTAAAAGTAAGCGAACTTCTGTATTGGATAGTATCAACAAGGCTCTTCAGCAGGGAAGTGTCGAACCTATGTTTTCAAAGGGACTGTCAGCCCAAGTGGTACGAGATCGCAGTATTTTAGAGTCTGTTAATACCCTATTACAAATGCCAGTTGGATTGACCAGATTAACAATGTCTGCCATCTTTTCTCATCACCATCAAGCAAGTGGTCTGTCAGAAGACCCATCTATGATGTTTGAAGGAACCTTGGACTGGACTCCTGATATCGTTGAAATGTTGAAACAAACATCCGTGGAATTGTCGCAGTTGATTCATTCGGAGCGTTTATCATGGGATCTAAATCCATTTAGAATGGTCGCGCTCTCCGATGTCCAAGCGCTCAATACCAATCGTATTGTTGAATTGGGAGACCAAGTTCGACTTCAACTTTCTCAATTGAAAGAAGATATCACTTTGCAGTCCACAGAGATTGGGTGTTCGTTTGATGGAACATTGAAGGGGGTTGAACGTCTGATTGAGGACTTACAATTTCTCGAGAGTCAACCTGATTTGACTGGGATTAATTTGGCGTTGTTAAAACAAGATGGTCGATGGGATGAGGCTGTCGAATTGGTTAGCCAAGGACAGTCGTTGGGAGAGGCTCAAAATCGTTTGTTGACCGTGTTTGAGCCATCATCAATGATTCAATGTGAGAGAATAGAAGAACAACTGACGATCGTCAAACAATTGCGGGGACGATGGTGGCGAGTGTTGCTTCCATCATGGTGGTCGACGATTCGTGGGCTGAAAATATACTTTAAACCAACATTGAAATCAGAAACAGCACATTGGGATACACCGGTTGCTGAGTTAAAAAAATATCATCAACGATTGATAGAGTTTGAATTAGAGGAGACACTTGGTGGTCGATTTTTTGGTTCTTCGTGGAATGGTTTGAACAGCAACTGGTCTGCATTGCATGACAAGCTGCATTGGGTAAACACCTATCCTCATTGGGCAAAGAGGCACCCCACATTGGAGAGCACATTTTTCTTAGATGCTGCCAATGGCAATGCGATTTGTCGACATCACAGAACAGCGTTGCAAGAGTCTTTCAACAGGCTTCGCACGTCTATCGATGAATTGGCAACCGAATTACAGGCATTTTCGACTTGCCCTTTGAAACGTGTGAATGTTTCGATTGAAGAGTTGTATGCATGGTTACAAGATCCGAATTGGACTCGGCAGGCTTTGGCACGCGCGATTGCTGTCAATACGGTTTCGCATGTGTTGAGAGAGCATGGGCTACATCATTGGGTACTTTGGATTATGGAAGGTCAAACAATCTCCAGTGTACAATGCAAATGGGAATCTTCTTTGGGGTACAGCAGAGTACAATCATTACTGTCAGATCCAACCTTACAAAGGCTCACTCGCTCTACACTTTATCAACAGAGGAAGAGTTTTGCGAAGGGTGATGGACAACTTCGATATGCATCTCAAGAAACATTGGTGATGCAACATGTGGAGACTATACAGTCGCTATTGTGTGTCGGACAAATGGCGGTACTAAGTGCTGAACTTCCCAAAAGAAGAGGTCAGAAAACCATTCGTCGATTGATGTCAGAATGTCCTTTGGCGATTCAACGTATCAAACCTGTTTTTATGATGTCCCCCATCTCTGTTGCCACCCATTTGCCTCAAGATGTGGAATTTGATGTTGTGATTTTTGATGAAGCAAGTCAGATGACGACTCCTTTTGCCTTAGGATCATTGATGCGTGCCAAGCAAGCGATTGTCGTTGGTGATAGTCAGCAATTGTCTCCGACCAGTTTTTTCCAATCGGGGGAAGATTTGGAAAGTATTCTTGATCGATTTGTGGTCAATGGTTGTCCGAGTATTCGATTGTCCTTTCACTATCGTTCACGTCATCCAGACTTAATTGCGATTTCAAATCGATATATGTATGAAGGGGCTTTGAAACCATTTCCAACGCCAAACACCCATCCGTTGGCCAAAGGTGTACGGTTGCTATCTTCGAAGGGATGCCCTTACGATAGAGGCGGTACTCGAAGTAATGTAAAAGAAGCGGAACTTTTGGTGACAGAGATAACTCGTGTAATTGTTCAGTCTAAACATGAAGGACAGCATCCATCGATGGGCATAGTCGCCTTTAGTTTGGCGCAAAAAGAAGCGTTGGAAGAAGCATGGGATGTCTTGCTGTCAACACGATCAGACATACAACAGTATTGCGATGACCTCCCGAAGGGAGAATCGTTTTTTATTAAAAATCTAGAAGATGTTCAAGGAGATGAACGCGACATCATTTTTATAAGTGTGGGTTATGGATATGATTCAAATGGAGTATTTGGTCAAAACTTTGGTCCAATTGGGAGAGATGGTGGGACAAGAAGACTGAATGTACTTTTTTCTAGAGCCCGATTCCAGATGATTTTGTGTGCCAATTTTGAACCTCATCGCATTCAACCCACCAAGGATTCTTTTAAAATGCTGCGCAGTATGTTGGAATTGTCCACATCAAATCCGATGGTGACCTTCAGAGAGTCACAGGGGTTTGTTGACGATGTGTGTCAATTCATAGAATCGTGTGGCTACAAGGCCATGGCTCATTATGGTCCACACGGCAATGCTATCGATATAGCGGTTCAAGATTCAGCGTCGAATCGTTTTTATTTGGCCATTTTGTGTGAAGGTGGTCTGCAGGGGATTAAGGGGTCTACTCGATTTAGAGATCGATTGTTTCCCCATTCCTTACAACGATTTGGGTGGCCAGTGTATAGGGTATGGTCTTTACCATGGTATACAAATCCTGAAGCAGAAAAGATGGCTTTACAGCAGGTTCTTAAAGACAGTGCAACACCAACATTGGAAGAGTACGCCTTTGTTCTTCAACGTAGACAAGATACAATTTCACAGTCTCTAGATTGGATACGGACAACGCAATTTTCTGTTGTAGAAAGTCAACTAGAGATTCCGTCAGGGGCTCAAGCCAAGAGTCACGGTGAATTGGTTAAACAGATATTGCCTCTTTTGTGTACACAGGAAGGACCTTTGTCTAAGGATATGATTGTGACTCGGATTTGTCAGTTGTTGCCTTCAAAACGAACCAAACGGAATCGTGAATCCATTGAACACGTCATGAATACATTGTGCCATCAAGGCATTTTGAATACTGAGTATGGATTCTATTGGACTACCGAAAGCGAGTTGTCTCCTAGGATTCCAGGGAATGGTTTTCGCGACTTTGACAATCTATATCCGCCTCATGTTCTAGATTTTGTGCGGTTTTATTTGAGGGGTTCAGTTGATCATTCGGTACATCTAGATGAACTGGTGGAAATATTGATGACATTGGTGGGGTGGGAGAGTATGAGTCAAACACGGTTGCTTGAATTCAAGAGTGGGATCACTCAGTTGATACCAGGCAGCAATATGACACTTCATGAAAATGTGATTCGACTGAGATAAGTGCCAAGAATCTCTCACTGACAGACTTGTGTACATTTATGAATGCAACAGATGACTAACTGAGAACACCATTGTCATCTTGTTCTTCATCCAAGGCAAGACTCCATATCCACAGTCCTTGTATGGTTGTGATTTCTGTGGAGTGTACCAATGGCAGTTGATGTGGTGTGTGTTCTGTTGTGTGGGTAGAATGTATGGCATCCAATTGCTGAATTAGGTCTATGATTTTTGCAGAGGAAGGTTGCTCTTGTTGAATATACTCTAATTGTTCAGTTGGAATGATTGGTAAGGGGGGAGATACTCGATTGAGAATGCGACCATCAATGGAAAACCCTCTATGTTGAAGAGAGGTTTCCAATATGGATAGTTGATGTACTCTGTAATGAGGTACCTCAATTAACCAATAGTGTGCGGAAGGAGAGTGGAGCAGTGTGGTACACTTTTTGGCGATGCTTTCCAGTGCTTGAGCAACAGATTTAAATTGTGTGAAGAACTCCGAAATCTCCGTCATCGTCACTTGACCAAGAAAGAACTGCAACCCTTTTGTGAGAATGCTCTTGGCTAAGTTTGAAGAGGCAAATCCTTTGCTTTTAGAGGTGAGCCACCCTAAGGCAGATGCCGAAAAAAGATGTTGTACTTTGTCAGGGGCATCGAAAAATGCTTCTACATTTTGGGCGGGTGGTGTGTCTATTATAATGCAATCATAATCATTGGATTCCACCAGTTCCATCATTTGCAGAATCGCCATCATCTCTTGGATTCCACCCATCCGTTGAGCGGCAAATTGAAAGTATCGATTGTCTTTCAGGGTGTACCATTCCTTTGTTGAACTGTATTGTTTGGAAAATCTTGAAAAGGCTGTGGGTGCATCGAGCATCATTGCATCTAGGGTTCCGATGTCGTTTCCAAAAAATGGTAGGGGCACAGGGCTGGGTTTATCTGTGGCAATCGAAATATGAAGTGCATCAGCCAATCGCTGTGCAGGATCGATG
>Ga0206130_10004657_pt1 | contig 16763 bp, 16 predicted proteins | sample Helgoland_Spring_9_FD_148637 | JGI IMG/M metagenome (GOLD analysis project Ga0206130, IMG submission 148637) | Pelagic subsurface seawater microbial communities from Kabeltonne, Helgoland, North Sea - Helgoland_Spring_Bloom_20160512_1 | ecosystem: Environmental > Aquatic > Marine > Epipelagic ... | reverse complement strand
ACAAATATCTTAATAAGAGAAAATAGTAAAGGCAACAAATCTTTCAATTTAAATAGTTTATTTGGTTTTTTAATGGATCCTTTTCATAGAAAAACTCTATGGACGAATGAAACTCTCGATATCAATTATGCTTTCGTTTTATTGTATAGTTTGGGAATTTATTGTTTAATAAGGTTGGATCTTCCACGAGCAATAATCACCATGCGAGGCCAACTCGGCTTGGACTGCCGCGGCGTCAGGCCCCGGAAAGCTTTGGTCATCGGCCCGACGAGTTAACACGTCGGACACAATCTCCTTATTGCGGAGCTCACATTGGTCACTCGTCTCGGGGATCGGCCGTTCCCGCAGGTCGGCGTAGTTGTAGTAGAAGTACTTGGTCGCCATCGAGCACTCTTTGGGGTCACGGTTCTCGTCCCGGGTCTGGTCCCGGGTGCACTGCTGCTGTCCTCCGTACCCGTTCGAATTGGCCAGGCACATATTCACACATGAGCCGCACCCTTCTCCACCGGAATTTATAGTTCCAGGAGGGCATGCACGACATTCTGCGGCTCCACTTGAGCTATAAGTTCCCGGATCGCATTCGGTGCATTCGGTAGCTCCTGCGGGACTTTTATGTCCGGCTGCACAGGGTATACATTTCGTTGCTCCTGCGGAACTGTAAGTGCCTGCTTTGCAGTCGGTACAGCTACCAAGCGATTTAGACCCGGTTTGGTTGCTATATTTACCCGCGGGGCATTTTTCACAATACATTTTTGTCGCATTCTCGCGATCAATCACGGCGACGGATTTATTCGTGATTTTGTTTTGGATATCCGCAGCTGTGTCCTTAGTTGGCGCATCAATCTCGTGCCAACCCGGCCAGCAATAAGAGGTACCGAACCCCTCGTACAAATCACCACGCATATTTTTTATCATCCCACTCACCGTGTATCCTAAAACAAATGCCAAAAAAATTAGCAGCAAATTATTCTTCATTCTTTTATAATATTATATTTATTTTTAGTTTAAAAAGTTAAAATATATTCAATATAAAGAAATAATGAAAGATCTCTACTCTATTTTAAATGTTTCAAAAAAAGCAGATGAAAAGGAAATCAAGAAATCTTATAAGAAGCTGGCGTTTCAATATCATCCTGACAAGAATAAAGACCCCGAAGCTATTCCCAAATTTAAAGAGATTAGCGAAGCATATGAAATTTTAACGAAACCGGATAAAAAGAAAATTTATGATCAATTTGGATATGAAGCCGTCTCAGAACAATGTGAAGGATTTACAAGTCCTATGGATCTTTTTCAGTCCCTCTTTAATGTTGATTTTACAAATCAAATGAGGGGGGGCAATATTTTTATGTTTTCGGACTTGAGTTCGGGACCATTCCCGCCAGGATTTAATCTCCAATCTAAGATGACATATCCGTTAAACATGACGTTGAATGAATTATACAGTGGAACTAAAAAAGAATTCACAATTAATCATAGAGATAGAAATGGTTCAATGAAAAATACAAACTATGTGATTAATATTAAGAAGGGATCTAAACATGGGGATAATATTGTGGTTAAAGAAGGTGGTAATTTTATCCCCGAATTAAATATTGTAGAAGATCTTGTCATCCAGGTTGTTGAACAATCGCACGATTTATATAAAAGAAAGGATGATGACCTCTATATTGAACACAATATTTCATTAGTAGAAGCATTATGTGGATGTAATCTTACACTTGATCATTTAGGTGGGATCATAGATATTGCTATTGATACAATCATTAAACCTAACTCGTTATTTAAAGTTTCGGGTAAAGGAATGCCTATTAAAGAAGATCTTTCGAAACCTTCCTTAACGGATAATAGCGAAGACGGGGGCTTTGGTGATCTTATTATAGATTTTACAATATTATTTCCAACGAAATTAGATCCAAAGAGAATAGATATTTTGAAAAAGATTTTTAATTATACAGAAAATGACAAATCTGAAACAGCTTTAACAGCCTATCATTACAAAAACAAAGAAGACGTTGTTAAGGAATTAATGAATGAGACCACGGAAGAGACGGGTGGATGTATTCAGCAATAATTATTTTAAAATTATTCATATAATGATTAAACCAATAAATAAACCATTGATGGCTTTTGTTTCATATACAATATTTGTATCATTTATTCCCGGATATATTGCTACATATCTAATTAAAGGTAAAATTTGATTTAAATATTCCTAAAATATTTCAAAAATGGATTTATTTAAAACACTGATTGAATTAAATAATAAGATCGAATTAGAAAAAATATCAAAGGAAAAATATGAATCAGATTCAGATGACGATGAATCGGAAAAAGAGTTTATAGAAGATACAAGACAAAAATTTATAAATAAATATAATAAGAAAAATAATAGACAATTTAAAATAAGTAGGTTTAAAGATAGTAAATAAAATACATACAAAAGTGGGTTGACGCTTTTATATCTTCAATCAAAGGTAAATATTAGTTTTTTATCTGAAAGGTGAACACAACCTTAAATTGTTACTCCGAAATTTATATTTAATATAGACAACATGATTCTAATAATTACTATGTAATGGGTCCCTTCAGTGGTTGACATCTAAAATATTATAATCGGTTTTGTCTATGATATGTTTTCTAAATTAGTTATTTCATTAAGTCTATTAAATACTATATTTTTTGATAAATATGAATTATAAAATTCTATAATTGTTTTATAATTTTTCTCGATAAACGATCAAATGGATCATGATCTTCGGCATCTTCGGCAACCATAGCCGGGCAACATTCGATCTCATTTAGAAAGAAGTCTCTACAAATATTATCATTCGGTAAACAACACCCCCAATCTATTCTCAATAAAAGCGGCATTCCGAAATCTTTCTTTAAACATTCAATAACTTCAAAACTTTTTTTAGTAAGATCTTTAAGTAAATCCTTATCAATTTTACTTTGAGTTACATACTTATCATTTGTCTCACTGGTGGCTTTTACCCCATAAGCGTACTGAAATTTACCATCGATCCAGATTGTTTTGATTTCATGATATTTTAAGAATTCGGGAATATATTCCTGGATTAAAAGTTTTTTATATTCTAATTTGACTAATTTATCTAAGTAAGCTTGAAATTGTTTAAGAGTTGGATTTTCAAATAATTTTGTACCCGATGCGAAACCCGCTAGTTCCGGTTTACAGAATACAGGTCCTGGGAATTTTTTAATAATCTGTTTGTAAACTTTACCTGCCGCTGATTTATTTTTTCGGTAAGTGTCGATGTTGAAAAAGATTGTATCTAATATCGGAAATCCTTGTTTTTTTAAGTATTTCATGTACTTGTTTTTTTCCATTATAAATTTCTGTAAATCGTGAGTGGGTTGAATTGGAGTTTTTGTATTCTTTAAGAGACTAAATATTTTTGTAACTCCTTTGGGGCCATAATCCAAGAAACTATAAGTAAATTCATATAAACAAAAAACAAAATCAAGCGAATCTAAATCTTTTTTATTGAAATTAAGTTTCCAAAGGGGTACAATTTCCACATTCTTCGGGGCATTTTTTTGTAACCAAGAAAAGATTTGAACATCATAGGAGAGATTTTCCGCATTCTTCTCTAATTCCAAGAATTGTAAAGATTGGTCAAATTGTTTTTTATGTTTTTTGTAGTATTTTCGTAATTCTTTCATTTCATCTTCAGGGGGACATGTTTCGGTTCCAATTATAAGCCCTATTCTTTTCATTATATTAATTTAAATTATTTTAATTTCATAATTATATATGAATACTTATCAAAAAGTAGAGCAAACCGATAATAATCTCTATCCTAAAATAACAAATGTTTTTCAAGAAACAGGCGATAAACCCCAGTGTAACCCTTTCGGTCAAAGTAATAATTTTGGCAACTATTTCCAACAATGTACCAAAGAAAATCAATCAGCATACTGGGGATCAAATAAACCTGTCCCCGATAATTGTTTAGAACCTCAGAAAGGAACACCATGCAACTCTCTATGGAATAATTCTACCAAAAGAAAAATGGTAGTTGCCTATGATCGTTAAATACAAACTATTATTTAAAATAAAGATTAATTATAATTATAATTATAAGATGTCCAAGATTAAATACGTAACGTGTGATAAAATTAAATTACAAAATCTTAAGGCTTTACCACACTTATGCGATGATATGAGTGTGAAACAAAACGATAAAACTTATTCTTTATGCGAAGGTTGTATAAAAGATCATCCCTGTTTTGGTCATTTACAACTTAAAATGGGTAAAAATTTATTTCTCTATGTGACAACTCCACCCATGAAATGTTTATTTGGTGTTCAAAAAAGTGGTTCGAATTTTAATATGAGTTTACAATTTACGAATCTTAAAGAAGATTCGGATATGAAATATTTTCATGAGTTCATACAAAGGACGGAATTTGAATGTATGAAACATTTAGGTTTAACGGAAGAAGATGCGGATAGATTTATTTCACAGATTAAACAAGATAAAAAAGGAGTTTATGAACCTAATTTAAGTATTAAATTACCCTTTAGTTATAATCGGTTTCAAACGGAATTATATTCAGATCATTCTGATACAGTTAATTTATTTCAGATACAAGGGTTTACACCAATGCAATGTGATATTTATTTGGATAAGATATGGAAAATGAATGATAAATTTTATGCGAAATGGAAATGTAAAGTTATTCACCTGCTTTGATATAGGGTGTGAAAACTATAGAAAGTCGACCGGATCTACTGTGATGGGCGGGGTATGAAAACCAAACCGACATCGGTAAACGCGCCGCTTCGCGTGGAGATGACCTCCGTATCAAAATTTTCCCCGTGTAATTCCATCCATTCTTTAGGGGGCGCCGTCTTATTTTTCTTCCAGAAAAACCCTTTGTTATTATGTGTTGCTCCATATCTGAATGCCCCCGTTTCTCGATTATATGTACACATAGGATTGCGATTGATCATTGTTGTAATTAGTTCATCTTCGATTGGCGTGGTGGGTGCTGTAGCTACACCTAAATCCGGGTTCAACTCTTCACCTAAATCCGGGTTCAACTCTTCACTGAAACCCTCGCTCAACTCTCCACCGCTTTCTATGAACACTTGTTTAGCATGCTGAGAAGTAAAATTCTGTGCTTGCCATTCTTTAGGGTCGAACCTTTTCCAAATTTCATCTAATGAATTTCTATCTTTATCAGTCAACCCAGAAGGACGCCATTGTAGTGTAAATTGGTCGAAACCGATGTCCTTACTCATTGCTTCAAGCATCGCGGCTTTTTCTGCCATTTCCTTCACTTTCAAGATATGTTGTTGAAAGTTTTGGAGTTGTTCCGGGTCTTCAATGTCAGTATCCGCCATATTCATCCCGGACTTAGCAAGTTCATTTTGTTCATCACTATATTTATTACTAAGTTCGTACATCTTAGGATGTTTTACTACGCCCTTAAACACGTCAGATTTCATCATTGCTCCTTTTACCATTCGGAAAGAGCCACCATATAATTTTTTTTTTTTAGATCCTCTTCTCTTATTTTTTCTCTTTTTAGTTGATTTTCTATAAGATTTACTATAAGATTTCCTTGAAACTTTAGATCTAACTTTATAAGTTTTACCCCTTGTTCTATAAGTCTTTCTTTTACTTTTACCTCTCCCTTTTACCATTATATTATAGTTTAGAAAAAAAATACGTTATAAGGTTAAATATTTCTTCTAAATTATTTATAAAATGGATATTTACAAGCACGAAACTATAGATATTAAAAAAATCAATTATGAAAAGCCTGAAAAAAATGGTTCGTTTTATTATTCGCCAATAAATTACAAAAATGAACCATTTCATATTCAAAGCCCTAAGATGAAATGTTCGTCAAGTATTCTTGAAAATATCAAAAATGGTAATAACAATCTAGATTGTGAAACTATTAATATGGATTTTAGTTTTTATGATTTCTTTTTAAATTTAGAAGACAGAAATGTTAAAGAAACATTTAAACGAAATAAAGATTGGTTTGGTAAAGATATTCCTTTACAATTGATAGATGATATGTATAAACGCACAACAAAACCTGTTAAAAAAGATTCAAAACCAAGTTTTTCATTTAAAATTCCCACTATCAAGAACAAAGTTCAGTGTCAAATATACGACCAAAAGAAAATCTGCTTAGATATTTCAAAATTAGAAAAGGATACCGAAATTATATTTATTTTACACGTGAAAGGATTAAAGTTTTTGAAGCATCATTATTATTGCGATTGTTATATTTCTCAAATCAAAGTATTTTTATCAAATGACGAAAAATATAATATAATTTCGGAATATGTTATTGAGGAAGATGAACCCGACGAAGAAGATAAAGATATTTTGGATGAAGAAATTATTTCGGAAATGTTAAAACAAAAAGAGTTAGAAAAACAGAAAGTGGAAGATAAAAAAAAAATACAAGAGGAAATATTAAAATTACAACAGGAATTAAATAATTTATAAAATTTTTTTTGTATTGTATATATATAAAATGAGTTTTGATAGTTTAGTCGAAGATTGCAAAAAAAACCCGGTTGTATGTGTAATCGTCTCCGTCTTACTTTTAGCTGTGGTTCAAAATTGTGTCATGGATATAGGTCTCGGACCCTGGTTGGGAATGGATTCATTTGCGAATATTTCAAGTGAGGGTGGTGAGCCATCGGGGGTCGATGAAGGTTCAGGGTATGGACCGGTGGGCCCGATGGGCCCGACGGGCCCAGCACCCGTTGCCGATATTGCTGATGTAGAACAACCCCAGGGTGTCGCCAATTTAAGTCGCACCCCATCGACTTGTTATCCTCAGCCGGCACTAAAACCGGAAGATCTTTTACCGGCTCAGGAAAGCAAAGCTATTCAGGAATTTAATATTTCCCAGCCAATTGGGGATGGTATTTTGGCCGATGTTAACCTCCTTGATGCTGGGTCTCATATTGGTATCAACAGTGTTGGTCAAAGTTTGAGAAACGCCAATCAGCAACTGAGATCGGAGCCCCCGAACCCCCAAGTTAATGTTAGCCCCTGGATGAATACCACAATCGGTCCGGATCTCCCTCGGAGACCGCTTGAAATAGGCGAATCATGTTCTGCTTAATTCCGATTAAATTGGGTTAAATTATTTAAAAAAATAATAATAGTATAATATAAATGGATAATAAATTTAAGTCCGATCCTTACAACTTTTCTAATAAAGAAATAACTTCTTCCAATATTTTGAATATTTTGAAAACACTTAATATTCAAGATTATAAAATTAACGATTTATCCTTATTTCAGAAAGCCTTTGTTCACACTTCGTATTGTGAAATGAAAGACTACGAGGAATATACAAGACCAACTAATTGTTTATCTCTCTTTAAAGAATCCTATGAAACACTCGAATTTTTAGGAGACTCGTTTTTGGGTTGTATTGTGACTAATTATTTATATAATCGCTTTGGAACAAAACATAATAAGGATGAAGGTTTCTTAACCAAACTAAAGATAAGACTAGTTTGCGGCGAACAATTGGCCTTTTTATCTAAAAAAATAAATTTACAAGATTTTATGATTATTTCAAAGCATATTGAAGATAATTGTTCGGGGAGAGAGAATGAACATATCCTTGAAGATATTTATGAAGCATTTATTGGAGCTCTTTATCTGGATAGTCAAGATTATTCTATTGTTGAAAAATTTGTAATATCTTCGATTGAAAACTTTGTTGATATATCCGATATTATACTAAATGATAATAACTATAAAGATCAACTTTTAAGATATTTTCAACACAATTTTTCGGTTCACCCCCGATATGAAACAATCAAAGCTGAATCTGAAAATAATTTCAAATCTACCATTTATAAACTATCTGAAAATGATCCCGTCGGAATAATTATATCAACGGGTTACGGGCAAACAAAGAAAAAGGCCGAACAAGATGGTGCTAGAAACGCATTGATCCATTATCGGGTTATATCAGAATAAAATAAATTATTACATCATAATATATATGTCTGAGTTAGAAAAAGAAATATTTGGAGATGAAGAACTGATAAAACTCCTTAAGAAACACTATAAAAAAATTAATAAGATTAAAAAAGATAATATAAACGTATTCATTGAAAAATACGAGAAAGAACTCAAAGAAATTTCTAAGAATAGGAACTGGAGAGTTTGGTTATTGGGAAAGAAAAAAAAGTTAGCTGAAGCAAAAAAAGAAGAAAAGGAAGCAAAAGACAAAGGAGAGGGAACGGGTTTACCATTGAAAAAAGAAAATTCCGATGATGATTCTTACGATGATTCCCCAGGAAAAGCAAATAAAGGAGCCGATCTCAATAAACAACAGGAAATAGAAAGGAGAATAAAAGAAAAAAAAGAAATAGAAGGGGAATTAAGCGAATATAACGCAAAATTAATTGAATTCAAAGATATTAAAGAAAATATTAAAAAAGGAAAAAATGTATTACTTCTGGATACCAACGATAATGTAGTAATAGATGATGAAAATTTAAAGAAGTTGAGAGAAAAAGAAGATAAATTTATTCAAACATTAGATGATGGGAGAGTAATTTTAGTCGATTCCTTAAGTCCCGACTCAGGGGAAATAGAAAGCGAAAACGAAGGATCATCGGACGATGAAATTGAGCTTCAGACAAAAGATCTTAAGACCGTTAGTCAGCACCGAAAAGCATTTGTAAAATGGGTCAATGAAGATCTCTATAGCAAAATAGAAAAACTTAAACCCGATTCCCCTCTCCAAATCTATCAGTTACTAATTAGGGAATACTTATCACTTGAAACCCCTTATAGAGGGGTTCTTGTTTATCATGGATTAGGTACGGGAAAAACGGCTTCAGCTGTATCATTGGCCGAAGGTCTTTCTACGGAATTAAGAATTAATACTCTTTTACCCGCCTCTCTTGAGACCGAGTTTATCAAAGAAGTTCAAACATGGGGTAAGGAGGAATTAAATAAAGGTGCCCGTTGGAGACTTTTTAGTGATAAAGATATTTCAGATAATGAAATGGTTAATGAATTGGATGAAAAATATAATCTAAATGCCAAGAACCGTAAATTAATTCTTAGAAAAACAAAAAACTATATTAAGTCGCAACTATTACAAGAAAATACCGAAACAGATAAATTAGAAATCAAAAAAATGGAAAAAGAAATTGATAAATTATCGGGAGCATGGCTTCCCTCATCGGATGGTAAGAAGTTGGACGTTGACGAAGGCGAGGAAGACAACTTTACTAAATATGAAAAAATATACTTAGAACAGCAATTAAATTTTTTAATTCATAAGAAATATAATTTTATTCATTACAATCCTTTTCCGAAGGTTAAAAATACTTCTCTTAAAGAATTTATTGAAGATGACGATGAAGAAGATGATCTTGATTTATTATTAGATCCCGAAGAACAAAAGCAATTAAATACTCACAATAAAAAAATAGTTGATTCATTAGAAAGAAAACTTAAAAAAAATATAAGAGAAAACTACGTTAATTCCCCATTCTATAATGAAGTTCTAATCGTCGACGAAGTTCATAATTTTGTGAGACAAGTTTTGAATGATAATCCTAATCCGGAAGATTCTCAGAATTCTATATCGTCAAGAAGAGCTAGTGTTTTTTATAATTGGATAATAAATTCCGAAAATACTAAGTTAATCTTTCTATCAGGGACCCCCGTTATTAATAGACCCTGCGAAATTGCTATCCTATACAATATGTTAAAAGGTCTTATTAAGATTTATTCATTCAGCATTAAAACAGATACAGGATTGGATGAAGCCAATGAGAGACTAGAAGAAATATTATATGATAGAGGGTCTCCTATAGAATTATTTCATGTTGATCAACAGGAGGGTAAATTAGTTGTTTCATTCATTCGGGAAACAACTAATTTCAAATCTGTAAAAGATAAAGAAAAGAATATTGTTTATTCGGTAAAATCTAATTCGGGAGATTTCAATGAATTCATTGATTTTATTTATACAAGTCTTCACAAAATATTTGACAAAAAAGAAATTGAACCAACACATTCTCAATTTAAAGATCTCTCATCAAAGGAAATAAGAAAAATAAGACTAGGTGAAAGAGTTGTTTTCGATAAAGATTTAGATTTAGCTTTTAATCGACATCAAAAATTATTTGATATTTATGAAAATGATGAACTTATTGATACGACTAAACATGAACATTTTATGAATTATTTTTTTGAAAATGGGGACATAGTCCCCGAAAAGAAGAAGATCCTATTAAAACGTATGTTGATGGGACTAACTTCCTATTTTCCGATTGATAGATCGTCAATTGTATTTATGCCTCAGATAGTTAAACCTCATATCATCGATAAAAGATACGAAAATTATACCATTGTCAAAAATCTGAATATCGTAGATTGCCATATGAGTCAAATACAATTTCAAAATTACCTTAAAGGATGGGAGTGGCAACGCAAAATAGAAGAATTTCAAAGAGGGAAGTCTATATGGGACGATGTTATTCATCACTATAGTATCAGAACAAGACAGGCCTGTAACGTTGTATTTAATGATGAGGAGAATTTTAGAATGATGAGAAAGAATAGGGGGGACGAAGTCAACAAGGAAATTGAAAGATTGAAGCAGGCCGAATATACCAAAATTAAAGATAATAAATTATTTAAAATTGATAAATCACTTGATGATTACTCTCCTAAATTTTTAGAGATTTTCAAAAATATGGCAAAGTTTACAAAAGATAAAAAACCAAGTGGTAAAGTATTATTTTATAGCGATTTTAGAAGCGACGCCGGTTCCGAAGCTTTTGAACTTGTGCTTCAATGTAACGGTTACTCCAAATTGAATACCGAAAATTTACCCGAAAGTAAAGATTTAAGATATACATTTATCACTGGTTCCGAATCTCCCGAGGAAAGAAGAATTAGCAAATTATATTTTAATGATGAAAATAATAAATATGGAGAATACTGTCAAGTCATGATAATTTCAAGCGCTGGAGCCGAAGGCATTTCTTTAACGTGTGTGAGACAAGTTCATATCCTAGAACCGTATTGGAATTATGTTCGTGTAGAACAAGTATTGGGCCGAGCTATTCGTATGAGATCTCACACAGGTAAAGATTTGAAAAATCCATGGTTACCAAAAGAAAAACAGAATGTTGAACAATATCTTTATTTAAGTTCCCTACCCGATGGATTAAATCCCGAAGATGTTTATGGTAATATTTCTAAAAGAGATAATTGGTCCATGCCCAAAGGGTGGAAAAAATCTGATATTAAAATAGAATTATCAAAAGAAGCGAACAAAGATACTCTTGATTTAATTGAATCAATTATAAGACTAAATCTAAACGATGGCGGTTTATCATCGGATGAATATCTTTTCGATGTTATGGAAAAGAAATATAAATTTTCTCTGCAAATTAGCGATATCATTAAAGAATCATCATTGGATTGTATTAAACATACAACAGACGATCCCGAATTAAATGATAGATGTATAAGATTTTCAGATAAATTAACAGGAGAGATTGCTTATTTCCCAGGTATTGGGGCTAAGGTCCTTGAACACACCGATATTATACAACTGAAATCGAAATATATCTACAAAGTTAAAGATAATATTTATGTGATATCAGCTAAAAGTGATGATAATGATCATAATATTTATCTGTATTATGAATACAAAACCGACAAGAAAACAGATAAAATAGATATTCGGTATTTAAGGGAAAATGGTAAAAGATTATGCGACGTCTATATTGATACCGACATGGTGTTAAATAATGTCGGTTCCACCCATCCATATAATGAGAAACTGGATAAAGAATTTTCTGTTTTCCAAGAAATATATAGTATTCCTTCAGATATTATTGAAGATTATGTGGATAAAGATAAATTTCCCGATTTGGACAAATTAACAAAAAAAGAATACTTACAAGGATATAAACTTAAATATAATGTTAATGATTCATTTTTTTATATGGGAACAGATGTAATATTATCAGATAAAAGTATTCAGAAGATTTATCCTTATTCGATTTATGAAGAGGATGCATGGCAGATACAGGGTGAAAATCCAATCATAATTCTAGATGGTGAATTATTTATTCAACAATAGTTTAAATTCATTTAACAATAGTTTATAAGAATATTATTCTGCATACTATTATTTAATAGAGTATATTCTTTGGTTTTATCGTATTCTATCTCTTTATTTTCAAATAATAAATAATTATTTAATGTCTTATCAATTATAAATGTTTGAATTAATTCAGGAGAATACAAAGAAATTGTATCATTTTCTTTAAAATTATGTTTTGTTTCCACCGCTAAACATAAATAATTTTTATTTTCGTAACAAATATTCTTAATCTTCTTTATTTTTTGTCTGTCATTTTGTTCTATTAAAGATAATCCATCATTGTTTAAGACCCTAATATTTAGTTTTTCCGAACATTCTAAACTATAAGTTTTTATCGGCAAATAAGTATTAAAAAATCTATTTTTTATTTTACACTTATCTCTAAATTTACAATAAATAAGGGTTTCATTCATGGATAAACAAATAATGGGATTAGAAAATAATATATTATTTTCTTCCGCTAATGTTATCTCTTTGATAATTATTTCTTTAATTTGAGATGGAATATTTATAGTATAATTATAGAGATCCCCGGAAAGATCTCTCTTAGAAGAGTTCAAATAATATTCTTTAAACTCCCCAGTTTCTTCTTTTATTGGTTCCAAACGAACCTCTTTTATAGGTTCCGAATTCGGAACCTCTGAATTTATATTCTTGGTTTGTATATCACTAATGAATAGTTCTCCAATTTCATCAAGTAAGGCTTTGTTTAAATCTGTTAAATTATCTGTACTAGTGCGGTCAAAGATTAACGGATACTTAACTCTATAGAGATCAACATAATCTTCATTTTGATTTATGTCGTAGCCAGTTTCATTGAGAATTAAGTCTTGAAGAATAGAAAAAATATAATTTTTATTCTTCTTTGAAAAATACATATCATATAATGACATTATTAAATTAACTACTATAAATCTTTAAATAAACGAAACGTAAAAGATTTAATTTTTTTTGAATATCCCGAACGATATCTTAAAATGATAACTTAAAATGATAACTTAAAATGATAACTTAAAATGATAACTTAGTCGTATACCCCACTTTCAACATCAGTCCTTTCATTATATTCACTTTTCACAGCGCTGAGCCTGACTTTTAATCTATCGGGATCAGTAATCCGAACTCTATTTCCTTTATTATCATATTCTACGTCATCGAGGGCGCCACCTTCTTCTCTTAATTTGATAAAGTCTTCTTCTTCTATATCATAGATTGTTTCTTCAAAATATAATTGATTTCTAAAAATAATAAATGGTACAAGAAGTAACAAGAATATTGAATTTGTAGTAATATATTTTTTACTTATTTTTAATTGTTTCTTATATCCCAAATAAATAACGATGATAATGAAAGTTACATAAAATAAAAACATATACAAATAAAAAAGTAAATTCATTATCTTGTCTGAAGGCAAATTAATATAATTTGTTGAAATATAAACCGAATAAATAAATATTATTAAACCAATACTATTTATTAATATACTTCCTATAGAATAATAAGTAAGTTCATCACCCATAATTCCACCGTCAATCTGTCCTATAATACCATACTTCCACGACATAACTAAAACACTAACGACTATCAATGATATGATTGATATTAGTAATAAAATAACATTCATCTATAACTATTTACATAAAATTATCTGGTAATATTTTATGATAAAATGAACTCAAATAAGATTGATCCCCCATTGTAGCTCTATCTGATTCTCCATCTGATTCTCCATCTGATTCTCCGTCTGATGATGCACCGGCTATATTCTCTATATCTTCTTTATCTACCGATGGTAAACTTCTAGAAACATTTGTATCTATGTTTTCATTATCAATACTATTATCAATTTGTTCGCTTCCTCCTAAATTATATGCATTCATATCCGGTATATCCGGTTTCAAGATCTTATCCATTGGGAATTTATAGTTTTTTTCATAAAAATTACTCGTAGAAAGACCATCATATGTATTTGACGCGTCTATTTTAAAATATCTCCCACCATCGACAACTTTAGGATTTCGACCCGGATAGATGCCTGAAACAATATCATCAACTGATGGACATTCCCGACATTCCTGACATTTGGGACAAGGTGCCTTCGTTACAATTTTAGGATCTATATTATCTTTATCATTGTTCATATCATTGTTCATATCGGATATTTCCGGGCATTTAGGACATTCGGGAACATTAGGACATCTTACATTACATTTCGGACATTCGGGATTTTTAGGACATTCCGGGCAATTACAATCGGGACATTTTTTGTCTATTTCTTTTATTTCTCTATTCATTTCTTCATTTAGTAAAGATGTTTCATGGATCATAAAAAGTAAAACAACAATAGCGGCCAATGAAAGACATACTACTACAACATTTATTACAAATAAAGAATTATATTCCATATACCTATTCAAAATATTTTAATTTGTATTAATCTACAACTATTTCATCGGGTGATATAAAATAATCGTCCCTTACATCCACCATCTTTTTATCACTTAATCCCGACTTTAAAAAAGTTTTAAAAGGCATTCCTTTCATCATTTCTTTAATAAAATGAATTGAATACATCCCACACTGAGCATCCCTGTTCTGATAAGTTTTATCATTGTAAAAATATTTTATCGGATTATTATATTCCTTGCCCTGTGTTTGAACCTTTTCAATTAATTTTTGAACTTTTGGACAAGCTTTGTGACCATAAGAATCAAAAAAATATATTCCAGGGATACCACCTAGATTTGTTCCAGCTAGATCCATATATAATGACATCCAATGCTGTCCTGGTTTATTGTGAGGGTCGGTATTAAAAACAACTCCTATTTTATGTTGTCCCTTATCCATATGTTTTTTCATATTAAATGAACATAAATTACTAACAGAACAATCGGAAAAATCAATCGGTTCCGCTCCATAAAAATAGAAAGATTTTTCAGCCTTTTGGTGCTGATTTAAACAATCTTCAATATCGTCTGTTCCTAACCACGCATTATAATCTTCTAACCATTCCTTGGGCATTACGGGTTTAAAACTTGCTTTAAATTTCTCTTTATCCTTGCCCAAATGTTTCATTAATGTTTTTATTTTCAACCAGCAAGCCTCTGAAGAACATCCAGTTATTTCTTTTAAAATCTTACAAATACAGCCATGAATTTTTGCGGGATTATCGGAGAAATTAATTTTTGGTAAACCTTTATCCTTTTTTCGCATACGGTTCACTATCTTACCGATTTTACGAATTAGTTTTTCATCTAAACATGATCCAAAAACCTCCCCCTTACCTGGCGCACAATGTCCCTGTTTAAAAATTAATTTCCGTGTTTCACCACCATCTTGATCTCCACCAAACTGATCTTCCATAATATTAAACGTACAAAAAAATTTATTTAAAACAATCTAGACTAATACTATTAGTAATATGGATAACTCCGTTTTTTGTGAAAAAAAATACCTTGTAACTAATACGATCCAAGAACTATATGATGAATATAATAGACTTCAAGAAGTTCATAATCAATTTAAATGCGAAAATGAACTTGGAAAGAAATATTTTATCTTAACTATTAAAAAACAGGAAGATGAAATAAAACTTAGAGACACACGCGTTAATGTGTTGGAGGGAGATCTTTCAAAAAAGAATATCCAAATAAATGATTACGAAACAATGATAAGGGAACTTGAGGATAAAATTAATGAATTACTTATTGAAAAAAAAGAAGAAAATAGATTTGATATAATCTGTAATCAATCAAACGTTATCGAGGAAAAAGAAAATGAAATTATTCGTCTCACGAATCTCTTAGATAAAAAGAAAAGCGATACGAAAGATATTAAAACAGAAAAGAAAATCTTAAATTTCATGGAATCCCTGGAATGTGGAATTGATAATAGTGATGATGAAATCGTGGAAATATCCGTGAAAAAGATCGATATCACAACTGATAAGATAGAAAGTGGAGACAATTTAAAAGATATCTATGATAAAGAAGCAATTCAACCAGATAAAGAAGAAGATCTTATCTATGGCGCCAACGCGTCCGAAATAGCGGCCGATAGAATGGCAGCCCATCTAGCCGATAAATGTTTGGAAAAAGATCCGGACGAGGGTATATCCGAATCCGATGAAGATAAAAATAAACTTCCCGAAGAAGAGGAGGAAGAGGAGGAAGAGGAGGAAGAGGAGGAAGAGGAGGAAGAGGAGGAAGAGGAGGAAGAAGACTATGAAATATTGAACTACAGAAATAAAGAATACTGGATTAAGGTCGGTGAAGATCCGCAATCTGTTTATGAAGTAGTGGGACCTGATAAAGATGAGGTGGGGGATAAAATTGGTATTTATAAGAAAGCCCCGAATGGACGGATGAAGGTCTTTTTGGATAAGAAGTAATCTAAACTTTATGTTTCAATAATTCCAAATAACCTTCACTTATTTCTTCCTTTGTAGAAAATCCTCTAAATGTTGCGGTAAATCTTTTATTATCTTTAATAAATATATCTATCAAATATGGGTCTATATAATTGGATCTACAGACTGACGATGTGTTATGCAGTTTATGTGCTACTTTTTGTAGAGCCTCGCTAATTTGTTTCTT
>Ga0206130_10004656_pt1 | contig 16765 bp, 19 predicted proteins | sample Helgoland_Spring_9_FD_148637 | JGI IMG/M metagenome (GOLD analysis project Ga0206130, IMG submission 148637) | Pelagic subsurface seawater microbial communities from Kabeltonne, Helgoland, North Sea - Helgoland_Spring_Bloom_20160512_1 | ecosystem: Environmental > Aquatic > Marine > Epipelagic ... | reverse complement strand
TACCTGCTGCGACTCGGGCCTCCTGATGTTCGCACCGGGTTCGTGGCGTTGATGGGGCAGGGTCCACGACTCACCGCTCGGACCGTCACCACCGACCCGCCGACTGAGATTGCGGATTGGCATTTCGAGCTCGGCGACATCGAGCTGTTCTGAACGAGCTGGTTACCTGGCGGGCACGCCAGTAGGAGTTACTCCATGCGGCACATCGTCGATGAAGACAGCGGATGCACACCAAAATCGCTATCTTCCAGCGATTGAGCGCAATCTCCTAGCGATTGAGCGCAACCAAGTTCGGACTGTGTAGCGCGAGAGCGCCAAGGGATAACCAAGCCGGGCCACGGTTCCACGGATCGCCCGCTCAGCGGGGCTAATGACTACTTGTCCAGCTCGGGGCTTTAGCGGCCACCTGATGAGCCGTCGTTTCCAAGTTGGCCACCTCGGCACGAAGATTGCCTTTCCTTGGGCTCTGGTTGTCCTAATTAACTCCTGCGATTCAGATGATGATGAGGGTCTGGTGTTTCGTGGCCGCTTGTGGTCAAACTTGAGTTGGGAACCGTCGATAACGACGTTTCGCCGATGCGCGGAGAGCGCGAAATCGTTGTCTACGTAATACCCATTGTACTGTGGGTGCCACAAGCCGTAGTTCTTGTAATAGTTTCGAGAGATCACGGGGTGGCGAATCAAGTCATCGAGAACGTGATGATCGTTCACTTTGATCACGAAGGCGGCCCGCACGGGATCCAAATCGTGGCAGAGTGCCTCGAGTGCTGTGTCCCAGCCGTGCGAGGGGTGAAGGTCATCAGCGATGACTACGAGCAAGTCGCCTGTGCATGCAGCCGCAGCCGCGTTCCAGTTACGAACGGCGGTTACTCGCCCGGGCATTTCGCACCCGACGACGCCAGCGGCCACCTCTTCACAGGTCATTGAGATCTCATCGTCAGCGTCACTAGAGAATATGTGTTCGACGCGACCAGGTTGGTTGGCAGCTGCGATCCATTTGTCTCGCAGGCTTACTGCCGCTGGTCCTGCTCGATAGGTGGCGTGGAGTAGTGAAATGCGCATGGTCAAGAGGATTAACGATAGCGATGATGGCCGCGCTGCGGCTAAGAGTCCATCGGATTCTGTCGTGTTCCCACGTGTAAATCTCCACGCGAAATGACATCAACCAAAGTCTGGGTGGGTCCGCCCAGACTTTGGTTTATGTTCGGGTTTAGAAATGTCAGGCCGCCTGTTGTGCGGGTTAGTTGTGCGGGTTGATGGATTGCTTCGGGCTCTATTGGGGTGAGTTTGCCGAGTCGGCGTTGGCGGTCGAGCACGTTCTTTTGTAGCAGCGAGAAGAATGACTCGGCAGTGGCTTTATCGCCAGCTGCACCGACCCGCCCAATGGAGCCGACCATCTTCTGTCGTTTCAATTGGAGCATGAACTTGCGGGACCGAAATTGCGAACCGCGGTCGGTGTGAACAATCACCCCAGCGAAAGCCAGGTCACGCAACGCTGCAGCGATGGTGATTGCAGCGACTGCAAGCTCTGCTGTCATTCGACCGGCGATTGAGTAGCCAACAATCCGTTTCGAGCGCAGGTCCTTTCACGTGCACAGATACAACTTGCCCTCACCAGTCCATTGCTCGGTTATAACGCCCACCCACACCTGGTTTGGGCCATCCGCGGCGAAGTCACGCTCAACGAGATCATCATGGACTGCGATGAAGCGGTAACCAAACTCTGGATGATCGTTGTGGATGTCGATGATCGCGTTGATGAGATGAGCGTCATCCCAATCGCGATCTGAGTGCGGCCGCGACAGCCATTTGCAGAAGCCTTGAGGTGTGAACTTGAGTACCCGGCAAGTCGTAGCGACAGCAATACCGTCAGCGGCGAGTTCACGAACCAGCGGGTACGTCATTTTGGGGAGATGTCTTTCTCGAAGAACGCCGCCGCCCGGCGGCGGTCGGCCATGTTCTGACGCCGGGGGAGACGCTTCCCGGGCTCGGTCGTTGTTGCGAGGTCTGAGCAAGGCGGTCGATGCCGATTACCTGCTGCGACTCGGGCCTCCCGATGTTTGCACCGAGTTCGTGGCGTTGATGGGGCAGGGTCCCCGACTCACCGCTCGGACCGTAGCCACCGACCCGGCGACTGAGATCGCGGATTGGCATTTCAAGCTCGGCGACATCGAGCTGTTCTGAGCGCCGGGGTTATCGGGCGGGCACGCCTTTAACAGTCACACCCGGTGGCACATCGTTGACGACAACGGCGCCAGCGCCGATGACTGCGTGGTCGCCGATCGTGATCCCTGGAGTGATGATCGCGCCGGTGCCCAGGAAGACCCCGGTTCCAATCTGCACGTCGCCGTTAACAAGCGAGCCAGGCGACAGGGTGGTGTAGTCGCCGATGACACAGTCGTGGGACACCACGGCATTGACGTTGAGGTGCACGTGACGACCGAGGGTGACGTTGGTGGTGACCCGAGCACCGGCAGCGAGTAGTACACCGTCGCCGATGCGGTTGTCTGATGCCACGGTCGTTGCTGGGTGGATCAAGGTCGCTGCGTTGCGGCCCCAGGCGGTGAGTTGCTCATCGAGCTTTGCTCGTAGCGCCGGTGAGCCGATGCCGATGACATAGTGCGGGTCGGTGTCGGCGAGGATCTCGGTCGTGCCAAGCAGCGAAGCTTTCCGACGTTCGAGTCGGTCGGCAATGATCTTGCCGTCGTCGACGAAGCCGGCGAATTCCCACGTGGGCTTGACTGCATTGATCGCCTCGACGATGTCGAGGGTCTCGCGGCCGTGGCCACCGGCGCCGACGATGACCAGTTCACGCATCGTGCGACTCGGGCTGGGTCACGAACGGGTCGTTGGCGTCGTGACCTTCGACGCCGGCGCCGCCCAGTAACGCTTGGGCTGTTCCGAGCATGATTCGTAGGTCGAAAGCGGCGCTCTGGCGGTCGACATATTCGAGGTCGAGTTCGATGCGTTCGGGCCACGTCAGGCCATTCCGGCCGTTGATCTGCGCCCATCCAGTGAGCCCAGGCCGCACAGCAAATCGCTGCCGTTGACGGTCGTCGCATCGTTCGAATTGGAATGGCAGCATCGGTCGGGGACCAACGATGCTCATCTCACCTCGGGCCACGTTGATCAGCTGGGGGAGTTCGTCGAGCGAGAACCTGCGTAGCCATTTGCCGGCGCTCGTGATCCGTGAATCGTCAGGGATCAACGGATTATCACCGTGCACCATGGTGCGGAATTTGAAGCACTCGAACGGTTCGCCGTTGAGCCCGGCGCGAGTCTGCCGGAACAAGATTGGTCCGCGCGATGTGGCTTTGACCGCGACCGCGGCGCCGAGACCGACGACAAGCGCAGCGAAGCCACCCACCGCGAGGATCGCCAGGTCGACGAGTCGCTGCCCTCGGTAGCCAGCTTGGCTCACAGCTCGCGGAACCAGTCGATGGTGGTTTGGAGGCCTTCGAGAAATGGTGTTGGTTTGGTGCCGGGAAAGAGTTCGTAGAGCAGGCTCGAGTCGGCGTCGCTGTGGCGGATGTCGCCGGTGCGGGGTGACTCGTGCTTGATTTCGACCGAGGTTCGGAGCAGTTCGGCCACGTGGTCGGCTACTTCGAGAATGGTGAGTGGCTGGCCGAATGCCAGATTCACGGGCGTCTCGCAGGTGGTCTTTTCGACGATGGCGCGGGTGATTGTTTCGCACACCGTGTCGACGTAGGTGAAATCTCGAGACTGAAGTCCGTCGCCGAAGACCGTGAGGGGACGTCCCGCCATTGCTGCGTCGAGGAACAGTGGGATCACTGCGGCGTAGACATGGTCGGCTGGCTGCAACGGACCGAAGACGTTGAAGAACCGGAACGCCAGCGTCGGCAGGCCCATCGAGTGTTGGAACGCAAGCGCGTAAGACTCGGTAGCAACCTTGCTTACTGCGTACGGGCTCATTGGCCGTGTCGGGAGCGCTTCGTGTTTGGGAAGCTCAAGAGTCGCACCGTAGACCGATGACGACGACGCAACGATCGTATGGAGATCCCCAGCCCGCTTCGCTGCTTGGAGTACCTGGAGTGTGCCGGTCGCATTGTTGTGATGGGTGGCAAGTGGAAACTCGATGGAGCGGGGCACAGAGCCGAGCGCCGCTAGATGCACGATCGCCGTAGCGCCATCGCATGCCTTGTCGAGGTCATCGGGGCTGGTGATGTCTCCTTCGACAAACGTCACGCTGGTGCCGTCGAGGTTCGACAGCCGCCCATTCGACAAGTTGTCGAATGCGACGACCTCAGTCACCAATGCATGCTCGGCGAGATGCCGACACAAGTTCGCGCCGATAAACCCGGCTCCGCCAGTGACAACAACTTTCATGCAACGAGCCTAGAGGCTTCAGAGCATGGCTGGATTGGCGCTAGTGCAAATGGCGCAGCAACACGCCGGTGGGCATGTGGCGCTACTACGCTTGCTTTATGGCTGATGAGCGAATCTATTTGTCGCCTCCTGATATGTCGGAGGCGGAACGCGCCTATTTGGTCGAGGCGTTCGACAGTAATTGGATCGCTCCAGTCGGCCCTGATCTCAATGCGTTTGAGGATAGCTTGGGCCAGTCGACGGGTCGAGATCACGTCGCAGCCCTCTCAAGCGGGACCGCTGACCTTCATCTTGTGCCCAGTCGAGGGTTTGGGTAGTCGGAAACGATGAACTTGAAGTCTCTCCTCCGTAGGCTTGTGCGGGTTGTTCCATACCCGGTTAGGGCCGCAGTCCTCGATCTGCAGCCACGGCAGCTACGCCGTAATCGACTCGTTGCTGACCATCTGCGGCTTCCTGAAGAGCCTCACATCTCATGGCTTGATCGTCTCTTGGTGCGCAATCTCAACTACGTGCGTCGCAGGGCTGACGTCACCGAGCAGATATGGGGAATCACCGTGGTCCGCAACGAAGAGGACATCATCGGATTCACTATCGAACACCTACTGGCAGAAGGCATTGATCACGTCATGATCGCTGACAACCTGTCAGATGACGGCACACTTGAGGTGCTGAAAGATATGGCGCTGCGATTCCCGGTGACAGTGCTAGAGGATCGCCTGGACGCCCACTATCAGGGCACAAAAATGACCCTTTTGGCTCGATGGGCGTCGGCACATGGCGCGCGTTGGATCATCCCATTCGATGCAGATGAATTGTGGTACTCAAGCTCGGGCAGGCTCCGTGATGTCCTTGACCAGGCCAGCGCTCGGGTGGCTATTGCGCAGATGTGGGGGCACGTGCCCGTTGGCACCGATGACGAACAGGAACAGAATCCATATCGTCGAATCCGGATGCGAGCGGCAACAAGACTCGATGCCACCAAGGTCGCGTTTCGGTCGCACCCTTGGGCACGGGTTTTTGACGGAAACCATAGCGTTCGCGTTCCGGGTGCTCGGGCTTGCCTGCTCGAGATACGCCACTTTCCATATCGTGACAATGCTCAGATGCTCAAGAAGCTCAAGCTTGGGGGAAAGGCTCTTGAGGCGACTGACCTGCAGCGCGGCACGGGCTATCACTGGCGACGGCTCAGCGCTCTTGACGATGAGCAGATCCTCGAACAGGTGCGGTCAGGGTCGACTGGCCTTACACACCCCGATCCGAACGATCGTCTGCTTGACGATCTGGCTCCTTTTCGGCCCATGGCGGGTCAAGACAACAGGCTCGGACAGGGCTGATCAAGTGATGCATGCAGCACCGTTGCGCTTTACCCAGCCTCACGTGCCCGGCGTCACTTGCTTTGCTCCTAGTTCAGGCTGGTGGTTATGAGCGACGACCACACCGCTTCACGTCGGCCTCTCGTGCATATCGGCTATCCAAAGGCGGGCTCGACTTGGCTGCAGCGCCATGTCTGGAACAACGAGAGCTTTGGTTTTTGCGCCCCGATATCAGGACTCAAGCTGCGCGAGTTGCTTGTTAGGCCATCCGCTCTCGGGTTTCAGAGTCATGCTGCGAAATCTGTGATTCGTGCTGCCCTAGACAACAGTCCATCTGCGCTTGTTCCAGTCCTGTCAGAGGAGCGACTGGTGGGCGCTGCAGAATCAGGCGGGTTCGACACTACTGAGCTGGCCCGTCGAATCAAGAAAGTGCTCCCAGACCCACGGGTATTGATCGTGGTCCGGCGGCAGACGGACGTAATAGCCTCAGCATGGGGTCAGTACGTGAAATTCGGAGGCACCGAACCTTTGGGCTTGTGGCTTGAAGGGGACATAGACAGCTTCGCTCTCGTACCAAGGTTCAACCCACTATTTTATGAGTTCGATCGTTTATATGAGTTCTATGCGCGTCTGTTTGGACATGGCTCCGTTCTGGTGGTTGCTCAGGAACAACTTCGAACTAGTCCGCAGGAAGTCGTGCGAGCGGTTCAAACCTTCTCGGGAGCTACGCCGAAAGGGCAACTTCCTCCGATCAGATCAGAAAACGCGGGCCTCGATGCGACCGTCTTAACGCTAATTCGCCGTGGCAACCAGTTCGGCAGACGGCCGTATGGGCGACAGCGCACATCCCTAAATCCGTGTCCGGTGAATCTCGCCCCGATGCGCCTTGCGCTAAGGGGGACAGCATCGCTAACGCGGGTGCACCCTGGACTCGCGCGTAGAGCAAAGCGGCGGCTGTATGACGAAATCACCGAATACTCTTCCGGTAGATTCGAGGCGAGTAATCGCCGTTTGGAATTAGCGACCGGTCTTCCACTGGGGCAGCTGGGTTATCCGCTGTAGGGGCGTCGTCTTGCGGTCCTCGCTGGCGCAAATTGCCCTTTCTGCCGTAATCTGAGGGCGGCGCAATTAGGCTTGGGTTGTGGCTGATGAGCGCATCTATCTGTCGCCTCCTGATATGTCGGGGGCGGAACGTACCTATTTGCTCGAGGCGTTCGACAGCAACTGGATTGCCCCGGTCGGTCCTGATCTCAATGCGTTTGAGGACACGTTGGGTCAGTTGACCGGTCGGGCTCACGTCGCGGCCCTGTCGAGTGGCACCGCTGGTCTTCATCTCGCGTTGTTGTTGGCCGGGGTCACGTCGGGCGACGAGGTGTTGGTGTCGACGTTCACGTTCGTGGCAACCGCCAATGCTGTCCTGCAATGTGGCGCGATGCCGGTTTTTGTTGACAGCTCAGCTGCTGATTGGAACATCGACCCCGATCTTGTGGCCGAAGAATTGGCAGAACGCTCGAAGCATGGACGGCTGCCCGCTGCTGTGGTCGCCGTGGATCTCTACGGGCAATGCGCGGACTATGACCGGCTTGAACCCGTCTGTGCCGAGTACGAGGTTCCACTGATTGCCGATTCGGCCGAATCGCTTGGTGGATCTCGGGCAGGAAGACCCGCTGGGTCGCGCGGCTTGCTGGCGACACTTTCGTTCAACGGCAACAAGATCATCACCACCGGCGGCGGGGGAGCGCTGGTCGCTGATGACCCTGCGCTCATTGATCGTGCCCGCTATCTGGCGACCCAAGCCCGACAACCAGCAGCTCACTACGAACACACTGACGCTGGTTTCAACTACCGGCTCTCGAACGTGTTGGCCGCCATCGGCCGAGGACAGCTCGAACGGCTTCCTGCCATGATGACTCGTCGCTCTGAGATCTACGGACGTTACGAAGATGCTCTTGGTGTGCTGCCGGGCTTCGACTTCATGCCCGTTCCCGAGGACAGTCAGCCGAATCGGTGGCTCACGGTCGCAACAGTCGATCCATCACAGGCGGGAACTGATCGAGAAGCAATTCGTCTCGCTCTCGAAGCTCAGAACATCGAGGCTCGGCCAGCGTGGAAGCCTATGCATCAGCAGCCGTTGTTCGCCGACGCCCAGTGTGTCGGGGGTGCGGTCAGCGACGCCATCTTCGAGCTCGGTATCTGTCTGCCGACTGGATCTGCCCTGAGTGATGCACAGGTCGATCGTGTGATCGATGTCGTAGTGGAATTGGCGAAATGAGGAACCGGCAGCGTTGCATCTCGTGCCGTCTTCACCCACAAGTTGTTTCCCCTATTAGTGAACATTCGGCCGCCTGTGAGCGCACCGTCCGGGTCTCGGCTAGCGCCGGGGTTATGCCTAGGATTAATTCGATGCCGCCATGGCTTAGAACGTCGAGCCATAGCGGACTATGGCTTGACATTCGGCGTTGGGGACGAACGTAGGTAGTTGAAGAATTGTTTGGATTGTCCTGGCCACACCTGCGGCATCGCGTTGGTTGTACCCAAGAATGGGGCGCGGCGGCCGAGGCATCGTCGTAGTCCGTTCATCCGAATGACATGTGATGGCCATTGAAGTACACAAGGTGGTGGTCACTCTCTCACGCCTGAGTGAAGGACCATGCTTGCGACTATTTGGTATGGGTCGTGGTGGAAACGAATGAAGCGGGCCGGCCGTATTGCGTTGGCCAAGATGGGGACCAGGGAACCTATCTCATCGGCCACCGGATAACGTCACGTTGTGCCAGACCTTCTTCGGAAAGTGCAAACTAAGGTGCGGAAGGCGATCGTCTATGCCCCTATTGCTGTCGGGCGGGCTCTTCTGATCCGAAGCTATCCTCACTCGAACTGGGGAGATGCGCTGTCTCCGGTGTTAGCCCAAGAGATTTCAGGTCTGCCGACAGTTAATATTAATGACGCCCCAAACCCGCTTCATCGTCCCGTCTACAGCTTGACAGGCAGCATCTTGGGCTGGGCCATGAAAGGCAACGCAGCCGATCATGTGATTTGGGGTTCTGGTTTCTTCGACGCCAGCGAAACGCTCAAGGGCGTTCCGGGACGCATATGCGCGGTTCGGGGGCCGCTCACGCGTGCTCGAATTCTAGAACTAGGAGTGGAATGCCCAGAAATTTTTGGTGATCCTGCGCTCCTGTACCCGCGATTCTACCAGCCATCTGTTTCACAAGAATATGCCCTTGGAATCATTCCGCATATTGCCGATCAGGACTCAGCCTGGGTACGTGCAGCAGCAACGCAGCCCAACGTAAAGATCATCGATGTGACGCTGGGTGTGCAAAATTTCGTCGACGATCTTCTGAAATGCCATGCAATCGCATCGTCGTCTTTGCATGGCATCATCGCAGCCGATGCGTATGGAATCCCGTCGGTGTGGATTGAGCTATCTGATCGAGTCTGGGGTGCTGGCTTCAAGTTCCGTGATTACTTCGCGTCGGTGCACAAACCGATTACACAAGCGGTTGTCGTCGAGCCCTCGACAACGGTCACTGAGTTGGTCGATCAGGTCTATTCCGGTGGGATCGAGATTGATCTAGATCAGCTGATGGCGGCGTGCCCGCTCCCGACCAAACGCGCCAACACTTAGCAGCGCTTGCAGGCCGACGATTTGGAGATCCTCCGTGATCGGGCATGAAGATTCTCCGCGCTCTTGGTATCTCTCAATAGCGCCATGCCAGTGATAGAAGTCTTATGTTGTGAACGGTGAAAGGGACCCGATTGGTGGGCCAGGTGGCGTGTCCCTCATCTTTCCGGACTGTTGGCCACATCACCTGGTACGGCGATCTGTTGCCTCGCTCTACCTGTCGCTAAAGGTCTAATTGAACATGGTGCGACTGGGCACGGCACGCAAGGGGTTAACGGATGGCAGCGCGCTCAAACACATTTTTGACCCGTAGGTCCTCCTCGTGCCGAGACGGGTCGTATTTTGTCGGCGCCACTCTTGCGTCCGACCGCTTCCAGTTCGTCGTCAGCCCGATGTAATGCAGGAATGCGAGCTCGGCAGGCTCGACAGTGCTTGACCGCCCTCGTGGCCCCTCCGCCCGATGTGTGGCGCACCAGCGCACGCGCTTAGGGCGGTAGAAGTATTTGGTCGCTCGGCCCGGGACCCGATCGCGATAAAGAAAATCTGCGGCAGTCAGGTCACCGATGTTGTCAGGACGCTCATCGACTATCGGGACCATAAAGGGCGGGATACGGACCTGGGCCTGCCAAGCCGGAGTCAGTGCGAGATACTCAGCAAGATTCGCCTCACTATTCCGCACGGGATATTCGTCAATGTCGAAGCTAGCACTCCAGTTGGTGTGAGCAAATAGTCGCGCATGATTTAAGGAACCGGCCTGGGCATACCCCAGGTCGAACGCCCGGGTTGGTCCGTACGGGTAGTTCCAGTCGATGACCACGATGTCTAATCCATCGATTGGCCGTAACGCGTCGGCAAGTTGGGTGATCGAATACGAGAGGCTGCCGTTGTCGTAGAGTAAGACTCGGTCAACACCTTCGAGTTGCCAGTAGTGGCACCATTGCCGAATCCAAGGCAGCGGGTTGTCTTTCTGGAGGGTCGATAGCGACAGGTCCACCGGTGTCGCCGTCGGTGGGCGACGTACGGTCAGGTCTCGCCGGGTGCTATCGGCAAAGTCCATACGCATCGACAGCTCGGGCTGCCCTCGCCATTTTTGGGGAAGTCGCAATGACATTACCGTGCCCATTCGAAACCGCTGGATCCGCGATTTAAGTTGGGCTACTGGCTCGCCGGAGTCATCCAGGATATGGCACTCGATCGGGAGTAGTTCCTCGTCAAGGTTCCCTAACGGTGGTCCTATCGCCAGAATCCGTGCTGCATCGAGCGAGAGGGCGACGTCATAAAAGATGGTCCGGGCGTCAAAGCTCTCAAGTTCCGACTTTGAGAGCGGCTGTTCGCGATCACCCCAGAGCTTGTGTGGCGGCAGCGAACGCTGTACCCGCGAGTTCTCAGAGAGTCGGACTGCTACTGGCTTGTATAGCTCAATGTTCGCCACGCCCACAATCTATTAGCCCTTGCCAGCCCCAACCGCACCTGGTGCGGTGATGTATCTGCCGTGGCTACGGCATCGGTCCGGGTGGTAGTAGCTGCTTGAATGAAGCGAGCCAGCACGCTATCCCATCTCCTTCACGGGCGCAGCGAAGAACAAGACCGGCGCAGCTGGCGTAGCAACTATCCTGACTGATCGCGACGAATATTGAGGAAGCCTGTGTTCCATCGTTTGGCGAATTCGCCAATCAATTTAGAGTGGTATCGACACTCAGTCCGTGGGGACTCTGACCTGGTGCTCAGCCGTAGAGTGAAACCCTCGCGTTCAGATAACCCTAGAGGCTATCGGCAGACTGCTAGCGGCAGCTTCTTAGAGCATTGTGCATTTCTAGCCTCCGCTGGAGTTGAATGTCGATGAGGGCGCTCATCACCGGCGCAGCCGGTTTCATTGGCAGCAACCTTGCAGATCGGTTGCTCGCCGATGGGCATGAGGTGGTCGGGATCGATTGTTTCACTGGCTACTACGACATCGCCATCAAGCGCTCGAATATCGCGCAAGCACAGGTGCACAAGAACTTCACGCTGGTCGAAGAAGACCTGCTGGACTGCGATCTGCGAGCCGCGCTCGACGGAATTGATGTCGTGTTCCACCAAGCTGGCCAACCCGGTGTTCGGCTCTCGTGGGCCGACGGGTTCGAGACCTACACCCGGCTCAACGTCTTGGCCACGCAACGGTTGCTCGAGGCAGCGAAGGACAGTTCGATCGACCGGCTCGTGTGTGCATCTAGTTCTTCGGTCTATGGAGCCGCAGGGCACTACCCGACATCAGAGGTCGATCTTCCAGCGCCGATGAGCCCTTACGGCGTCACGAAGCTTGCCGCAGAGCATCTGTGTTCGCTCTATCACCGCAACTATGGCGTCCCCACCGTGTCGCTGCGCTATTTCACGGTCTTCGGACCCCGGCAGCGCCCAGACATGGCGATGCATCGGCTGATCGATTCGGCCATCAACGGCTCGGAGTTCACGATGTTCGGCGATGGCTCACAGATTCGTGATTTCACCTACGTCGGCGACATCGTCAAGGCAAACATCGCCGCAGCAACGGCGTCAGCCGCAGTAGGGGGAGTGTTCAACATCGGTGGTGGTTCGGCCGCAACCATGCACGACGTCGTCGCTGCAGTCACCCAAGCGGTCGGTGCAGCACCGAATATCACGTTCGGTGACAAGGTAATGGGTGACGTGTTTCGCACAGGAGCCAGTATCAAACGAGCAGAACAGGTTCTTAATTGGACGCCGTCGGTCACCATGTCGGATGGTGTGGCAAGACAAGCGCAGGCGGTGATGCAGACATGAAGCTGCTCTATGTGAACGGAACATATGAGGGCGGAAGCATCCTGAGTACCCGCGAGCTTTTGACGAGGCTCCCTGGGCACGGTGTTGAATCACGTCTGATCAGCGCTCAGAAGGAGACAGCGGTTGCGGCCTACTTGAGGCGGCGCATGACCAACCTTGCGGTGAAGGTTGGCGGCCCTGAGCCCGACAATAGTGTTGAGCGAGCGAACCGGTTGTGGGGCCGGAAGGCAAAGAAGGTTGCCGCGGCCGAATGGTCGAGTCCTGCTGTCGAGAATGCTGCAGCGACCGTCTTGGCTGACTGGAAACCCGACGTCGTTGTTGTGTCGAGTGTCGATCGCGTCGCCTGGCGGCGTATTCGACGAGACACAGCCAAGGCGGGGGTGAAGTGTGTGCTCTACCTGAGGGAAGAGGCGCTGCTACCTCATCTGGACCTCACGACCCCGCCCGATCTCGTGCTGGCAAATTCTCGTGGGCTCGTCGACAGCTGCAACGCTCTGGGTTGGGAAGCAACGCTTGTCCCGTCGGTGATCGATCTGTCGGCCTGCGAGGTTGACAGCGAACGGACCAAGGCACTACTGATCAATCCGACGGCTGCATACGGTCTCGAACGGGCAGTCGAATTGGCCGAAGCGTGTCCCGAGATCGGCTTTGTCTTCCAGGAGTCCACACGATTGACACCCGACGAGCTCGGTGTCGTGACGTCGATCTGTGAGCGGCTTCCGAATATCGAGTTCAGAGAGTTCTGCACCAACCCAGCCGACATCTATCGAGACGCCCGGGTGCTCCTAGCGCCGTACACCGACTTCTTAGAGTCCAACCGGCCTCGGTCGGTTCTGGAAGCCCACTGGAATGGAATCCCGATTATCGGAACGTCGCGGGGAGGGTTGCGAGATGCGACGGGTCCCGGTGGGATCCTGCTTGCACCCGGTGAAGCGCTCGAGCAATGGTGCATCGTTGTAGAGGATCTTTTCGGGTCTCATGGGCCGTACGAGGACCTCTCCGCAATCGCTCGCAGTCACGCTCAGCGGCCTGAGGTCGATCCAGTCGCGATCGCCAAGGCCTTCATTGCAAGGGTGCAGGGATTCTGATGCAGATAGTGGCGGAGTTCCCCCTGGGAGTGCTGGAGGAGATTTTCGGACGAGACAGCTTGTTAATGCCAGACGGAAACCTCATCAATGAGATGCAGGTGGACTCACACGATCCATTTCGCCGCTCCCGTCCCCGGCTGTATGAATCGAGTCGACGACGGCCAATCGTTGATATGCACTTGGACGCTGCACGAATGTGAACTTGTCACTCGACCTGGATTGGCAGTCGCACAGTCCTGCGAACCCATTGTTTCAAACGATGACAGCTCCCTTTGGCGGCGTTCAAGCGCTCGGCACGTAACGACACGCACACTTCAACTAGATCACGACGGCGATAACGATGTGAGCGTTGACCCGGCACCAGATTCCATCTAACCAGCAATGTCGAGGATGGCGATACCGCTACCGAGCACCCTGGAGATTCCCCTCATCGCGGTGAGTGGCGAACCGCTCTTTCTTGGGACTGGATGACTTTGTGAAGGCAATCGAGACCTCGACACCGAGTCTGGTCGCCAGTCGCGTGGTCGCAGCCGGGCACGGACTCTGCCAGCGTCCTCTAGGCTTTGTTGATGGCCATCAGCGACATGCATGCCCATCCGGGCGAACAATTCGTTCCCATATCTGTCCGACTGCAACCAGACGGCCGCCGATATCAGGCGCTGCGCGGAGCTAGGTGAGGATCTCGTGCGAAGCGTCTCGCGGAGTCAACTACTGAAAAGAGTCGCAGCCTCGAGTATCCGGAACGCCAAGCGGGATGCCGTTGGGTTTCGACATACGCTCGGGCTCACTACGGGGTTCACGCACCGGAGGAATCGTTGGGCGGTTCGGGGCTGCAAAAACGCTGTGTTTGTCTGGGTCCCAAAGACTGCCGGAACGAGTGTCGAGCGGACTTTGGAAGCCTTCGGCGGGCGGAAGTTCAACACCCTAGAGGATGTGCGATTCGCATTTCCTCAAGCGGGGGTAGTGACTTTCGGACACATGGACTACGAGCGCCTTGTTGATGATGGGCTCGTGACCCGTCGCTTCCATGAGTCAGCCTTTCGATTTGCAGTCGTTCGCGACCCCCGCGACAGGGCCATATCGCTGTATGAGCACCTTCGGCGAGGCAATTACATCCCGACGGGAACCTCATTCAGAGCATTTGCGCAGCTCCTCGCTGATGGCGCAGTAACAGATATCGGTCTGTTCAACGCCAGGCCGAGGGAGCTGACCAACTGCAACCCACAGGCAGCGTGGATCCTCGGGCGCGACGGGAAACCGCTTGTCGACCACATAGCGCGGTTCGAACGGCTTGACGAGCTCTGTGAGGTCCTGTCCGGGAAGCTGGGAACCGTTTCCGACATCCCTAAGCTCCGAGTTGGAAAGCGCCGAGACTACAGCGACTATTTCTCTGACCGCCGGGTTAACACGCTTATAGAGGAGTTCTATAGCGTCGACTTCGAAGCCTTCGGTTACGAGTAGTCCACTTCGGGGACGGCCCGGGAGAGGCTCGTCCGGCTAGATCAGGGAGAGTGCCAGTAGAAGTCGGCAGCCCCATGGTTCGATATCGGGTCGATAGTAGTTGGCGATGATGTTCAGTTAAGCTGAGACCCTGGTTGTGGTCCATGGTTTGTGTGCCTCCAATGCTCATGATGGAGCGAGGAGATTCGTGAACATGACAAAGAAACGGCGACGTCATACGCCTGAGCAGATCATCCGGAAACTGGCGCAGGGCAACAAGCCGGGGGCATGGACCTCGAGGACGTATGCCGCGATCTCGGCATCGCCGAGTCAACTTGGCATCGTTGGGTCGTTCAGTACGGTGGAATGAAAGCCAACGACGCAAAACGCCTCAAGTACTTGAGGGCGAAAGGGGTTTCGCAACGACGTGCCTGCCGGCTTGTTGGTCAACACCGATCAACCCAACGACTCGACCCACCCGAGATCACCGATGAGGAACAGCAGTTGCGCTGGTTCCTGCGCTCATTCTCTAAACGCCGTCCCCGATCGGAATAATGACATGCTACCAAAGCAGCCTGACGGGCGGGCTGTGATCCTCTGAACGCCTACGCGTGCCACAACTGAAACGCAAGAAACGCATGACTTGGATCGGCCGTCTACGTCAAGGAAACTTTCTACCAGGCGCAGCTGGGTGACAACGCGAAAGGCGAGTTCCTTCCGGCCAGTCGGCAGACTCAGAGTATGGTTAAGCTCTTCGCCCGCTACGGGAGTCGTGACCATCGCCGCGCGCTTCAAGCGACCGCATACCCCTATCTCAGGGTGCTGCGTCTGCTGCGAAAAGTTCGCGAACCGGACGGACGCCGGGTGCGGTTTCGCGAGGCCGGCTGCAACTTCGGCAGAATCGTCGGCTCGATCGGCTTCCGGTGCGTCTATCCGTAGCAGAGGTAGATGTCATCATCACCTGTGGTTGTTCACACACTCGCATATTGGACTGCGTCGTTTTGGTCGGAGCAAGCGGATGTGTCGCGGCCGGGGCAACGTCACTATCTCTTGGTGACGAGGCGCACAGCAGCGACGTCTCTCCCTCGTTGACACCTACGGCGGATGCCCCGGTAGATGTAAGTGGAACCGGGTTTTTATGCGAACCTGGCACACTCAACCATCTAACCCGACCACCCATGACCAGGAGCTCCACTAGTGTGTCACAGTCGTTCGCAGGCGTTCGCCGATGCGCTTTCATCCACGATGGCGCCAGATCCGGTCGGTCATTGGAGTGAGGCGGCCCCTGACCCGAACGACCCTTTGGCTTTGGCGCTCCGCTCTAGCGCTATCCGCCAGGCTTGGATTCCCGAGATTCCGAATCGTCTCGTGTTTCTGCTTGAGCGCTGCGACGGCAAACGAGTGCTTGATATTGGTTGCGTCGCTCACGATCTGGCTCGTATGGATGCTGCACACTGGCTACATGGCCAAATTTCCGGTGTTGCTAGTTCCTGCCTGGGTGTCGATATACATTCGGACGGCATCGCCGAAATGCAGCGCCGAGGTTACGCAGCCATCGAGCACGATCTTGCATTAGGGCTCGGCCCGCTGGAATCCGAGAAACCCTTCGATGTGATCGTGGCGGGCGAACTGATTGAACACGTCGAGTCGATGGGAATGCTGTTCGATACAGCCGCGGGCCTTCTGGCGCCAGAAGGTGAGTTGATCATCACGACGCCGAACCCGTGGGCGCCGCACCGAGTGCGAGCGGCGCAGCTTGGAATCGTGTGGGAGAACACCGACCATATATTATTTGCATTCCCGAGCGGGATTGCTGAACTCGCAAGCCGCCACGGACTGATCTTGGCTGAGGCAACGACGACTCTGCCAGAGGTCGCTTACGGCGGCACTGTCCTCGACAGGGTTAAGGCGGCGCGCCGCCGACTGAGAGGGCGGCAATGGGAAACCGTCGGATTTTCTTCCCTCGACGAGCCTAAGGTTGCTCGGGTGGGTGCACTGTTCGCTGGAGGGCGACTCGCTAGGGCCCTCCGCAAGCTCCAGCGCCCCAGGCGTCGATTTATGGGAGAGTCCTTCGTCTATGTGGTTGCTCGCCCCCAGCATGAACGCTGAGTCGACGTCGGATATTCAAGGAGGTTAATTTGGCTAATTTCACTCGTCGCATTGTGGTTTCG
>Ga0206130_10004655_pt1 | contig 16770 bp, 15 predicted proteins | sample Helgoland_Spring_9_FD_148637 | JGI IMG/M metagenome (GOLD analysis project Ga0206130, IMG submission 148637) | Pelagic subsurface seawater microbial communities from Kabeltonne, Helgoland, North Sea - Helgoland_Spring_Bloom_20160512_1 | ecosystem: Environmental > Aquatic > Marine > Epipelagic ... | reverse complement strand
TTCGGCCAAAGCCATCATGGCCTCGGTCATGCAAGCGATCTCATCGAGCGCCGCCAGACGACGCTCGGCCACTTTGCCTACGGCAGGAAATATTGCAATGGCGGACGGATGGCTCATTCGGTGCGGTATTCGTCTGGGATGCCGGCCCAGCCTGCGCTGAGTTCGCGCAGCAAAGCCTGCGCCTCATCTAAAGCCTCTGCGTCATTTCTGAGGTTCGCTTCCAGAAGCCGAGTTTCGATATAGCGATAAAGCTCGCCCAATTGCTCTGAAAAAGCCGCATCGATTCCAGGGTCTAGCGAAACGCGAAGGTACTCAACAATCGCAATCGCCCTGCCCACTGCCTCGCCCTTGAGCGCGATTTGGCCTCCAGCCATTGCCGCTTTTGCTTCACTTATCTTTCCCATTGCACCTTTTAAAAGCATGCCAATCAACTGATGTGGATCGGCACCCTCAACACCAGATTTTACACCAATCGTTTTGTATTCACTGAGCGCAACTGAACGATTCATCTTAATACCTCTCTTTTATTTTTTAACTGCTGAAAATGGTTTTACAAATCCACCCAGAGCCTGCGTCAAGAAGGTTTGGGTAGTATTCAATTGTGAGATGAGCGTTTCTAAGGAGTTAAACTGTGTTCGGTATCGTCGCTCCAAAGCACTCGAGCGAAGTTCTAGCGCGGCCCTTTGATCTGATATCTGCTTCACTGACGAGTTCAAACCGTCTACCCGTGCATCAATCAGACCATCGTCGGCCAAAATACTGGTTAGGAGGTCATTAATTTTTGAACCCAAGCCTCTAGAGAAAACAACGTTACCGAAATCGCCTGAGGCATTGCCAACCACCCTCATTGCTAGGCCTTCGGTGCTAGTTCCAACGGTTCCTGTTATCGTTTTTTTTGTCGCATCATAGACCGCGGTCGCACCATTCATTAAAGCTACTGCGTCAGATCCTGAAGTCGAGCTGGTACCCGCATCCAACCCGAGAGAATTTAGCCTCACAACTTCAGAAAAACTAATGCTGGTACTTGCACCAACACTTGCAGAAGCAATCGTTAACTTAAGATTCGCATCATCGGCAGCCACGATAACTGGATTATTAGGAAGCGCAGCATTGATACCAGACTGTAATGCGGCTCTTAGCAACTCTAGATTGGCAGAATTACTGCCACCTCCTGAATAATCGCCATTCAAGGTAATCGTGTTTGAGCTTGTCCCATCAACACTTACCGTAAACTGGACATCTTTGTTTGCGCCGGAGAAATCCAAATTATTGCCATTCACGGAGATCGCAGCAGATGTCAACGAAGCACCCGTTCCCGGCGTTAGGGATAGCGAGTAAATCCCTTCTCGAGTCTTGGCTGTTGAGGATTCAAACTCCAGACTATTGCTTGCTGAACGCCCGATTGACGCGAGCACATTGGCCACATCCAATGGATTATTGCTCAGCACGCTACTAAAGATTGTATCGTTTACGCTTAGGGTGCCATCACTTACTGAGGTTGTTACACCAAGGTCAGCAAGACTCTTTTGAGGCCCAAAATAATTTTCGACTTCTGAATTCACTAACGAGCGAAGATTGGACTGCAAGGTTCGAATGGTTGCATCGCCCGTTAAGACACTGCCGCGACCCGTCGCCGAGTTGTAGCCACTCAGCTCGTTCAACGTTTTCATCAGATCATTGTAACCCTTCAAAAAACCAATGAAGGAGGTTGATATTGAGCTGGTGTCATCGGCGATCGACAAATTGACCGTTTCACCCGACGCACTTATTTTATTCAAAGTCAGGGTGACATCTTCGATCGCGGTCGTGACCGTATTCTTGCTTGAAGACATCGCTAGACCGTTTACCGCGAAGGCGGCATCACTGGCTGCCACGGTTTGAGTCAAATTGGCTGATGCAAATCGAGACAACCCGGCATTATCCGTATCGTTACTATCCGAATCGCTACTCACCGTAATGGTTAATGCGTTTGCCAACCCAGTCTCATCAGCCGTCAATAGAAGACGGTAGCCTGACCCATCATTCACAATGTTTGCCGTTGCTTTCGCAGAAGACGCATTGATCGCGTCAGCTAGTCCAGCCAGGCTATTGTTATTAGCATTAATCGTTACCGCTGTGGTGGCAGCGCCGTCCGTTATCGACACAGTCCCGGTTCCTACTGCGTCTGAAATAGATGTAAATGTTGAACCTGCCAAAGCCAATGACTGCGCGGTCGCAAGTGCCGAAACGCTCACGCTATAATTACTTTGCCTCGCGCCCTTGCTAGCGGTAATCCCCACTGTGGTCGCATCTGTACTAGACGCGCTTTTCCCCTGATACGTCGAACCAGAGGAAATGCCAGTCAGGACGCCCTGAAAGCCAGAAACAGCGCCTTTCAAACTACCCAGCGCGGTCACTTTGCTCAGATAGGAAGCTTCTTGGCTATCTAAGCGTCGCGCGGGAGCTCCTATATCAGCCGCAACCAACTGCGTGACCAACAACTCCACGTCCAAGCCAGAGCTAATTCCAGTCGACGTAATCGGCATACCCAGTTCTCAACTCGCTATTTGGTTGAACCTACATGCACACAACGTGCCAATCTCTTACACTTCTCCTCGAAGCAACATCCCAGCGCGCTTGGCATCTAAATCCTCACGAATCTGCCTGGCAATTTCCACGATCTCTTCGGCGGGTATCTGCCGAACCAACTGATTGGTATTAGCGTCTCGCACAGTAATGATCGAGCGATCAATCGACTCGTCTCGCCTAAAAGACAAGCTGCGGTCTAGGCCATCAACGAAAGCTTGAAGTTCTTGTACCGCTTTATCTAAATCTAGCGGTTCGTATTCGGGCGCTTTGGGCGGCGCTTTTATCTCGATCGCGGGCAACTTAGCCGTTATCGAGACACTACCCGTCCCCGAAGCGGCAACTTTTGCCGGTTGCGCTGCTATTTCCATCCCCTGCGTTGTCGCATTGCTATTAATTTCCATAATGCTTATTCCTTAACAGGCGAGAAAGCCGGGGACCAGCCCCGGCTTCCTCAATTTCCCAACAAAAAGGCTGGGACATTGCTTACTGAAGTAACGCTAAAACATTTTGTGGAATTGAATTCGCTTGAGCGAGCATTGCGATTCCTGACTGCTGGAGAATTTGAGACTTCGTGAGTGAAGCCGTCTCTGCAGCAAAATCAGCATCCATGATCCGTGCCCTTGAAGACGACAGGTTCTCAGAAGTCACCTGCAGATTCGCAACCACAGACTCAAAACGATTCTGGTAAGCACCCAAATCACCGCGGGTACCCGTGATCGTATCAAGCGCCGCGTCAATAATAGACAGCGCAGTGGATGCAGTGGCAGCCGTACTCACAGAAAGTGATGCCAAAGTTGACTTCGTTGATGTTGTTGCATCAAACCCTGTAGCTGCAGCCGAATTGTTCAAGGTAATCGCACCTTTAGAGCCCGTCAAAGTTAACTGACCAACCACACGAGTGCTGTCAGTGCCGGCTTGCGTCAAGGTCACGCCACTTGTGAGCGCTTCATTATTTCCGACCACCGCAGTCTCGTCGCCGGTGGCACCAAAACCGAAATTGGTGATAGCTACGTCACGCCCATCTGTCGTATCAATCTTTAATGCGACACCGGTAGCCAGCGTTACCTGTGATGCTGTTACACCAAGCGTCGTAGATTGAGCGTTGATTGCTGAAACAACCGATGACAAGTCCCCAATATCGCCGACCACCTGAGAAATAGCTAAGCTCTGCTCAGCTCCACCACCACCCGTAGTCAGGGTCATCGCGAAGGTGTCGCCGTTTACGGAGTTTGCAAAATTACCAAGGTAGGCCGTATTTGCTGCTGAAGCTGTAACCCCTGTAGAGCCTGCGGCTGTTGCTGAGTTAATAGCCGTCGCCATCTGCGCCGCACTCGCATCAGCCACATAAGCTATTGCACTAGTGGTCGTCCCGTTTGAAGTGATGGTTAGGTCGGTTTCAGCAGCGTTGGTGTTCGCAACTGCAGTTGCAGACGCAGCTTCTATCGTATTAAGGACACCCGACCGGTCCGTTGCGCCAGCAACAAGTTGATTGGCTCCAAGCGAAGTTGACTTGGTATTTGCGATATTACTTACAGTCACCGTATCTGTCGAGTTCGCGCCAACTTGGAACGACTGCGCGCTGAAAGTCCCGTCTAACAACTTAATACCGTTAAACGAGGACGATGTAGCAACTCGGTCAATTTCGGCAACCAACTGCGTCACCTCAGATTGTAAGGTGGCTCGATCAGATGCTGAGTTCGTAGCGTTGGCTGATTGAACGGCCAATTCACGAATCCTTTGCAGATTGTTGGTCACTTCACCCAATGCCCCTTCAGCGGTTTGTGACAGCGAAATCGCGTCATTGGCATTTCGAACACCCTGATCGAGCCCTCGGATTTGTGCTTCAAAGCGAGCAGAAATCGCAAGGCCCGCAGCATCGTCCTTCGCACTGTTGATTCTAAGACCTGATGACAAGCGTTCGAGTGACGTTGCGAGATCGCCCTGCGATCCGGTCAAGTTACGTTGCGCCGTCAAGGACGCGATATTTGTGTTTACTGTTAAAGCCATGATTTTCACCTTAAAGTTTGAATAAGCAGTTGGTTCAGCCAGCCTTACCAAGACTCTGGTTAGGTGACGGCGCGAACGCCCTGGACAACTTAGTTAACGGATGAGGCGGTGAAACCTTTAGGTATTTTTTCCTTTTGAATGGTCAACGCTTGAGGGCTTGTGATTTTTCTCGAAATTACCTCATAAAAACATAATGTTAAGGACCCTCCCAGGGTGAGCATGTCAGAGAGCGAAGCAGGCCTTGACCGCGCCTGACGGGAATCAAATCGTAGGAAACGCATAATAATTGATCGATCGTAGAACCAAGATCGGGCTCTGCCAATGCGACGCCAAGGCATTAGGTCGTCATATTGAACGAGATAACGTCGTCAACTCGTCATACCCTATGGTTTTTCTAACAATAGGTAGCGGTTTTGCTGGCAGATCCAGTTGGGACCCTACCATCTGTCGCATAACGTCTATCTAAGATAGTTGAACAACGACAACCCTTGGATCTTAATATAAGACTGTTGGGCGGCTTGAAGGGCTGTGGTTTGCAGGTTAAGTCGACTCACGGCCTCGGCAAAATCCAAATCGTTCAATTCAGAGGTTTGCCGCTCCAATCGCAGAAGGCCATCAGCATTCTCTCCAGCACGCGTATCGAGCGCCTGAAGGCGATTGCCGACAATCGTCCGACGGGACTGCAAGTGCTCTAGCGCTTGATCCATTGTCGAAATTGATTGGCCCAAATCATTCACTAGCTTTGAAGAGCTAGCAGGCGTTTCGCTACCGGCTAACAAGCCATTTGCGATTGCCTGAACAGATTGGAAGACATCTTGCCGAACCGAGCGATTCACCTGGTAGCTATCGCCATTGGTAGGGGCGCCCTCAATCTCGATCGAGATGCCATTAAAGGTGATTGCCTCGCCTGCTTGATACGTTCCGGTTGCGACAACGCCTGAGGCTGCTCCTGTCACGCTATAGGTAATCGGGTCATCTGCGTTCGCCTGCACAAAGACCGTGGTGTAGTCGTCTCTGATTGCGTCGATCGCTGACGACATCTTCACCAACGCGTCGCCCATATTGCTTGCCGGGGTCTCTAATAGAAACCGGCTATCGCCTGTTGACATACCCTGAAACACATCGGCGCCGTTATCTCGGACCGCTAACTGGGTGTCTTCTGAAACCTGCAATAACCGCTGGCCTTGATCGCCTTGGTAAACATAACTCGTCCCACTTTTCACAAAAGCTGGCGTGCGGCTGTTGTAACCTGAAAAAATATATTCACCCGATGGGCTTTTAGTATTAGCCAGCTGCAATAGCTCGTCCGCTAAGTTTGAGATTTCATCGGCAATTGCTTTATGGCTTTGCTCGCTTTGAGTCCCATTATTCGCTTGAACAATCAATTCACGAACTCGTTGCAGCACATTGCCGCTACTGGCGAGCACACTTTCTTGAAGCTCAAGCTCATTCTGCGCGGTATTGATATTGCGATCATATTGCAGATTGTTGGCTTTTAGGCTCGACAAATTTAGCAATTGGGTTGCCACCGCCGGGTCATCCGACGGCTTTAACACTTTTTTACCCGTCGCTAACTGCAACTGCGTTTGGTTCAGCTTGGCTTGCTGATTCAAAATTGAATCAATGCCTTGCTGAAATTGCTCGATGCTAGAGATTCTCATAGTGTTTTACCTAAAGGCGCTGAGCAAGGTGTTGAACATTTCGTTCGCAGAGGACACCATCTGGGCGGTGGCTTGATAGGCTTGCTGAAACTTGAGCAAGTTGGCGGCTTCTTCATCTAAATTCACCCCGGCCAGCGAGTTCAACGATTGCTCGGCTTGAGCCTGCAGAGTTGATTGGGTTTCAGCGCTGGTGGTTGCCTGCCGGGTTTGAATACCGACAGCGCTCACGGTGCTGGCAAACATATCCTGGTAGCTCGCGGCGCTATTGAGCAACAAACCGGTGGATTGCAGGCCTGACAGACGCAATGCATTGCGGTTGTCGCCGCCCCCACTGCCATTGTTGGTGATGACCAAGGTATCGCCTTCGGCTGGCACCCCCGCCAACTGCAAGGTGCTACCGCCTAAATTGGCCAGCGTTACGATTTTACCGCCCGACTCGTTGATTGGATTGTAGGCAATGGTCCCGGTTGCGCCACCCGTTAGCGTAAAGCCTGGCTGACCCACGCCCAGCGCATCCGCGCCGTAGGTCATTGTGACGTCAGCCCCGGCCGGGATCCCCGTCATATTCGCGTTTTCAATACTGTTGATCTTGGCGTCACCCTGATTGGTAATGGGCGCACTGGCGACCAAGGGGGCGGCGGCCGCAATTTTACCGGGCTCGGTGATCTCCACCTTGAAGGAGCTGGCCGCGCTATAAGCTGGCCGAATGAGGAAGCTATCCCCGATATTGGCGCCCACCGTGACCTCGATGTTCAAGCCGTCGACCGCAAACGGGCCCTGCCCGGTATTGATTTCACCGGACTTTTGATTGGTTAACTGCCACTGAGTCCCGTTGTAATACAGTTTGTAATCGGTTGGCTGCACTTTACTGATATCGGTAATGGCAACGGACGCCACGCTCGTGCCAGTATTTTGGTAATCCGATGCGGCAACCGGCGCGATCGGTGCAAAAAAGTTGCCGCCTGCGGCACCACTTAAATCCAAACCCAGTTTGTGTTGCGCATTAAAGGTTTCCGTCACGCCCGCGGCCAACAAACCCAGTTCCTGACGCGCCCCATTTAAGGTTTCATCCCGAAAGCGCAATAGGCCCTGCATAATCCCGCCACTGATGGATTCGGTAATGGGAATGGGATTACCCGCTGCTTGTTCAATTTCAACTTCAAAGGCCACCGAGTCATACCGACCTGGCCCGAGCGCTAGGGCATCATATCGCGTACCCACCACAAGGGGCTGTCCAGTCCCCACCAAAATATTCACCTGCCCGTTGCTCTGTTCGGTCACCGTCACACCAATATATTCAGACAAGTTCTGCAGCATTAAATCCCGCTGGTCTAATAAATCATTCGGCGGCTGGCCAGCCGAGCCCGCACGCGCCGAGTCAATCTTGTCATTCAACAAGGCCACATTTTTAGCAATGGCGTTGATCTCTTGCACCATGCTCTCTAGCCGCACGTTGACCTGATCGTTCATCGCCGCAATGGCCGTGTCCAGTTGCCGAAATTGGGTCGCCAGCGCGCCGGCTTCGCCCAGGAGCACTTGTCGCTCTGGCGTTGCCGACGGATTATTCGACACATCCTGAATCGAACTGAACAGACGCTCGAATTGCGTCGCAACCCCGCCCTCCTGTTCAGCTAACATATCATCCAGCTTGCCAGCCATTTTAGAGAACACTTCAAAATGCTTCGCGGCCGATGAGGTATCGCGTAATTCTTTACTCAGAAACGCGTCATAGGAGCGCTCAATGTTAGACGTTTGCACGCCACCGCCCACAAAACCGCCGGAGCCCCCACCTGCCACTCGTGATTCAAAGGTCACCGTCTGCCGGCTGTAGCCTTCGGTCGAGACGTTGGCAATATTATGACCCGTGGTTGCCAAGGCCTTTTGCATGGACAACAGTCCCGAGGTCGCAATATTTAATACGTCTGCCATGGTATCAACTCAGTGCGGGCTTTATGGGCCCGGAATTGGTTAAAGGCTTGATCTCAAGGCCGGGGCGCTGCCCCGCTTCGAGCTGGTACTGCTGCAGGCCATCACTTTTCTTCAATTCGGACACGCTCACCGGCGGCCTAAGCTGGCGTGCAATGACATCGGCCAAACCAATGCCGCCGCTTTCCGCCATATTAACGGCAATCTGTTGGTCCGCCATCTCGGTGTAGGTGTCCATGTCGTTGCTCGAGAACAAACCGTCCTTAGGCAAGGCTTCGCGCATGCTTTTCAGCATCATTTGAATGAACATCGACTCGAACTGCGTTGCGACTTCATCGATTGCCGCATCCGGGTCGTCCCTTGACGTCCGCTTCAAGTCCGTTAGGCCGTTCAGATCGTGGTACTGCGAGCCATTGCCAGCAACCAGCGCGGTATTGGGGTTATTGGAAATCATATAATGACCAGTTCGCCTTCGAGCGCGCCGGAGCGTTGCAGCGCCTCTAAAATGGCAATCAAATCACTTGGGGTTGCGCCGACTTCGTTCACCGCGCGCACCAGCTGATTCAAGGTTACGCCGGGGTCAAATACAAACATCGGGTTGACCTCTTGCTCGGTTTGTACGGCAGACTCTGGCGTTATCGCGGTTTGTCCGCCTTGCCCCAAGGGACCCGGCTGGGACACATTGAACCTTTCACTGATGGACACCGTTAAGCTGCCGTGGGTCACGGCCGCGGGCGTAATCCGAACCCGGTCGCCAATCACAACGGTGCCGGTTCGCGCATTGACAATCACCTGCGCGGGCGCGGTGCCTGGGGTGAATTCTAAGTTTTCAAGGGTCGACATCAGCGCCACTTTCGAGCGGGTATCGAGCGACGCCATAATACGTACGGAGGATCCATCGATGGTGCGCGCCGTATCGGGCCCTAACGCTTCATTGATGCGGTCCGACAAACGCTGCGCCGTCGTAAAATCGGGCTTTTTGAGATCCAGCTGCAAGGTATCGGAGGTGACAAAAGCGCTTTCAACCGCGCGCTCAACCTGGCCACCATTGGGAATTGTACCCGCACTCGGCGTGTTGACGGTCACCGATGAGCCATCGCCGCCGCTGGCCATAAAGCCGCCAACCACCAAATTACCTTGGGCTATCGCGTAAGTTTGACCGTCCACGCCTTTTAAAGGCGTAATCAGCAACGTGCCGCCGCGCAGATTTTCAGAGTTACCTAACGAGGACACCGTGACATCGATCATCTGTCCGGGCTTGGCGAACGGCGGCAGGTCCGCATGCACCGCCACCGCCGCGACATTTTTCAATTGAGGATTTACGTTCGCTGGAATGGTCACGCCCAACTGTTGCAACATGTTCTTCAAACTCTGAACCGTAAAGGGTGCCTGAGTGGTTTTGTCCCCAGTACCGGGTAAACCCACCACGAGGCCATAGCCAATCAGGTGGTTGGTGCGCACGCCGGCGATATCCGCGACATCCTTGATCCGCACAGCCTGGGCGGTTGATGCTGCAAACACCGCTGTCATCAGCAGTAATTTTGGCAAAACCCGTAACGCGCGACCCCTTAAAAAGCTTTTCATAACTGATGTCCTAACCGCTTAGTACGGCTGTAGTGCTGAGTTAAAAAATCGTGACAACCAACCCATCTTGCTGGCGGCCGCTGGTCCGCCCGTGCCGCCGTAACCGATGCGGGCATCGGCAATCTGAGTGGATAAGATGGTATTGGCGCTCGAGATATCGCTTTTTCGAACGATGCCACGAATGCGGATGTATTCACTGCCCTGGTTCAGGCTGATCCACTTCTCGCCTTGAATAATCAGGTTGCCCCGGGGCAACTCTTCAATCACGGTCACCGCGATGGTGCCGCTCAACTGATTGCTTTGGTTGCTGGCGCCCGCGCCGGAGAAGGCTTGGTCGCTTTCTAACCCAAAGCCTAAGTTGAAATCCCAACCCCGAAATGAGCCCAATACGTCGCGCTGCTCGCCGCCCAATATTGGGTTACCGATAGTGGCCTCATTGGATTTCGTCACGCTCGAGTCATTGCTTTTTGAGGCGTTGGTTCGCTCGGCAAGCAGTACGCTCACAATATCGCCCACTCGGGATGCTTTAACATCTTCAAACAACATGACTTCTGTGGCCGTTGAGTACAGTGAACTGCCTCGGGTCGCCGGGCTCTCATTGACCACCGCAGGCACAATCGTTGGTGCGTAACGCGGGTGCTCGAGCCTAGGATGCCCGGCACAACCGGTCAGCGCCGCGACAACCAATATTAAAAAAAGTGGATGATTCATAATGCGTTCTCGATTCAATCGATTAAGTGTTATTCGTGATGAACTGCAGCATTTGATCGCTGGTTGAGATGGCCCGGCTATTGATCTCGTAAGCCCGCTGGGTCTCGATCATGTTGACCAATTCTTCAACCACATTGACATTCGAACTCTCAATAAAGCCCTGCATAATCGTGCCCAGGCCGTTAACGCCTGGGTTGCCTGCCTGGGGCGTGCCGCTCGAGCCGGTTTCAACATACAAATTCTTACCCATCGGCATGAGACCCGCCGGGTTGATAAAGTCGGTGAGCTGAACATTGCCCACTTGAGTCGCGATCGCCGAGCCCGGCGTGACCACTGACACGGTGCCGTCAGAGCCGATGCTGACCGACTGCGCGCCTTCTGGCACCGTGATCGCGGGCTGCACGACATAGCCGCTGGAGGTCACCAGCTGGCCCTGATTATCAATCTGGAAAGAGCCGTCCCGGGTATAGGCTTCCGAGCCATCCGGCATCAAGACTTGGATAAAGCCCCGCCCCTCAATCGCCACATCAAAAGCGTTACCCGTTTCTACCAAGTTGCCCTGGCTGAACAGTTTTTCAGTTGCAACCGTGCGCACCCCCAACCCGAGCATGAGACCCGATGGCAAGGTTGTATCCTGGGACGATTGCGCGCCCGATTGCCGGACGTTTTGATAGAGCAGATCTTCAAAAACCGCCCGCGATCGCTTAAACCCCGCCGTGCTCGCGTTCGCAAGGTTGTTGGAAATGGTGGTCAGCTTGGTTTGCTGCGCATCCAGACCGGTTTTTGCGATCCATAGTGATTGGTTCATGTTGCTCTACTCCTAAAAAAGGTGCTTACGAGAAGCGTAATATTTGATCGAGTGACTGCTGATTTTCTTCAGAGGATTGCATCAGCTTGACCTGGGTTTCAAATTTGCGGGCCAGATCAATCATCTGAACCAACGAATCAATAGGGTTGACGTTACTGGTCTCGAGAGACCCGGAAACAACGCGAACTTGCGCATTTGGGATGGCTTCCTCACCGCCTTCCACTCGCAGCAACCCGTCCTCGCCTTTCACCATAGACTGGTCTTCATCCAGGCTGACCAAGCGCAGCCGGTCAACTCGCTGCAGCGCATTCGGCAATGCGCCCAGACGTTGAATCGAGATGGTGCCATCACCACCAATTTCAATTTCGCTATAGGGCTGGATGGCAATTCGCCCGCCATCACCCAAAACAAATTGACCCGAGCCATTCACCAAGAACCCATCGGCATCGAGGCGTAAATCGCCGCGGCGAGAATACGCATCGCTGCCGTCGGGCGCTTCGATCACAAAATAGCCTTCGCTTCCCGCTGTCGAGTCATCGATCGCCACATCGAGTTTATTCCCAGTGGAGAGCACGGTGCCTGGCGACAAGTCCACGCCACTTTTAAGCCCGTTAGCGGCACTCGTGCCTGCATAAACCGCAAGATCCTTGCGAAACCCAGGGGTACTGGCATTGGCAAGGTTATGAGAATTCATTGCCTGCGCCAGCATGGTTTCCCGTGCCCCCATAGCCGACAATTCTAATAATTTACTCACGGTTTAAACTCCTGATCGCCATGCGTTATCGCAGATTAATGATGGTCTGGGTAACTGCGTCTTGGGTCTGGATCATTTGAGCATTTGACTGAAAATTCCGCTGTGCAACCATCATCGCAACAAGTTGCGCTGTTATCTCAACGTTCGAGCTTTCTAAGGCACCCGACTGAAGCGTCCCCGTTCCGCTGAGGCCGGGAGCAGTAAGTATCGGAGTCCCTGATGAAAAGGATTCGGCAAAAGCCGTGTCACCAATTGGGACTAAACCATTAGGGTTAGAGAAGTTCGCTACAGCAACCAAACCCTGCTGACGGGACTGACCATTTGAATAGCGCGTAAATAGCACTCCAGAATCGTCAATATCTAAACCTCTCAACTGACCCGTGGAGTAACCATCCTGCTGAATGGCACCAACCGCGAATGGCGCTCCATATTGACTAAAAGAAGATACATCTATAGAAAAATTTTGAAGAGCCGCCCCATTTTCTAGGCCGGTTGCATTTAGAGGCTGCCATCCTGCGATGTTAATAGTTAACGGTTTGTTGACTTCGGCAATCGTTCCATCTGCTTGAAAAGGAATGTTTGCAACGACATTGGCGCCAGCGGCGTCGACTGGATCAATTTCAACACCATCGATAGCAACTTTCGCCTCCCAGGTATTATTAACATCAGTTTTGATGAGATAAAGACTGAGTGAGTGCGGGTTTCCAAGGCCATCATAAATAGTTAACGTCGTCGCCGAATTGTATTGAGCTGTGTTGGGTAGTACCTGTGGATCACCAAAGGCATTTAGACCACCCCCCGCACCATCTGGATTCCAAGCCTGTGGAGGTAACGCTCTCGCGTCTACATTCGCTTCCAGGGTTGCAACCGTTGTTCCATTTGGAGGTACTAAGCCATTACCTAATGTCAGCGGACCCGCTTCTCCCGTTACGGTTCCATCTATATCAGTAGGAAATCCCTGAAGCTTTAGGCCTGCGGCGTTAACTATAAAACCATCTTGGTCTAACCTGAACGCACCGGCGCGACTGTAGTTTTGAACGCCACCATCGTCAAGAGCAAAGAAACCTTCGCCATTTATTGCCAAATCGAGCGAATTATTTGTAAAGGTTACGTTACCTTGTGAAAAATCCTGTTTTATTGAGGTTAAAGCGACTCCTTGGCCAATCGATGAACCGGATAAACTTTGCGAATAGATATCCTTGAATTCTCCAGTTGACGATTTAAATCCTACGGTGGAACCGTTGGCTATATTGTTACCAATTATGCCGAGATTTGAGGAGGCAGCTAAAATGCCCGAGACTGATGTATCAAATGCCATGTGTAAACTCCTTTAAAATTAAAACTGTGTTTAGCGGTATTCCCGCACATCATCCAAGGACGCGGTGCGGCCATTGGCTAAATTAAGGGTGACCCTCTGAGTAGCTGGATCGAGGCTTACGCTCTCAATACGATTAGCCATTGCTACAGGCATACTCTGGACCCGCCCATTAGCAGACCCGGCGACCGCAAAATAATAATTACCCGCATCCATCGATCGACCGGACTGATCCCGTCCATCCCACTCGAACGAAACCTGTTTTCCAGCACTAGGATCAAGGCTCATCGCTCGCACAAGTGCACCTTGGCCATCCCGAATCTGTAATTCCATTTGCGCCATTGGCTCGGTTTGATCAATCACGCCTTCAACCGGGGCAACGCCATCAAAGCTCGCGCTATCAGTTTCGATAATCGCTTGACGATCGAGCAGCGTCGCCGCCTGTAAGCCCTGCGTGCCCATCAATGAATCAGATACGGAACTAAAATTACCGTTCAAATTCTCAATTCCCTCGACCATGCTGAATTGCGCCATCTGACTTAAAAATTCATTGTTATCCATCGGTTTTGTTGGATCTTGATTCTCAAGTTGCGCTACCATCAGAGCCAAGAAATCCTCCTGCCCAAGTTCGCTTTTCCCTCTTCCTTTGCTTACGTCTTGGGCTGGGTCGCTCATCCCCAATAACTGGTGTACCGAGCTAATCGTCATCGTCAGTCTCCTTATTGTCCGAGCGTTAAGGTCCGCATCAGCAACTGCTTCGCGGTATTCATCATTTCCACGTTGGTCTGATATGACCGAGTGGCTTGCATCATGTTGGCCATCTCCTGAACCGAGTTGACGTTGGACAGGTACACAAAGCCCTCGTCATCGGCCAAAGGGTTGCCTGGCTCATAGGAGCTTCTCGCCGGGCGAGTATCTTCAACGGTTCCCTCAAGCTTCACGCCCATGCCAGTGCCATCACCCTGCTGGGCCTGTAGAACCGACCGAAACAGTGGGTACTGACCCTTGTAGGCTGTTTCTGGATCACCCGACTGGACTTCAGCATTGGCCAAGTTTTCAGCAATGAGGTTCAGTCGTCCCGACTGCGCCGTAAGCGCTGAGTGACTGACCCCAAAAACATTCATTAAACTCACGATTACTCTCCTTTCAGCGCCAGTTTCATGCCCCGAATTTTGGAACTCAGAAACTGAATGCTGGCTTGATACTGAATTGCGTTTTTGGTGAAGGCCGCTTGCTCCGCCTCACCCTCCACTGTATTGCCGTTTTCTTTAAAGCTTTGCGGCACTCGATACAAAATCTGCGAGTTCATGCTCGTATCCATGCCCAGATGCTTTGAGTTAGTGATGTTTAGGCCGCTCGTACTGCCGCTCAAACGTCGTTCAAACTCGGTTTTAAAATCGATGTCCCGGGCCTTAAACCCTGGCGTATCAGAGTTCGCCACGTTGCCCGCGAGCAGTTCCGCGCGGCCTGATTGCATCTTCAGCGCGGTGGTGTGGCCATTGAGTACATTATCGATCCAATTCACTGTGAACCCCTCTCGGGCTTTGTCTTCGTTGCCTATCTCTAACGCAACCACCGTGCCAGAATTTTTTATTGCATAAAAACAATCACTTAGCGACATTACGGCGCTGCGGCAATACGCCTTAAGGCAATTCTTGCCGGTTTTTCCAGCGCATTTGCCGGTAACCGTCAAAAATTTGATGCTCGATCAAAGGCCCTTGAATTCGACCCGAGAAACCCGACAAAGCGCACGCTTTTGGGGTCTTGAATGGCCTTACAGATCGGTCGCTCTGTGGCAGAAACGAGATGGTCTGCCGCCGCTTTCGTCTATGACGCGCTCTTATGACCCGCTCTGCAATCGACGCCCAAACAGATCACGACCAGGTCATCATCCAAGGATCGCTCTGGCTAACGGGCTCGTTGCCGCGCAGGATCAGCAGATGATGACCGTCCTCGGATCGGGTCAACCGGATCGTCTTTTATCAACGGCATTCTGCCGGATGACCGATAACAGGCTTGCAGCCTTTTACACAACAACCCTGCTGCGGCACCGCGTTAACCCGCAAACCCTTTAGCTCAAAAGATCCATGGCGCCCAAGCGCCATCGCTCGGACCTCAGGTATCAATACCGATATCAATGCCAGCGCAGCAACGTAGGCGCAGGCGCGCCTTGACCGTTTCGCGCTTGAATCCAGAGCTTGGTGGTTGGCGCTCGCGCTTTATCGCGCTAGATCCAGTTTCAAATGCTTTAAACACCAATCACGACATCATGACTGGAACCGGCGAGCCTTGGCACGCTGAGACATTAATAGATCGCTCGGGATTGGCGACGACGGCAGTTTTGTTTTTTAGCCAGGGGTAACCCACAACCTCGCGCGTTGAACGCAAGCCCACACGTTTACTAAAAGAGACCGCGCAAGATGTCGTCTTGCGATCAGTACCGTGGTTTGCATGGCTTTTGACGAGAACCCCGACTCTTTCGGTCTTTCAACGCTGACACAAAGCTTGTTCTAGATTCTGGGTTTTCGGTTTTCATTCACGACGCCTGATCGTTTAGCCCTCTCGGGCTTTGGCCTTTGATATCGCCCGAAAAAGGGAGCCCAGTCGAGCCGGGGTACTGATAATCCGCCAAAGCCCAAGCTTACCGTGCTCCACCACGGCGATAGCCATGTGACCTAGGCGACTCATGACCCAAGCCAGACTGGCCCGCCTCGCGCGAGTGATAGCTGCAAGCCGTTAAACCCGAGTTCACGGTCCTCAAAAAGCATCCACCCGTTCGCCGAATGTCCGCCCAAAATGCGAAGGCAGCGCCGCAATCTATTAGGTTGGCATGCAAATTGTATTGATATAGATCAGTTTGGAGACCTTTGCAGGACAACAAGCTCAGCGAAAAATTAATTAATTGTTTTATTTCAACAGGTTAACGACATGAAAACGATCGATTCAGGTCAGACGCAGACAATCAACAACAAACGCTTCGTCAAAACATTGACGCGCTTTCTGGTTTTGGCAACCGCAGCGGCCACGTTTTCGCCAAGCTACGGCAATCGCACCGGCTTTGAATCTCGCGATTCGATTTTTGCTGCCGCCCAAGAGGGGGTCATGCGATTACCCGAGATCAGCGCCTTGTCGAACCCGCAGATAAGCGGCAGCAAACTCGATAATCGGGTTCGGCTGGCCGCCTGTCCAGGCCCGCTGATTGCGGAGCCTGCCAATCGATCCTTTCGAGGCGGCCGACTGACCATGAAAGTCTCTTGTGAGACCCAAATCTCCTGGTCGATTTATGTACCGGTCACGGTGACCTCGGATATCACCGTGGTGAGGGTCAATCGAAGCCTCGCCCGGGGTTCTATTTTAAACGAGCGAGATCTACAGGAACTGATCGTGCAACGTGCGCCAGGACATTTACCGATCATTAACCATCTTGAAGAAGCCA
>Ga0206130_10004654_pt1 | contig 16773 bp, 12 predicted proteins | sample Helgoland_Spring_9_FD_148637 | JGI IMG/M metagenome (GOLD analysis project Ga0206130, IMG submission 148637) | Pelagic subsurface seawater microbial communities from Kabeltonne, Helgoland, North Sea - Helgoland_Spring_Bloom_20160512_1 | ecosystem: Environmental > Aquatic > Marine > Epipelagic ... | reverse complement strand
TATTTGTTTTGCTTTATATAAACACGATACCATTCTGCAAATTTTGGAGGTTTATTGTTAATAATAAGTTTTAAACTATTCTTTTTATTACAAGCCGAAATAGGAATATGAACGGTATTGTTTTCAGTAGTTAAAACCGTTGTGTGTCTGCCGTACTTTTCTCCGTACACCAAACCAACTTCAATATCTCTGTTCGATTTATTTGACTTGTAGGAAGTTCCTGCTGTTACTATTTCCGAAATTAAATTCAGTGAAAAGTATAAATTTATTTTGGTATTATATTGATCAACTAAATTCCAGTTTTCTGTATAGTTTCCAAATACCAATATATTATTTATAACCTCTAATGCTTTTGCTTTTAATGGCACACCGTCAAAGAGTCTAAATAATTGTTTCTCAGAAAGCGTTTTATAAATCTTGTTGTTCGTAAACACAACTGAATAGGGTAAGTTATTTCCCCAATTTTTTTCATCTTTTTTGTAGTTCTCAATGATATAAGGAATATTTTTACCAGATTCTATAAAAAATACCTCAATTTCTTTTACTAATTTACTTCCGCTATTGAATTGAATATCAACTTTATTATAATCATTTACCATACTTTCGTTGGTAGAAGTAGAATAATCAAATTTAAAAGATTTTGGTTTAAAAGCAATCTCACTCAATGGAGAAAAAGCAGAGTATTCATTATCTAAGTACTTATATCGGTACCCAAATCTTAAAAATTTTTCCTCAATAGTCTTCTCTTCTCCAGAATTTGTTTTGCTTAAAGTAATTTCGGGAGCATCTGTAGGTGGTTTTTTAATAAGTAGAATTTCTTCTAACTCAAAACCGTTTTCACCGTATGTTTTTGCACGCTCAATATTTACGCATTTCGGTTCTGTGTTGTTATCTGTAAATACTAAAAACCTAGAATTATTATCGGTATCAATAATTAAACGAATTCCTGAAATCAAATAATTTTTATCAAAAGCCAAAACACTTTCTGAGATTATTCTTGTGTCTTTTAAAACAAAACAGCTTGTGTTTGTTTTAATTGCGTGTTCAATAATGTAAGAACCCGAATCGGATTTTACAAACCAATATAATTTCTCCTCAAATTCATCCGAAGTTCCCCCAATTGTATGAATATTTGTTCCTAAAGATAAATTGGTTAATTTTTTATTGCTTAAACTCTTTTCTATAGCACCAACATCACTTCCGTTACTATTTGCAATATTTATATTTAAAGCATCTTTATACTCCCCTTTTTTTAAAAGCCGTTCATCTACATCGGTATTTAATTTACCAGAAACAAAATTATTTTTAACGGTCGGCATAATTAGGTGTTAAATTTTTGTGTTATTATTTCTTTTAATTTATTATTTTCAACAAGAAACAAAGCCAATCCCGTTGGAATTAAAAAGCTAATCAATACAATTGAAAGATTGCTAAATAGCCCATTTTTAATAATGACTCCAGTTAGTATCTTTTTCATTTGTCTATATTATTTTATTGTTGTACATTAACATTTTATTACTTCGCTTTTTTAAGGGAATGGCAATTTAAAAACTAGCATCTTTTGAACCTCACTATTTATTTAGTGGGGTTTTTTTGTCCATCGATATTGAACTTGGAAAAAAAATAAAAATAGATTAAGTTCCGAATATTCAAAGTCTTCTTCTGGTTTGAAGTATTGCCACCCCAAAATTGTTGCGTCTGGGATTAATAATATTAAATTTAATTCCATTTTCACTTTTGGTTATAACTTTTGGTTAATATAATCTTGATTTTTTTCATATCATATTTCTTTACACCAATCCTCCATCGGTGATTGTTAGATTTCTAGGTAAAGCTGTTAATATATTTCTTGCGGTCTGCCCAGAGGTATTGTATTGCGAGTTCCCACCGTGGAAGCTAAAATTATTGTAACTATTTAAATTCTCAATGTCAATCAATAATTGCGAGTATCTTGTCGTGTTTATGGTACTTCCCAGAAATATATTTATCCCATTATATAAATTCGAAAACGTTATTCCAGAAGGTAAATCTGTTAGTGAGTTGCTTCGGAACATATACCCTCCATTTGTCATATTCGCCAGTGTCATCCCTGAAGGCAATGCAGTCAGAGAATTGTCATAAAACATACCAAAACCATCTGTCAAGTTCGCTAGGGTCATTCCAGTTGGTAGTGCAGTCAGAGAATTGCCGTAAAACATATACCCTCCATCAGTCAAACTTGCTAGGGTCATTCCTGACGGTAGTGCAGTCAGAGAATTGTATCTGAACATTTGTTCTCCATCTGTCAAGTTCGCCAGTGTCATCCCTGAAGGCAATGCAGCCAGAGAATTGCCGTAAAACATATCAGAACCATCTGTCAAGTTCGCTAGGGTCATTCCAGTTGGTAGTGCAGTTAGTGAATTTCCGAAAAACATATACATTCCATTTGTCACATTTGCCAGTGTCATTCCTGAAGGCAACGCAGTCAGAGAATTGACGGAAAACATATCATAACCATCTGTCAAGTTCGCTAGGGTCATTCCAGTTGGTAGTGCAGCCAGAGAATTCCTGTTGAACATATACATTCCATTTGTCACATTTGCCAGTGTCATTCCTGAAGGCAACGCAGTCAGAGAATTGACGTAAAACATACCAAAACCATTGATCAAGTTCGCTAGTGTCATTAAAGTTGGAAGCGCAGCCAGAGAATTCCTGTTGAACATATACATTCCATTTGTCACATTTGCCAGTGTCATTCCTGAAGGCAACGCAGTCAGAGAATTTTCGGAAAACATTTGTTCTCCATTTGTCATATTCGCCAGTGTCATCCCTGAAGGCAAGACAGTCAGAGAATTATCCTTAAACATATAGCTCCCATCAGTCAAACTCGCCAAAGTCATTACTGCAGAAAGCGAGGTGAGTGAATTACCTCCAAACATATTCGATCCAATTAACAAATTCGCTAAAGCCATTCCAGAAGGCAATGAGGTAAGTGAATTGTTGCGGAACATACTGTAGCCATTGGTCAGATTGGCTAAAGTCAGAGTTGATGGTAAAGAGGTTAAACCGCAATTATAAAAGTAAGCACCTAAATTAGTTGCTTGGTTTAAAAAGTCCACATCACTACCAATAGAGGTCATGTTTGAACAACCGTAAAAAGTGTGATTTGCCGTACAAGAAAATTCTCCCCACGTTGTGATGTCACCCATTTTTAATCGATCCCCACCATTGTTAAAGATCCATCCTGCTGTGATGGCTCCTAAAATTCTAATTGTGTAAGTTCCAGCAGCAGTATAGGTATGCGTAACTTCAGTTTGATTGTACGAAGTAATAGTACTTGTTGAATTATCTCCCCAATAAACCGTAATATTGTCTGTAAATGCAGAAGTTAAAGGAAGAGAAAACTGATTACTATTACTTGTGCCTGCGTTGCTAGTATTCACTTGGAATTCAAAAAATACTTCTATTGTTGCAGTAACAGTATTAGAGTAACCACTGAAATTATTAGCAGCATCCTTTGCTCTGACTCTAAATTTATAATCTCCGTTTACCAGAGTAATCTGTTGTGTCGTTCCGCTGCTGCTAATCAATGTTTGATTATTCCAATTCGAGTCAGAAGTTAAAGTGTAGTAAACCTCATATCCGTCTAAGGTTCCATCGTCTGTAGAAGGATTCCAATTTAAAGTCGCTAGGTAGTTAGAGACAGTTGCAGTGAGTAATGTTGGATTTGTAGGAGCGATTATATCAACAAAAACTGTTGCAGTTGAAGTAGTAGAGTAATTACTAAAATTACCAAAAACATCTCTTGCCCTTAATCTAAAGATATATGTTCCATTTGGTAGGGTTACTGCGTGGGAATTTGCGGTAATATTAAGTACTGTACTATTTAAAAAATTAATGTCGCTTGCTAAAGAATATTCATATTCATAAGATGTTACCCCTATATTATCTGAAGGAGTATTCCAACTTCCAGTAATTATATAAGAATTTACACTTGTAGATAAAACAGGTACTTCGGGATTTTGTGTATCTGAATTTATATTTGAATTCCCTGATGATTTTTTTTTAAAAACTTCGACTAAATTAAGTTCTAAATTGTTTAATTTAGCTTCGTGTCTTGTAGTTTTAAATCTTAATAATGCAGATTGTATTCTATTCTGAGGAATATTTCGCTTGTACCGAATAAGTGAATAAAACATAAGGTCTTTCAATACAGTAACCATGTCCTTATGAACTCTTATCTCATCTTCTCCATAAGTATCAAATTGCAATCCGTCTGTCCTATATTGTAGTACAATCTCATTGTTATACAAATCGGAACTAAATAAAATCTTTCCTCTATTTTTATCAATAGTAAATTCCCCAAATGCTACAAACTGTGAATTACCTTCTATATATTCGTATTTTTTAAAGGGTTTGTTGTAAGCGTTACTTACATCTGTTGTTAAAACATTTCCTGCTGCGTCAAAAAGTAACTCACCTGTATTGCCTTGTAAAGATCTAGGTGCAATGTTTATTTTAGCATTTCTGTTTAAAGGCATTAACCTCAGAGAAGAAGTAACTTTGTCTTCAACAACAACACTTATTTTTTTTAAAGCAACGTAATCGTGAGGCATTGTTATAGAAAGGTTTTCTGGAACTGTGATTTCCATTACCTTTTCTTGATTCAAAGTCGATTTATTTAGTTCTAATAAAGCATCCTTTGCGTGTTTTATAATTTTAACCCTTTTAGTATTCTTTAAAATACTATCATCATCCATTGTTTCATATATGAAATCATCAATGATTTTTGAAAGCAAAACATATTGATACCCTCCATTATTTTTTTTAGTATTGTAATAATCGATCGGCTTCATTACGTTGTTATTTCTTTATTAAATTCACTTGTTTTAATTTGCTCTGTAACCTTTTGTAACTCTGGCTCTTTTAGATTAATCCCAAAACTTTGTAGTACTCTTAAAATTAAATCCGCCTCTTCTGAAGGATGAATGTCTATCTCTTTAAAATCAGATTTGCTTGGGTTGTACATTTCAACTTGATCTACAATTGTGTACGTCCATTTTGCTTCAATAGGATTGCGTAAATAGGAGAGGGTAACGCTTTGAATTGTTTCGGGTAATAGTTTTAATGTGTTAGCTGTTTTGAGTCCAATTGGGTATTGTTCTGAGGCCACTGAACTACTTAGCAAGTATTCCTTATTATTTTTACAAAGCTCTATGTAGGTTTGAGCATACAAAACGGTATCAAAATATCTTACCTCACTAGGAATTGTCAGATTTCCATTAGATACACTTACTACTTTCTCTTCTAAATAATGCTGTATTCTCTCACGAACCTTTTCTGTAGTGTTTTCTAAAGCCCCATTAATTAAACCTTTATTCTGTCTATTTACCAGTCGGTTTACCTCAAATAAAAGTTCTTCATATTTCTCTTGAACTCGGTTATGTATCGCTAAATCAAGCTCACTTGGAGAAACATTTCCTCTGCCGTCTGTGTTGGTTAAAAACTTTACGGTTCTATGTACTCTATTAAGCATTTTGTAATAATTTATTATTACAAATATACTAACAATAAGAAAAAAAGTATGAAATAAGTACTAATTAAGTAATAAATGTTATGTTTTAGTAGTATTTTAAACATAAAAAAACCCCTAAAATTAATTAGGGGTTCAAACGAACTGGGAAGTTCACCCTCAAAACGAAATTTGAAGTATTGTTTATGCGGTTAGTTTGTTTTTAATCCAATTTTCATTATTTTTAAATCGAAGTGGTACATCTTTTTCGAATTTTTCTTTATATAATTTTTGTAGTTCTGATAATTGAGTAGTCTTTTTTTGTGCTTCTTTAAATCCAGCTAACTGTGCTTTCAAATTTTCAATTTCTGCATCTTTATCAGTTTCTTTAGCTGCTGCTTTTTTTGGTAAATTAATAGCAATCTTATCAAGATTTTCTCCAATAGCAGTTAATAATATTTCAGATTCATCTGTTCTTTTAGACAGTAATTCACCTAATTTAGAAATTCCGCTTTCACCTCTTGCCAATGTAAGAATTACCCCTTCGGTTTCATTGTTCCAAATAATTGCAGTTTTACCAAAGTTTGTTCTAACTACTCCTTTACCAAAAGCCAAGGCAGCAATGTATTTACTTTCGTAAGTTTTGCTTTTTAGTTCTTGTAATAATTTAACAGGCTTTTCTTTCGCATATTTTCTTAATTTTAATTCTTGCTCAGATTGTGTAAGTGATAATGCTGAATGGCCAAATATAGCCATGGCTGTTGCAATTATTTTTTCTTTATCAGAATTCGAAATTAAATTAATAACTTCATCTTTAGCCTTTTCTGCTTGAAGTTCTGCTTTTGCATCGGCCTCTGTATCTTGAATAAAATAGTGTAAATTTTTCCAAGGGTGATTTTCTACGATATATGTTAAGTTTTTATCTGAATTTGGAACAAATAAAAAACCATCAATAAACCAAACTTTTTCTGAAACTGCAAATTCTGGTAAATCGTCAGCCCAAATACTTTTCCCTCCTTTTACATATTTAATTCTTCTTCCTCCTAAATCTTCACCTTGTTCAATTTTGCTTAGTAAAATGTCTTTAATAGGTAATTCCCATTGGCCTATTTTTTTTGTTTTTAATTTGTATGTATTTTGTTTCATTTTTCGTTTTTTTCGTTTTTTAATAAAAATCGGGATTGAAAACAATCCCGATTTTGTTTACTTATTAGTTATGAGTAAAAATTTGAAGCTTTATTTACTATAAAATAATTTTCTGCTCCAATTAACTGATTAGATTGTTCAGTGGTACATAGTACTTCAATCTTATCTTTTCTACTCGGTGTTCCAAATGGTCTACCAAAAATTTCAATTTCTCTATATCTGTTCATGTTAGAGTTTTTTCTATATGCTGTAGAAAAATAAGGTCTTGAATAAGAGTTTCCGTCTTCCAACACTTTTTTATCTCCAGAAGGAACTAACAGACAAGCTGGTGCAACTTCTTTTATTTTTTCTGCTCCAAGAATGTTTGGATCATCTAAAATCCCTAATGATGCTGTGTGAAACGTTACACCAGACCTACTTAAAGTTGTAAAATCCATATTAACTGCCATGTCTTTTCCATTTTTAAACATACCGTAATTTGCACCCGCACTATAAGCAGCGTTTAAGCCAGAAGCGATATCACTAAATTTATTCATTTGCGTATGATCCGACCAAGCAGTTAGAACTCTACAAACTCCTTGTTGTTTTAAACGGAAAGCATAATCTTCTAAATCTGCTTTTGTTGAAATGTATTCATTTCCTACATTTCCTCTTTCTTCAATTTGCTGAATCATTCCTTTTGCTCCTTGTGCTTTTCCTGCGGCTGTTGCTGCAGAATTATCAGTAGCTCGTCTCCCAAATATATGCGTGTACTCTATTTGGTTGTCATATAAATCTAATGTTCTAGCAAACTCTACGCTAAACCATCCTCGTCCACCTGGATATTGAGGAACGTCAACCCAAATTACAGAAGTAACATCACTACGATTCATAAAGTATGCTTCCTTAATTATTTGTGTATGATTTGTTATTGTGTCCATTCCCCAAGACTTACCTGTTTCAAAGTTAGTTTCTCCTTTGTTCCATGAGTTAGAAGAAGCAAACAAGTTTACGTTTCCTGTAAACCCAAAAGCACCTGATTCTCGGTTTTCCGCTACAAATACAGTATCAGAAGTCACACTAGAAACAATTGCTGTTTTTCTAACTAGCCCATCAGAAATTTCAATAATTTCGTTTGGTCGTAAGTTGTGCTTAACACTACAGGTAAACACATCTCCTGAAACTGCTACGTTGGTAGAAATTTGCTGTAACCTACCCATTTCTGAATGTGTTAATGTGTCTGCTGCATAAAATCTCGTATTCCCCATCATCTCTGTGAACTTGGTAAGTTTTCCTCTACCGTTTTTAAGGTATAATTTTGCTAATTTATCTGGACTGTATTGCTGGTAGTGCGAATACAAATTGATAAAGTTATTTGATGTTGCAACAATATTCGTTTGCGGATCTACTGCTGCGTTTTTTGTTACATTTCCTGTTATTAATGCCATTGTGTGTTTTTAAAGTTATAAATTAATTAACTTCAAAATCGTAATTGGTGTTCCCTGTTGTATTAGAAAAATTCTATTAAATCATCTACCGTTTTTAGTTCACTTGAATCTGATCTTTTTGGAGTTCTAGAAAACTGCTCATTGTTATCATTGGCAATTTTCTCTTCCAACATTTCGGCTCTACCTTGGTTATACGCTAAAGAGATATACTTTTCTGTATTTTCTGCTTTATCAATAAATTCAGCCAAACCTTTATAATCAAATCCTTTTTCGGTTCTAAACTTACCTGCTATAAAGTTATCTACGTCTGTTGCATTTGATATCATACGCTGCCTATCATTATCAGAATATTCGTAGTTAAATTTTTTAGTTTGTTTATCTCCGTTATTATCAAAGGCAATCTCAACATCAAAAGACGTAGCACTGCTCACATCTTCTTTTAAATTATTGATATAATCTTTTCTTTGATTTGTTAATTGTTCAAATTGCTCCTTTGGCATTTGATCTCCATTTTCTAGAGTAACCATCGCTACTTTTTCAAGTTGCTTTTTAGGATTTTCAGTAATTTTATATTTTTCTTGTTGCTCAATTAATTGCTCTTTGTAAGGTTTAATAAATGAGTTTAATTCAATTTCATCCGCAGAATCAATTTCCTCTACATCTAAGTCTATTTGTAGTTTTTTTTCTAAATACCGTGTGATTTGATCTTTAGTTAAAGGAGTGTTGCCATTGTCTTTTCTTACTTTATCAAAAGCCAATTCTAAACTTGATTTTTTAGAAAAATCCTGCTGAACAAAATCAAACTCTTTTCTACTTAAACCAGTGTCTTTTTTAAATTTAAAATAACTTTTGTCGTAATCATCGAAAACATCCTCGTAAGGATTCACCTCTTTTATTACTTCATTTGTTTTAGGCTGTTTAAATAAATCTTCATAAGTACTTATTTTTTCTTCCCTACCATTATTTATATATTCTAAAACAGATTCGTTGTTAAATTCAATTTCTTTTTTATCCTCTACTACATCGCTAGTAATAGCATCTTCTGTATTTTCTTCGCCAACAATTTTTTCATCATTACTTGCAATTGCTTCATTTTTTGAAGCCTCAGAAGACTCTTCTTGTGCCTCCCTAATCTTGTTGTCGTCCATTAAATCGTCTGTTCCCATAAGTTTTAACTATTGTTTTTTACAAAACTATCAATAAAATTGATATTAAATTTAAAAATGTATAAAAAACAGTAAAAACTTTACTATTTAAGGTATTTACTAGACTAATTATTTTAAAAAGAAGTAGAAATCTTTAAGTTCTTAGGTGCTATTTTTTTAGGTCTATTCACTTTTAGATCATTACAGTTTGGATATTTACAACTATTATTTAAAGAACAACTAGAACCAATTTTTTTTATATACTTACAAACTGTCATCTTGTAGCGTTTAGGTATTTTGGTTTCCCTTTTCCATTGTCCCAAAAAATAGAATAACCTGCGTTTGTAGTGTACCCTAAACTTTCAGAGTAGTAGTTGCCTGTAAAAAAAGATTGTAAATGCATTCGTCTGTAATTTATACTATCGTCTGAAACCATTTTAAAAGCACTTCTTTGTTTTATAGAAAGTCTTTCTAAATGGCTATGTAGATGCGCTTCACAAATTAAATTATAACAACCTTGTATTCCATAGTCTAAAATAATATCTGAAGAACTTCGTTTACTCAGGCCCAAATGGCCGTGTAAATTAATATGATTGATGCCATTTACTTTGTGCGTTATTATCATAGGATTAAATTCCACATCGAAGCCTTTTAAAGTAAGACCCCACGCTATTAATTCTGCTGCACCACCTTTTACATCTTCCTTATTATTACTTGTTATTCTGTCGTGGTTTCCAGCCACGATTTTTATACTCGCTAAATTTTTTATTTTATTTAATGCCTTTTCTAAAAGTTCACAACACAGTATAATAGAATTAGCACCTATTTGGTTTTTATCCAAAGACATCCAAGAATTAATATGAGATAATCCTGTAAAACTCTCTATTAAATCACCGTTAATATGTATGTGTGTTTTTTCAAACCCTAGACTGTTTAAATCTTCAACACTTTCTAACAAACCATCCAATAATATATTTGAATCGTAATTTGGTGTTTTTATTAAGTTTCTAATGTGCGCTCCAAAATGCAAATCAGACCATTTTAAAACACCTTCAACTTTTAAAGATGAAGGAGTGTATGTATAATTGTATTTTTTTTTAATTTCTTTGTTAAGAATTAATCTAATAGCTTTTAAGTCATACTCATTTTCTAATTTATCCTCTTTTATAGGTGCGTATTGAATCCACTGTTGTCCTGTAGTTTTTGACGTTGAAATTTTTATAACCTCAAAGTTTTCTGGAATATCTATTGGCTTAGATTGTAGTTTTTGAATACTAGAAAGAACCCCCCCAGCTTTATCAAATTTCTTTTGAGTTTCTACAAACTTTCTTTTGTTTGGCTTTATTCTTTTTTGAAATATCTCTTCCCATTCGTCTTTTTCAATATAATATCTTGCAGTCGATCTTCCTTTTTCATTAAGCTTTGGCTTAATTCCTAAAAAATTTGCTTCTTTTATTGTTAACCGTTTACGTATCTTCAAATTAAGTTTTTTTGGTTATTTTATTCACTCATAAAATTAAACTCGTTTTCAAAATCAATTGGCTCTTTATCTTTTTTCCTTTGATCTATGAGTTTACTTTGATGTGAAGATGCTTTTTTCAACCGTTCATCTTTAGCATTTTCTTTATATTCAGCTTCACTAATTTTAGCAAATCCTTTAATTCTTTCTAGATAGACATTCTGTTCAAATTTTTTATCTTCTCTTGGGCCTTCTAATAACATTAATGCCTCCCTTTCTGCCATGCGAATACCACTCATTGCAGTTTCGTATTCTAGTTTCATTTTAGTTTTGATACTTTCTTCTTGAATTCTACCCTCGCTTGCTTGTTGAGCCGACTGAATATCACCTTGTGATTTTTGCTGCATGACTTGTAACTGCTCTTGTTGCAATTTTTCTTGTCTTTTTTTAGACATATAAGATAAATATTGGCTTGCAAGTTTTAAGCTAGTTTTAGCAATTTGAGTTGCTTCGCTTTTTATTTCAGGAGAAATTAAGCCTTGTTGTAAATACAAGCCCAAGTCTTCTTTAAAATCTTGCATTTCTTCGTTGGTTGGGATTATTTCTATCGTAAACCCAAAATCATGTAAGTGTCTATCTTTTAAAACTTCAAGCGCATCTATATTTTTTTTCCCTACGGCACGTTCATAAATTGCTTTTATATGCCTAGCATTTTTGTTTCTAAAAACCGTATGAACTCTGTTTGAGACAACCTCAGATACACGCTTATTAAAATCAATAGCAGCATCTACAATATGTGCGGTTGCAGTATTGGCTCTAAGTTGTGCCATTCTACTAACACCCAATAAAGCATCTGCGGGTAACGAACCATCTGCAGCAGGATTGATTCCTGTTACATCTCTAATTTGATTGTAATAGTGTGCATATAAATTTAATAAATGAACCAACGCTCCACCTTGTCTTGAAGCGATTTGTTTTGCTGGACTTCCTTCTTTTATTCCAGCCTCTCCCATATCAACTCGTTTCTGAATAATAATCCCCTTTACATTTAAAATATTTAATGTTTCTTTATGAAAACCAATTTTATCTCCATTTGCATTTACTTCTGCCAAAACATCCTCATCAATTACAATTAAATCAGGTTTTAATTCCGAACGTAAATGTTGGATTTTATTATGAATGTTTTGAAGTTCGTCAGCTAGAGGTTTAATATCATCTAAAAAAGAGTGCAATCTGTTTTCATAAATATCTGTTGCTCTTACTACAAATGGTGAAATTGCTTTATTTAGCTCATCACGTACAATATTTTCACATTCTTTATAATCATAGCCAATATTAGTTCCAACCACGTAGCTACCCTCCATCCAAGTATCTCTATATTCCTCAACTCTTTCTGCATTGTCTCGTTTAGGAATCTTAAAATCTTCATCTCTTTTAGACATTTTTAAGGTTTTCCCTTTTCTCTTATATTTTTTATAAACGTTTTTCTTTGTGGTTAAAAAAGTATATCGTAAGACATCTACGCTAAAACCAAATAAATCATTTATAGAACAGTTTTTATAATCTCCAATAGAGTCATATTTTTTAGAATAAGATTTTGCTATCTCACGAAGTTGTTCTTCTCCAAGATTGCTTTCTCTAGCAATATCTCCAATTGTAATTGTATCTACATAGCCATAATATTTAGAATCACTAAAGTCATTCATATTTACTCTGTTGTAAATCAAATATTCTATGTTTAAAAATTGTATTTTAACACCCTCTTTTGAATCTGTATAAACACGAACGGCTGCAATACCGTTGTCTACTAAATCTTTATTTTTCTCTTTTTCAATGTTGGGCCAATTATTTATTTTTTTAATATAATCGATGATCATTTCTTCAGCAATTTCAACCTTTGGCTTCTCTCTCATTTGCTCGTAAATATTCAATTCCTCTTCGTCTTTTGGCACAAAACCCTTCGGCATCATATCTACTCCTAACTGCTCTTGAACTTTTTTAAATAAAGGCATAGAGCGCATATTTTGTAAATGCTTATCTCTAGTCTCTCTCTTAATTCTTAACGTAAGCCTGTCATTAGATTGGATGTTTATACGATACCTATTTTCTCCAATATTATTAGAGACAACTCTACAGAATTTTTTAACTACGTTTACAATTCTCCAATCTAAGTTCACCATTTCTAAAGAGCCAGGTTCTTTTTGAAATAAATCTTTGAATTTTTTAGTATCGTTTTCTCCACGAACATAAAATCTATTTTCACGGATGCGATCTTTTCTTATATTAAAGTTGCAATTTCCAGTTATAATATCTCCATTAAACCAGTCACCCCCAATTGCCTTTGCAAAAGACAAGCCGTAACTCTCTTTAATTTTATCACTCCATTTTGCTAATGGATCTGGGTATGCTGTTTGATTTTTCATAATGCTTTAGATGTTAGCCCTTCGTTATCGTATTTTTGAAAAGGATTTCTTCTTTTTTGGTTTTTTGGTGCTTCTTTTTTTATTCTTCGTTGGCAACCCAGTCTGGATAAACTACTAGATATGTAGGCATCATATTTCGTTCTATCCTTTAAATCAACTTCCTTCCACTGTTCTAAAGTTCGAGAGAATGGCATGTTGCCCATTTCTCCTTTTTGGCGATTTCTATTGTCGTGAGCTACACCAATACAATCCTCAATAAAACTTTCAATTGCGTAAAATTGTTGATCCGCTATCTTTGTATTTTGCGGTGGCGCACCCCCTAATTTTTTTTCTGTTGGATTTAATTCGTGATATGCTTTAAAAGGATTGTTTAAAGAATAATGACGGTAGCCTCTATCCAATACAAATTGTAAAAAAGCTTCGTTAGATAATTCTGAAAGCATTGGAATAGAGTAGTACACCATAGCCATTAACACTTCCTCAAAAAATATGGTTACTTTTTTAGCCCGATCTATATATTCCAAAATAAAAGTTTCATTGGGAAGTTTAGAGGTATTTGTTGTTGTACTTAAATGAATTGCACCTTTAGATCCTCTACCATCCGCAGATTTATCCCTATTGTAAGGATCTACTCCAAACGCTCCTAAATGCCCCCCAATTGGAGACCAAGCTAAAAGACCATTGTGAAACTTCTTTTCTTTTTTATTTCTATATTCAATAGGAGGGTGACATTCTTTTTTTATCCAAAATCTACCCTCTGGATTTGGATTCCAAATAACCTCTGTATCACTCACACCGCCTTTCCACATAAAGTTTCCACGTTCAATATTTTTATTTCCTAATATCTTTTCTCCATTATAGACTTCATCAAGTTCTTCTTTGTTATGGTCTAATTGTTCAGATAGTTTTATAATATTAAATTCGCAATCACCACTCTCATCTCTAAAAGCATCTTTTTCCGTAAAAGGAAACTGCCTGTACTGCTCGTTTAAATCTTCTGGGTTTCGCTCTAGTGCTTTTGCTTCATTTAAAAGATATTCTTTTGCACCAACTTTTGTATAAGTACCCTCATCCGTTAATGTTTTTACCTCTGGGTTATCTACGATACTAAAACCATAGTCATCATACTTCCCTTCAAAACCCAAATAAGCAGGAATAAATAATTTGTACAATCCACTAGCTGTTTGTTGATTTGCGTTTCTTTCAAATTGATTTGATTGTGTATAAATATCTTCAAATTCTGCACCCCCTTTTTTCTTTGAATTTACCGTAGATCCTAACATTGCCTTCCCTACAATACGAGAACCTTGCCTGTGAGATGTTTTAATAATTTTCCAATATTTATTAAACGGGACATCCTTGGGGAATTTCCCACATTCATCCACCGCACTTCTAAAAACTTTTTTACCACCATCCATAGAGTTTAACGCAGTAGAATAGTGTCTTATATAGGTATCAATCCCTTCAGCCATATCAGAATTACTGGCTTTTCCAGATTTCTTCATTATAATTCGAGAAGATGTTTGTTTGTCCCAATTTGGTTGAAAGAAAGGAGGTAGTCTTTTAAAAATATCAAAAGCAATGTCAAACATTTCTTTAGCATCTCCACTTGTTTTAGAGACAATACCTAGCTTTTTATTTTTATGTTGTGTGCCAGAATATACCAATTCCGCATCACAAATTGTACTCCAACCAAAACGCCTGTTTTTTACATAACACACCCCATAACTTCGGTTATCAGCCTTACATGCTTCCCAAAAAAGCATTAATTCATTTTGGATTACCCTAAAATTTGGATAGCCTTCATCTAGTTTACACCATTGGTATAAGTAGTAAGAAAGGCCACTTAAATAAACAGGCGTGCCTTTAATGTAAACAAATACACCGTCTTTTCTCCTGCTTATTTCTTCAGTAATGTATTCTTTGTATTGTTCTTGGTATTGGGTTTTTTCATTCAACCCATTTGGAAGAGGGATATGCCTAAACTTTTGATTTGTTGAAGTCAACTCCCAATTAAGAATTTTCTTTCTGTCTTTGGGTGCTTCGGGTAATCCTATGTAAATTCCGTTTACATAATATATCTCGCCAAGCGTTCCGTCTTTAGAAATAATTATAACATCATATTCTTGATTATAACCATATTTCCAAGATGTTAGCTTGTTGGTTCCAAGTCTTTCCTTTTCAGGAAGCTTGTCTTTTATTTTTTTCCTAAATAATGAAACATAATACTTCTGTATTACTTCCATTTCGTTTTAATTAATTTCCCAGGTTAATTTTCATCTTCTGCCAAACCCTTTAATGCCCAGCTTTTTTTTACTAACTCTTCTTCTTTGTTGTTTAATTCGGTTTCTAGTTCTTCTATTTTTGTTAAAGTCCAATCAGAATCTTCAGCACCCATATCTCTTGATTTCACAAGGTTATATAGTTTCTCCTCTGTAATCCATTCACCTTCTTCTTTGTCAATTTTAATATCTATTACTTTAAGGTTTAATTGAAACATTTGTTTTAAATTATCAATTAGAACTGGTAGATTTTTTTTGTAATAAGAGCTAATTTGAGTTTTGTCTAAATTGTCTAATTCTTTATAAAAAATGTCTACTTTTTTCATTCCCTTTATAGATTGCTCTGCAGCAGTTCTTCTTCCTTTTACAATATTGTAATATTTCTCTTTAGAAATATCACTTGCAATCGGCTCTGTCATAATTTCAAAGTTTAAAGCTACCATACTTTTTAACTTCTCAATAAAGTTTGGTAGCTGCTGCTTTCTGTAGGATTCGAATTTGCTCATTTTATACAATTTCTTTGGCGTATATATCTTTATTTCGCATCCACCAGAATTCCTCTCCATTTAACCAATACTTTACACCTCCTAGTTTATTTATATATAAAATGTCTCCGTTTTCAACTCCGAGTTCATTTATTTCTGAATTAACAAACCTCATTACTGCTTTGCCATTAAACTTCTTTTCAGACGCATTTGCAGGAATTATAAGTATTGTATTTATTTTATTTTGTTCCTCTAAAATAGGTTTTACTATACTATTTTCTAAAAAACCAATCCAATCTGCACTTTTATTTTTTCGGAAACAGATGATCATTTCTTTTCCTAAATGAAATAAATTTTTATCATCATCAACGATATTCTGGTACCATTGCTTTGCACCTCTATATATTTGTCTATAGATTGGAGAAGCATCAATTAAAACCTCATACCCTTGTTTAATTTCGGTCTTATACAAACTAGGAAGCCCAACAACTGTTGCAATTCTGTTTGACTGCCTTTCTGTAGTATAATTAATATTACCGTATAATTTAAGTCCTCCTTTTGTTTTAAAGGTTTTCTTATAAGGATCTTTTAAATGTATAATAAAGTCTTGTGTTCCTTTCATTAAAAATTATTAGTTAATTCTATTTCCTTATACAACGAACACCATACCCTAGGTTTATTGGACCACTGCCGTTATAAGCGCCAGATGCGCTAAAATAAAACCAGCTTTGGTTGTCTAACCATAAATATGCATAGCCGTGATTTGAAATGTTACCGCTATTATTGTCTCGCCGTTCATTTGCAGGAATTTTCAAAAAACTCGAAAACGCTCCAGACATATTTCCGCTTGAAAAACCACCAATCTCTGCTGAGAGTTCAGCAAGCGTTGGTAGTCTAAATCCAGGTGGACAAACA
>Ga0206130_10004648_pt1 | contig 16798 bp, 8 predicted proteins | sample Helgoland_Spring_9_FD_148637 | JGI IMG/M metagenome (GOLD analysis project Ga0206130, IMG submission 148637) | Pelagic subsurface seawater microbial communities from Kabeltonne, Helgoland, North Sea - Helgoland_Spring_Bloom_20160512_1 | ecosystem: Environmental > Aquatic > Marine > Epipelagic ... | reverse complement strand
AGAAGTGATCACTAATGCGCTGAATAAAATCGTCGAGAGACTGGCATTATCTGCAATAAGTTCGACAGCGACAATTTGTACGGTACCGCCGAAGGCGATTGCCGAAAAGGCCTGCGCTTCAAGAGCGCTGAAACCCCGCTGGACGGCGAGAGAGCCAAATAGGATGCCCCATGGTAAAACAGCAAGGCTGAGGGGCAGCATGTCGAGAGCTCCTCGGTATGCGGCAAGGCGATAGACATCGTGGTTTTTTTTCAAATGCGTTCGTTCCCTTTTATCGGACGTCGCCAGTTCAGCTATGGGCCAACCATTGTATTCAACCTGAGAGCAGTTAAGGTTTTAATAGCTGCTTAATTGATAGCGCATAATGACATATACTCAGGGTTAATTTTAGAGCTGATATCCAGAGAGCCTCATGTCCAAAGAAACCCCCGCTGCAGCACTGGCTGCTTACGCACCCAAGCTGCCGATACCTAGTCTACGCTAATGAAATTCATTCATACTTCCGACTGGCACATCGGCCGACAGTTTCACAACGTGTCCTTACTTGATGACCAGCGCCATGTACTCGAACAAATCGTTGGCTATATTCAATCTGAATCGGTTGATGCCTTGGTTATTGCTGGCGATATTTATGACCGCTCGGTGCCGCCGGCAAAAGCCGTCGAACTATTGGACCAATTTATTACCCGAATTTGTTCAGAAATGAACACGCCTGTTATTTTAATTCCCGGCAATCATGATGGTGCCGAGCGCTTACGTTTTGGCTCGCGGCAGTTACGTTCAGCGGGGCTGCATATCCTCGGTGATCTCAAGCGAGTGACTGAACCGGTTTTGATTACGGCGGGCGAGACAACGGTTGCTTTTTACGGTATTCCCTATAATGACCCCGAAACCGTGCGCAACCTGTTTTCCGCTGATGTAACAAGCTACGACGATGCCCACAGTTATCTAGTCGATGAGATCACCACCGTGATGCGCAATGACCTGGCAAATGTATTGATCAGTCACTGCTTTTTGGAGGGTGCCCAAGAATCGGAATCGGAGCGGCCGCTGTCGATAGGTGGCGCAGACCGCGTCAGTTACAAGCCCTGTGTCAATTTTGATTATGTTGCACTGGGGCACTTGCATAGCCCTCAGTATAAAGGGGAGGAGTTTATTCGCTATTCAGGCTCGATTCTAAAATACAGCTTTTCCGAAGAAAAACACAACAAGGGCGTGACACTGGTAGAGGTCAATGATCAGTCGGTAACAAGTAGGCACTTGCCACTGCAGCCGCTGCGGGATATGCGTATCATCGAAGGCGAATTACAGACAATTCTGGAGCAGGGGAAAGTCGACCCGAATAACGACGATTATTTGCTGGTCCGGCTAACGGACCGCCATGCCATTCTCGACCCGATGGGTAAACTGCGGGCAGTTTATCCTAATGTTCTGCACCTGGAAAAACCCGGGATGCTGGCCACCGGCGAGCAGAAAATGAACAAGGAAAACTTACAACGTGGTGAGTTGGAAATGTTTCGAGACTTCTTTGTGCAAATAACCGGCCAGCCTGTTAGTGAGGAGCAGGACGCGGCGATTCAGGGTGTTATTAATGAACTCAACAAGCAGGAGACGCAAGTATGAAGCCGCTGTCGTTGACCTTGCAAGCATTTGGACCTTTTGCCGGTAAAGAGTCGCTCGATTTTGCTGCACTGGGATCAAACCCTCTGTTCTTGATCAATGGTGCAACCGGTGCTGGTAAAAGCTCAATTCTTGATGCTATTTGTTTTGCCCTCTACGGCCAGACCACGGGTGCTGAGCGCGATCCTGCGCAAATGCGCTGCGATTTTTCTGAGTCGTCGCTGCTAACCGAAGTCAATCTGGAGTTCGCTCTGGGAACTAAGCACTACCGAGTTAGGCGGGTACCACAGCAGAATAAACCTAAAACCCATGGAGAGGGCATTACCAACCATGCCCCCGAAGCTCAGTTCTGGGAACTTGATGGTACTAAGGATGGCAATTTACTGGTCTCCAAGAAGGTCACCGATGCAACACAGGCCATCAAAGAACTGATTGGTCTCGACGTCGAACAGTTTCGGCAGGTAATGGTGTTGCCCCAGGGTAAATTTAGGGAGCTGCTACTGGCAGATTCCAGCGACAGGCAAAAGATTTTTAGTCAGCTGTTTCAGGCAAGTATTTATAAGCGGATTGAGGAGTCACTGAAGAGTCGTGCGTCCGGTATCAAGCAGGCGGTTGAAAATCACAAGAATCAAATTCGTGGTATTTTGCAGGCAGCTGAAGTCAATACTGAAAATGAAGTAGCTGACTCTTTGGCGACTCTGGCGCCTGAGTTATCGGTAGCATTGGACGTTCGAACAAAAGCGGAGGCCGAGAAAAAAGCCAGCGAGACGGCCAAAGAACAAGCCGAGTGGTTAGTTAAACGCCTCGATGAGTTCAGTCATAAGCAGAAGCAATTGGCCGAATATGTCGAACAAGAGTCCGTCATCAATGCGAAACAGAAAAAACTTGATAAGGCTATCAACGCTCGTGCCGTAAAACCGATGTTTGCCAGCATTCAGGCAGAAGAGGGCAGTCTGGACAGCCTTGAAAAGGCATTGGCGAGTAGTGCTGACCAGTGGAAGCAGGCAGAGCTCCGTCAAGTTACCTCTGTGCAAGCGTTTAACCTTGCGAAAACGAATGCGAAGGAACTGGGTGAGCTGACCAAGCAGCAGTTAACATTAGAACAGCTTGAGAAGCAATATCATGAGCTACAGCAGGCGCAGGAACGGCTGACCATTGCGGACGAGGATCTTAATGCCAGCAAGATGGTGTTAACCCAAAATCAGCAGCAACAAGCTACCCTGAACAATGAGCTGGAAGTTGCAGAACAATCGAATCAAACCCTTCAGGGTGAATTGGAAAACTTGGCAGGCCAGCAAATTTTGCTCAGTCAGCTGGATACCCAGCTAGCGGAGCGAAGACAGTTGGAAATAAGTCGCGATCTGGAAACAGAGCGTGCCGAATCCGAAATCATTTGCCAGCAAGATTACAGGGTGGCGCAAGAGTCGTTCAAACAGGCAGAAGTCAGTGCGAAAAAAACCGAGATGAGCTGGCATGCAGGTCAGGCAGCTTTGTTGTCGAGAGAATTGAAACACGACGAACCCTGCCCCGTCTGTGGCAGTGTAGAACATCCATCACCGGCGGCAGACAATAGCGAGCTGACCGACAAAAGCGCAGTTGATAAAGCCAGGGCGGTGGCAGAAACAGCCCGGCGAGTCATGGACAATTCCAGAGAAGGGTTGGATACAGCCGCCAGCGCTCTGACTCAAACACGGGCTGAGCGCGAGCGACTGGCTATATTACTAGGGCCCTTGGCGAGCGAGCCGTTGGCGGTGTTGCAGGCGAAACACAGCGCGAACGTTGAAGCATTAAATACACTGTTGGCCAAGCAGGACCTGCAGCGACAGTTACAAGCACGCGTAGCAGTTATTAAAGCCGAACAAGTCTTGTTGACAAAGACGCTGGAAACATTGGCTGGTGAGGTGAGTGAGCACAACGAAAAAGTCGTTAGAATACGTGCAGGCGTTGATCAATTATTGTCGGTATTGTCACAGGTTTTGCACAAACCTGATGCTATTACAGAGCAACTCGCGGAAGTTGCGTTGCATATGAGGCGTCTTTCTCAAACGTTAGAGGTAGCCGAGAAAGCGCAGGCAGATACACGCTCGGAATGTGACAAGGCTGCCGCTCAACATGCCGCGCTGGAAAAACAGCTGATCGAGCAAGCGAAGCAGACCAGTGAAGCAACAGCAGCTTGGCATGAAGCGCTTGCAGATAGTCTTTTCGTTACGGTCGATGACTTTCGTTTGGCAGTTTTGGCGGAGAATGAGCAGCTTGAGCTGAAGCTAACGATAGAGGGGTATCGTACGGAGCTCAGTGCTATCAAGGGGGCTGTACAGCAAATACAAGCCGATATAGCAGAGAGAACGCGACCGGACTTAATTGCTATTGAGGCAGCGTTAAACGAAAAGAATGAACTCTATAAGTCAGCAGATACTCTATGGCGAACGTTGGAGGCACGCAGCAACCAGCTCAAAGATATACAAGTAAAGCTCGAAAGGGCTCACGAAAAAAATGAATTACTGGAAGCCGAGTATAAAATCACCGGCACACTTAGCGATGTTGCCAATGGCCAGACGGGCAACAAAATTAGTTTGCAACGTTTTGTGCTCAGTGTGTTGTTGGATGACGTGCTCATTCAGGCATCCCAGCGCCTTAACTTAATGAGTAAAGGCCGCTATCAGTTAGTGCGTAAAGAAGACCGCGCCAAAGGTAACAAAGCCTCTGGGCTGGAACTGGAAGTGGAGGACAGTTATTCCGGTAAAACTCGCTCGGTTGCGACACTGTCGGGGGGCGAATCGTTTCTTGCAGCACTTTCCTTGGCACTGGGCTTATCCGATGTAGTTCAGTCCTATGCTGGCGGGATAAAACTGGATGCTTTATTTATCGATGAAGGGTTCGGCAGTCTTGACCCCGAATCACTCGACTTAGCTGTTAGAACGTTGATCGACCTGCAGGCGTCTGGACGGATGATCGGAATTATATCCCATGTTAGTGAGCTAAAAGAGCAAATGGCGCTGCGAGTGGACGTGGAAAGCGGCAGGGTGGGTAGCCATATAACAATAAACGTGGCGGCCTAAATGCATGCGGCAGCTCCGGCTCAGCCATCTGATAGCTTGATTAGTTTCTTAATAATAGGTTCATTTTTTTTAACCGCGTGCGGACATTTTAATGTTCACTATGTTAGCCGGTGACGAAGCAATAGCATTGCGCAATATTAAGCATGTGCGGTGAGTGGGCGACCAAGACCGGCTGTTTTTCCCGCAGGGAAGCCGGCCTCAGGCGAGAATAAAGTGTGCTAAGAGGTCTGCTATGCAAAAAGCAAGGGCATTGTCGCGTTGTCGGGCCTGATGGTAGATAGATACAGAAACCACACAACAAACCTATGCCCTAAAATCGATAGGCCAATAGTTATTTTTTGAATTTTTTACCGCGTTCTCGAAACTCAGTGTCGGCTAGCACTAATAATATTTGTTGCCTGTCTTCCATTGCCATTGCCGCTTCCATACTTGATGCGTCGACGGAAAAGTTCAGCGCATCTTTGGTAAGGCGCAGCCCCATTTTTGACGCAGCAAGCATGGGCGTAAGCATCTCGTCAGCCGCTTTAGCAAGATCAGCATCGGGCACAACTTTTGAAACCAGCCGGTGCTGAAGCGCTTCTTCGGCATAGATAAAACGTCCGGTCAAAAGTAATTCTGATGCCAGTGAAGTCCCCACTAATCTGGGGAGAAAGTAACTCGATCCCATGTCACAGCCACTTGTGCCAATAGTTAGGTATGCGGCATTCATTTTGGCACTCTCACCAAGAATACGAATGTCGGAGGCGAGAGCTAATGAAAAGCCGCCACCACATGCTGCCCCCTTGACTAACGAAATGATCGGTTGTGGGCATCTGCGCATAGCTTTATAGATGTCAGAAATATTTTTTTGCCCTTGCAGGCCTTGCTCAACACCTCTGGAGACATTGGTGGAATCATTGAGGTCAAGGCCGGCACAAAAAGCACGGCCCGAAGCACGTAAAACAATGATGCGAGTTTCGTCATCATAATATTTCTCTTCGAAATAGGTCCGCAGTTGAAGAATCAGGGCTTGGTTAAGTGCATTGAGGCTGTCAGGACGGTTGAGAGTCACCCATTCAACATCGCCCTTTCTCTCTACCTGTAATATTTCAGATTGTTCAGTCATTTTTTATCCTAGCTGCGTCTGCCTAAAAGACCGATTACTATTAATCGGGGGTCATGGTTCTGACAAAATACTTGGCGCTTCCGCTATAGCGGAGCGCGCTCTAAGTTTTAGTCTTTGCACAATTTACTATAAGAAGACCGATGACGGCAATCGCTAGGGTATTACGATTTTAGCGGCTGAATAGATAGTGAGCGCCTGTCTTCGGAAAGCCCCCGGTATAGACAGAAACACATAAATAGCAATACCACGGTAAATGGCAATCCTGTTGCAATGGCGCCTGCCTGCAGAGCGTTCAATGCCTCTTTGCCGCCACCGAAAATTAATGCCCCAGCAATACTTCCTTCCATAACCGCCCAGAAAATGCGTTGTGGTACTGGTGCATCTAGCTTGCCGCCAGCAGTGATACTATCGATAACCAGCGAGCCGGAATCTGAAGAAGTCACAAAAAACATCATCACTAAGAGAATACCCAGTCCTGTTGTAATCTGATTGAACGGTAAATTTTCTAGCATTTGAAAGGTTGCCAGGCTGGCGGTTAATGTATCAATTCCAGAGGCGAGGCCACCAATGCCGTTCTGCGCTTGTTCTATTGCACTGATGCCAAAACTGCTCATCCACACGATTGTCACTAATGTTGGCACCAGTAACACGGCGATCATAAACTCCCTGACGGTTCGACCGCGGGATATTCTGGCAATGAACATACCAACGAAGGGAGACCAGCTAATCCACCATGCCCAGTAAAAGACAGTCCAGCCATGCATCCACTCCGAATCCTGACGATCAGTCCAGACACTGAGTGACACTATATTTGAAAGATAGTCGACGGAGGTGGATAGCATACCCTTAAAGATCGCTAACGTAGGGCCCATAACAATGACAAAAATCAACAGCAACAGCGCCAACGCCATATTAGTATTGCTCAGAATTTTGACGCCGCCATCAAGGCCTCTGACAACGGAGACAATCGCCACTGACGTAACCCCAATTACAACGGCGATTTGGGTGTCTAACCCACTGGAGACACCGAATAAAAAGTGCAACCCCGATGCTGCCTGCGCAGCGCCCAACCCCAAGGATGTTGCTAAACCAAAAATAGTGGCTAGGACCGCCAGAATGTCAATAGTGTGCCCCATCCATCCCCAGCAACGCTCGCCTAACAAGGGGTAGAACACTGAGCGAATGGTTAGCGGCATTCCTTTGTTATAACAAAAAAATGCCAGCGACAGAGCGACCACCGCGTAAATTGCCCAGGCATGAAGTCCCCAGTGGTAGACAGTTGCCGCCATAGCGAGGCTAGCAGCCTCAGGTGTCCATGCCTCGACGCCGAGTGGCGTACCACCCCAGCCGCTGAAATAGGCCATCGGTTCAGCCACTCCCCAGAACATAAGCCCAATACCCATGCCTGCTGCAAACAGCATTGAAAACCAGGACATCCGATTAAAGTCAGGTTCTGCCAGCGCCCCGCCGAGTCGTATTTTTCCGTAAGGAGAGACAATTAGAAACAGGCAGAACAGCAATACGAGATTGGCCGACCCCATAAAAAACCAGTCGAAGGTGTTAATACTCCAACTTTTGATTGAGCCTAAATTTGCATTGGCAAACTCGGGGAACATAAGGGTGCCGACTACAAAAAAGATAATTAGCAGCGCACTGATAGCAAAGACAGGATTGTGGATATCCATTCCCCATGCTCGTACGTTGTCCTGACCAAGTTTGTGATCTGTTTTATAGTGTTCTGGATTTGAATTATTCATCGAGCACAGTCACCATTGTGTATTGTTAGAATGTATTTGCTACAGGGAGTAGATCGGCTCGTCAGGGTTTGTACGCTTAATATGCGATCGATATGTTCGGATGTCGGTATAATACACTGTATAGACATAGCCTGCAGAGTGAGCTGATTAAGAAGATCGGGCTAGCGAAGAAATGGTTGCCACAAGAATGATTGATACGGTGCTTTTCCGCTGACTAAATGTTGTAGACAGCTGATCTCGCTGACACTTATCAATCACTTTCGCTGGCGACAGGTTAGGCTAATTTAATTGCGGGTTATCAGAGTCTATGCCCGGTAGGTTGTAGGGTGGTGAAAAGTCTGCAGGCGTTGATGATGGCCAAACACAAGTAGCGCTAGCGGTAGCTGGGGGTAATGATCAGCAGCTGGCGATCGTCGACAGCAGTGAACATCGACTATTATGAAAACACTTCGATAGTGTTATTGAACAAGGTATTGACGACTTCAATCGTCACTGCTAATTTTTAATGCGGGACGATTAGAGAATGAAACTAAGCCTGCTGCAGCACCGGCATCAGCAGCTATCCCGGATTGACCTACTCAACGTAACTGGCGTTGCTGTAACGCTCATTTAGTATTAGAAGGTTTAGCATTGTGACAAATTGTGTGATTTTGATAGGTATGCCCGGGGCGGGGAAGAGCACCCTCGGGGTGCAGTTTGCAAAGCAAACTGCACGAGATTTTATCGATACTGATGTACTTATCCAAGTGCGGGAGAATAAAACATTGCAGCAAATTCTGGATGAATCTGGCTATCTGGTATTGCGTGAAGTTGAGGAGCAGGTCTTGAAATCATTGCAAGTCGAGCGCAGTGTCATTGCTACTGGAGGCAGTGCTGTTTACAGCCGTGCCGGTATGACCGCACTAAAGTGCTTAGGCCCGGTGATATTTCTCGATGTCGAGTTGGCTGAGCTGCGTCATCGTATTCACAACTACGAAGGCCGCGGCATTGCCAGACGTGCAGACCAATCCTTTGAGGCTCTATTCGAAGAGCGCCGTGCGCTTTATTTACAGTACGCGGACGTCATTATTGATTGCAACCACAAATCTCAAGCTCGTATTCTCGACGAGCTACAGAATAAACTAAAAGAATAGTGGCAGCAGCGCTGTTCAGTGATGTGAGGCTCGGTGGCCAGCCCGCTTAGTTTTTTCGGCTGGGAAGCACGTCTTTTAGTCGGTCGCGCATGTTTCGAATCGCTGTTGCCGTGGTATCCCAATCAATACAGCCATCTGTTACAGAAACGCCGTAGCTGAGCTTCGTCAGGTCAGCTGGTATCGATTGGTTGCCTTTATTGATGTTGGACTCAATCATCAAACCGACAATTGATTGGTTACCAACAATGATTTGATTGCTGATATCTTCCATAACTTTCGGTTGCAGCTCAGGTTCCTTGCTGGAGTTGGCGTGAGAGCAATCAACCATAATATTATTGGCAGCACCTGCTTTGCTTAATGCCTGTTCGGTCAATTCAATATGGACCGAATCAAAGTTGGGTCCATTTGATCCGCCGCGCAAAACTACGTGGGCATAAGGGTTGCCTTTCGTGTGAATAATAGCAACCTGTCCCTCACCATTGATGCCGAGAAAGCGGTGGGGGTTTTGAGCCGATTGAATAGCATTCATCGCAACATCAAGTCCGCCATCAGTGCCATTCTTAAATCCGACGGCAGAAGACAGGCCGCTGGCCATTTCACGGTGTGTTTGTGATTCGGTGGTTCGTGCGCCAATCGCTGACCAGGCAATACAGTCTTGCATGTATTGTGGTGAAATCGGGTCCAGCGCTTCCGTCGAAGTCGGAAGGCCTATATCTGCGATATCCAACAGTAATTTACGTCCAATGTGAAGACCTTCTTGTATTTTAAAAGTGTCGTTTAAATAGGGGTCATTAATTAGACCTTTCCAGCCAACCGTTGTGCGGGGCTTTTCAAAATAGACACGCATGACAATGTATAACGTGTCGGCAACTTCCTCAGCAAGCGCTTTCAAGCGGTGAGCATAATCTATCGCGGCGTCGACATCATGAATCGAGCAGGGGCCAACCACCACAAAAAGTCTCGGGTCATTGCCGTCGAGTATATTGCGAATGACTTCACGGCTTTCGGCAATGCTATTAGCGGCTTTGGCCGACATGGGTAGGGCTGTTTTGAGCTGCTCAGGTGTAATCAGTATTTCCTGTGATTCCACATTAAGATTATCAACCAGTTTTTCGTTGTTGGCGTTATTGCTGTCACTGCTCATAAAAAATCCACTAATCTCTATTTGCTGCTGGTTTTATTGGGTCGCTATTGTTCAAAATATCGATAATGAAAACGCGAATCCCACATTCTATGTACCTGATAGGTAGTGTAGCGGAAATAATGGCACTTTGTGCAGTAGCGTTGTTCAAATAACAATAATATTCGGGTCTTAAGCAACTGAGTTTTAACGGTTTTGGAGATTTTTTGCAGGATCTAAGTGGGGACGCGTGGTAAGGTGTGGATTCTCTTGATTCTGTTGTGCCATTAGCCCATGTCGTCACTTATTTCCCTGTTTGATGTTCGGCCCTTGTGGGAGCCACTGACTAGTGGTCAGCTCATTCTTACGCCTAATCAGCGGCTAGCGAGTCGTATTCGGTCAGCATTTGCGATTGCCTCTGCTGAAGCCGGCAATAATGTTGTTTTTACACCCGCTGTTTATTCAATCAACCAATGGATTGAGCAGTGTTGGCTAGATTTACTGATGAATGCTGATCCGCGGGCAACGAGCGTCACCGTTCTGTCTGCAAATCAGGAGCAAGCGTTGTGGGAGAAAATAGTTGCGGAATCCAGCTATGGGTCCGCTTTACTGCGGCCATCCGCAACGGCGCAGCAGGCGATTGCAGCCTTTAGAACGTTGGTTGACTGGCGTCAGGAGGTTCGGTCCGCAGCACTTAGAGCGACATTGCTAACCAGTGACGATTCTGCTGCATTGATGAATTGGATAGACCAGTTTATCGATCTCTGTGACAAAAATCGTTGGTTAGTGTCTGCGCAAATCCCTGCGCAGCTATTAAACGCGTTCCAAACGGGTAGTCTCAGTCATTGCGGAGAAATTCTTGGAGTTGGATTCGAAGATATAGTGCCCTTGCATCAAGCGTTGCTCGACGCTGCGGGTAATTTTGTGCTCGAACAGCAGCGACATGACCCTGCTGCCGTGAAGACCGTGGTCTGCGATACCTCAGAACAGGAACTACAGGCTGCCGCCGTATGGGCAAAGCAGGCGATAAAAAATGATCCGGCGGCAACGGTTGCAATTGTTGTCCCTGAGCTAACTGCGCAGCGGCATGTTGTTCAACGCATTGTTCAGGAAGTGTTTGAGCCCGGCTACAATGAACCAAGCTGCGGCGACAACAATGACAACAATGACAACAATGACAACAATGACAAAGCCAGCATAATTTCATTGTCATCGGCACCACGAAATCTTTCCTTTAATTTTTCCGCCGGCTACCCGCTGACTGACGCGCCGGTAATAGCTGCCGCGCTGGATGCGCTGGCCCTAGGTTTTGTTAAGCTTGATAGTGAGACGATGGTGCGTATTTGTCAGTCACCATTTTATTGCGTCTCTGAAGCAGACAATGAGAGTGTTAGCCAACTAGTTAGTAAACTATTTGGCGAAAAAGCGTTTGAATTATCGACCGCAAAACTGCGGCAATTAGCGAGTCAGACTGCTGACAAAAAGTCTGCTGGTGTTAGTGACGCAGTGGCCTGGCCATTTTCTGACGCACTGCAAAATATCGCCACGCTGACCCGTGATCATACGATCCGCAGGCCGAGGCCAGCGAGCGAATGGACACTACTGCTGCAAGGTATTCTCAACACTGTCGGTTGGCCGGGACTGCGTCGTTTGGATAGCATCGAATTTCAACAAGTCGCTCAGTGGCCGCAAATAATTCAGTCGCTGCAAATGCTTGATGATGTGTTACCGCCGATGAGTTTTAGCGAGGTGGTCGGGCAATTACACAGTATTGCTGGGCGGCAGGTATTTCAGCCACAGACGGCGGATTCTTCATTACAGGTTTTGGGAACATTAGAGGCCGCGGGGCTTCACTTTAGTCATCTGTGGCTGACGTCGATGTCTGATCAATCGTGGCCACCGTCACCGTCCCCTAATCCCCTATTGCCATATAGTCTGCAGAGGCAGCAGGGTATGCCCCATGCCAGTGCCGAACGAGAATTAGACTATGCCCGCAGTTTGACGGATCGTTTTTTACACAGTGCTGATATTATGATTGTCAGCTCGGTATCGGTTATTGACGATACTCCAGCGACGATCAGCGCTCTGTTTGCAAGGTTCCCGCAGATTCAAATGGATGCGTTGCTGGGGCGTCCTCTGTCATCTTTGCTGCCATTGACAGAGATTCGACGGCGGTTTCTGGAGTCGAAGCTAACTGAAGAATACTTGCCGGGCGATGCCCCGATATTGCAGGCAGATGAGCGTGTTAGAGGCGGGGCAACGCTTTTTGCCAGCCAGTCGGCCTGCCCATTTCGAGCGTTTCTGAGCCACCGACTAGGCGTGCGAGGGCTGCCGGTTGCAGAAATAGGCCTTAATGCCGCCGATAGAGGTTCTTTACTGCACCGTGCCTGCGAACTGATCTGGCAACAATTGAAAAATCAGAAGACGTTATTGGCACTGAATAATTCCGAGCAAATGTCTTTGTGTGAAGAAACCAGTCAATACGCTGTTCGGGAATTGGACCAACGGCGCAGCTTACATCTGGGCGCACGCTACCAGCGGTTGGAATGCGAGCGTTTGAAACTTTTGTTAAATACCTGGCTGAATTTTGAACGCGAACGCGGTGATTTTATTGTCAAAGAGACCGAAGCGAGAAAGGTGTTTCAGCACGGGCACTTGAAACTGGAAACTCGGATCGACCGGATTGACCAACTGGCTGACGGGAGTCTGGCGGTGATTGACTACAAAACGTCGACAACATCGATCGCGCGGTGGTGGGGCGAAAGACCGGAAGAACCTCAGCTGCCGCTTTACGGTATGTTAGTTGAATTAGCTGGCGATGCAGTGTCCGGTGTTGGTTTTGCCGAATTGCGGATAGAAGGTTGTGAGTTGAAAGGGATCGGTGATGAGGATTCGCCTGAAGCCGCTCTGCGATGGCAGGACAAGGTTAAAAATGATGCCTCTGTCCTAAATTGGGAGCAATTAAAACGGCACTGGGAAAAAGTGCTGACCGCACTTGCGAATGATTTTGTGGCGGGTAAAGCGGCAGTCGACCCCCGCAATCCACCACAAACTTGCCAGTATTGTGATTTTTCCAGTGCTTGCAGAGTCGATCATCAACAGGCAGGTGGACTGTGAATTTACCGATAGATAATGAGCAGCGCGTCAAAGCGCTAGACCCCAGCTGCTCTGTTTGTGTTACCGCGCCTGCGGGTTCGGGGAAAACGGAATTACTGAGTCAGCGAGTATTACGATTGTTAGCGACGGTAGGGCAACCGGAAGAGATTCTGGCGATCACCTTTACTCGTAAAGCCGCTGCTGAGATGCATCATCGCATTATTCAGGCCTTGCGGGATGCGAGTACATTAGATCAGCCACACCAGTCTCATAAACTGTTGAGCTGGCAATTGGCGCGCCAGGTTTTGGATCGAGATCAAGAGCACGGCTGGTCGCTATTGGAAAATACAGGGCGTTTAAAAATTCAGACAATCGACAGTTTGTCGGCCCATTTAACACGGCAAATGCCGATATTATCGAATTTCGGAGCGCAGCCAAAGATTTCTGAATATCCTCAGCAGTGTTATAGAGCAGCTGTTCATGGTTTTTTAGACTATCTAGAAACGGACACGGTCTACGCTGACGATTTATCGAATTTGCTAACGCATGTCGATAACAATATCGGCCGTCTGGAACGGTTGTTAATAACTATGCTACAGCGGCGTGATCAATGGTTACTGCATATAGGTCTAGGGGCCAACAGTGACAGTGCCAAGCATAAACTTGAGAATACTTTAAAGAGAATTATTGAAGATGTACTCGACTCTTTACATCAGTCTTTGAGTGGTCTCGCTGCTGAACTGTTACCGTTACTGGACTATGCAGGCTGCAATTTACGCTGGCAAAACAGTGAGTCTGTGGCATCGTGTTTGGCTGGAATTGTAGAGCTTCCCGGTTCCGAGTCAGTTAGCAATAACGTTTCAGAATGGAAGGCTATTGCTGAATTGTTATTGACTGGGAAGGGCGAATGGCGAAAAACTGTCAATGTCAAAAGTGGGTTTCCAACGGAGACACAGGATGGAGATAAAGCGCTCGCTAAGTCGCTTAAAACTAATTTTACAGCGTTATTACAAGACCTCCGCAGCAATGATGAACTCCGGGAAAAACTGAATGAGCTACGCAACTTACCACAGGGGCATTTTGACCGGTCCCAGTGGCAGCTGTTGGAGTCTCTTACGCGAATATTACCTGCCCTAGTTGCGCAGTTAATGACAGAGTTCCAACAGCGAGGCGAGGTAGATTTTAGTCAGTTTTCGATGGCTGCACTCGACGCTCTCGGTGATGGGCTAAACCCGACAGAGCTCGCGCTTAAACTCGATCATCAATTGCGACATATTTTGGTCGATGAGTTTCAGGACACATCGTCGAGTCAATTCCGATTGTTACAAAGTCTACTGGAAGGTTGGCAAGAGGCAAATCGTAATGACCCGAACAATCCCAGAACGGTGTTCATTGTTGGTGACGGTATGCAATCTATTTACGGCTTTCGGGAAGCGAACGTTGGTCTTTTTTTGGAAGCACGAAGACTGGGAGTGAATGGGGTCACGTTAGTCGACTGTCCGTTACACACTAATTTTCGGTCGGACCCTACTATCGTCGAATGGATTAACGAAACATTTAGTTATGCTTTTCCACAGGTCGAAAATAGGTCAAGAGGTGCAGTACCTCACGAGACCGCCATCGCATTTAACCCTATCGACAGCAGCAGCGAGGTTAAATTGTTCGGTTTTACAGGTGACGATGCTCAGTTAGCTGAAGCAGGCAAAACGGTTGCACTGATTGAGGCTGCACAGTTAGTCGATCCAGAGGGTAGTATCGCGATATTAGTGCGAAGCCGCGGTCACTTAAAAGCAATTATTCCCGCTTTATCCCGGGCTGGCTTGCAGTGGAACGCCACTGATATAGATCCGTTGCTGAGCTACGGCACGATCAACGATTTACTGAGCTTAACGAAAGCTATGTATAACCTCGCAGACAAAGTTAGTTGGGTCGCGTTGCTTCGAACGCCATGGGTAGGTCTAAACAACAATGATTTATTTCGGTTGTTATCAGTCGATAAAGCGCAATCGGTTTGGTCTGCAATCGGTAATGACGAGATACTCGCGGGCTTAAGCTCGCACGGCAAAGAGCGGTTGGGTGCTGTCAGATTAATACTGCAGTCTGCCTATGGTGACAGGTTGCGGCAGACTCCTCGAAGCTGGATAGAGGGTATTTGGCAGGCTTTGGGAGGTGCAGCGACTCATGGAGCGAGTGAATCCCAATTTGTTGGCGATTTCTTAAATTTGCTGGAACGTTTTCATCAAGGTGAGTTGCTGCAGTCACTAGCGTTGTTTGAGCAGGCAGTCGGGGGGCTTTATGCATCGTCGTTACCTTCGGATAGCAACATCAGCTTAATGACTATCCATAAATCTAAAGGACTGGAGTTTGATACCGTCATTTTGCCTGGATTAGGTAGGGCCCCACGCAGTGATGATAAATCGTTACTGATGTGGCAAGAATACCTGTCAGATGACGGTCTGGAGAGTGGCTTAGTTATTAGCCCGCAAGCAGCAGCCGGCAGCGAAGAAGATAGTATCTATACGTATCTAAGGTCTGAGCAGGCAGCCAGCTCCCGTCTCGAAAATACGCGCTTGTTTTATGTGGCTGCCACCCGCGCAGTTAAACGGCTTTATATCTCGATAACGTCCAGTATGGATGAAAAATCGGGCAAGGCTAAGCCTCCTTCTAAAAACAGTTTGTTAGGTGCGGCGTGGCCAGTGCTAGAGGACGCGGTGCAGTGGACCGACAATGCGCTAGGCAATGCTGTTGTGGATAAAGTACCGGCACAATTTGGAATGAATTTTGAACACAGTAACCCCGGAGATTCATCCGAGCGGCTGTCGGTGGCATGGTGCGTGCCAGCGTGGTCTTTTCCAAATCCCTTAAAGACCTTCTATCTGAATGAGGCATTCCCAGTAGCCGGTAATGATGCTTCTTTGTTGAACATCCCAGACCTATCTATCGATCCTCTGCCGACTTGTGTGGGTGTTATTTGTCACGGGATTTTCGAAGTACTGGCAAAACAAGGCATTGGCCACTGGCAGAAAATGAATGCCGATAAGCGCATAGTTTGGCTGGACAGTCTGTTGCGACATCATCGCCTGCCTGCTTCGTCATGGGTGTTGGCCAAGCAACAGATTGTTAAAGCCGTTGAAAATACCGTGTCCGATGATCGGGGACGTTGGATTCTTTCTCGTGACAAGCAGTCTTCTCATACTGAGTTACAATTGATGTCCGTATCAGCAAACACCGTACGCAATAATATCTTGGATAGAATTCTGACCGATGAAGAGGGTAATATTTGGATTATCGACTACAAGACGTCGACTCCGGGTGACACCGAAACACTGCAACAGTTTATCGAAAAGGAAGAGGCGATCTATATGCCCCAGTTAGCGGCTTACAAAGGGCTGCTATCCGCTAAACTGGGAGGCAGTCAACCGATAAGAACTGCACTGTACTTTACCCATTATCCTCACTGGCACGAAGTTTCAGTGTAAGACAATTTCTCAGTTCTAGCAGGTAGATTGACGTGGCAAAATTCAGATCGAAAAATAAACCGTTGAGAGTTTTTAAACCACAACAGCGCAGTGTCATCTCGGGTCAGCATTTAATACCCGTAGCAAGTCTCGCCGATGATGGGCGTGGTATTGCGGCTATAAATGGCAAAAACGTATTTGTTACGGGAGCCTTGGCTGGCGAGACGGTGAGTGCCCGCTATGTCGCAAGCCACAAGACTCATGATGAGGCGGTAGTGGTTTCGGTTAGTAAAAATTCACCGCATCGGGTTAAACCGCTCTGCGAGTATTTCGATCAATGTGGAGGCTGTGACTTACAGCACCTCGACTACCCCTCGCAAACGCAGCATAAATGGGACCGCCTATCACAGCTATTTTCTCCATGGCTTGATAACGACGACAGGCTTGTGG
>Ga0206130_10004645_pt1 | contig 16800 bp, 5 predicted proteins | sample Helgoland_Spring_9_FD_148637 | JGI IMG/M metagenome (GOLD analysis project Ga0206130, IMG submission 148637) | Pelagic subsurface seawater microbial communities from Kabeltonne, Helgoland, North Sea - Helgoland_Spring_Bloom_20160512_1 | ecosystem: Environmental > Aquatic > Marine > Epipelagic ... | reverse complement strand
CATAATGAGAGCTGATGTAATTAGATATTTAATCATGTATAAAATAGGAGGTGTTTATCTTGATTTGGATTATGAAGTTTTGAAGCCTTTTGAATTTGAAGACCACAAACTAATTCTTCCTTTAAATAGAAGCCTTCAATTTGGTGATAAAGAAAATACAATCGGAAACTGTTTTTTTGCATCAACACCAAATCATAAATTTTGGGCAGACGTTATTAATGACTTACAACTCAATACACCATTGGTAACCGATTATTCACAAATTGTACAAGCAACGGGGCCAAGACTTTTAAATAGAATTTTTTTAAGAAATAAGTATCCTGACATCTATTTACCTGAAAGGTTGCTATACCATCCTCCATCTCCTAATAATCAGAAACAAATTAATACTATTAAAAACAATGGTGTTTCGTTAGGAATTCATCACCATTGGGGCAGCTGGAAAGAAAGATGGACTATGACTTATATTAAAACTAAAATTAAAGATATGTTCTAAGTAAAGATTAATTTAAATGAAAAAAAAAATTAATTATTGAGTGCTCTAGTTGAAAGTAATATACTTGTTTAAATATCTTAAAACATGTTAACTATCTTTAATACCCTAATTATGCTATTTAAAATTCATCAAAATTTACAACATTTACAAAGTGGTAAAGTAAAACTACATTTCAGTTAAAAGGAAAAAATGGATGAATACAAAAACAAAATAATTGAAGGGAATTGTGTTACTGTCATGAGGGAATTTAAAGAAAATTCAATCGACCTTACATTGACATCTCCACCCTATGATAACTTAAGAGCTTACAAAGGTTATGTCTTTCCTTTTAATGCTATTGTAAAAGAATTGTATCGTATAACAAAAGATGGAGGAATTGTAGTTTGGGTAGTAAACGATGCCACAATTAATGGAAGCGAAACAGGAACGAGCTTCAAACAGGCTTTAAAATTTATAGAAGTAGGTTTCAATTTACATGATACAATGATATTTCAAAAAACGAATCCGATACCACAAATTTATAGGAAGAGGTACAATGGTATTTTTGAGTATATGTTTGTATTCAGTAAAGGGAAAGTTAAAACACATAATCCATTAAAAATTGACTGTTTACATGCAGGACTTCAACTTAACAGTACTACGTATAAAAACTATTCTAAGGGTGACCAAAAAAGAACTAAAATGGCAAATCCTGTAAAAAAGCAAAAAATAAAAGGAAATATATGGACGTATGTAGTTGGTAAAAAGAAGGAAGACCAAAAAGCAAAAGGACACCCCGCGCCCTTTCCTTGTCAATTAGCTCAAGATCACATAAATTCATGGACAAATAGCGGAGATATAGTTCTTGATCCTATGAATGGAAGTGGAACTACTTGTATTTCTGCATTACAATTAGGTCGACAATATATTGGAATTGATATGAGTAAAGAATATTGTGATTTAGCTCGAACTAGAATAGCAAACTACAAAATAGAGAACTAATTTAGAAATTACATAATATTTAAAAAAACGTCATCTAATTAGATGACGTTTTTAGTTAAAAATAAATAATTATGAAAACAATAAAATATTAAATATTAAAATGTAGATAAGGCAGCTCTTTGCCATGTGTCTGTTGCAACACAAACATAAATAAACCCATTTACAATTCTAATTTCTCCTAATGTTCCAGTATCTGATGCACTTGCTGGAGCAGTATTTAATGCGCTTAATTTAAATGATTGAGCTTCTGATTGACCCGATACTTTCAAATTATTTGATACATTGACATCACGATTTTGATCCAGATTAATAACAACACCACCACCAGCATACATATCAACTTCTCCTGTATCGTCATTATTCCCAAGTTCGAGAATATCTGTAAAATTATTATGTCTAAAAAAAGCTTCGAGATTGCTTCCATCATACAACTCTAGAGCAGTATGCGCAACGTCAGTGTCTTGATCTGTATTGTCTATACGAATTGCTGTGGTGGCCTCTTGATCTTTGGTTATGTGTAAAATATCACTTGGCGAATTATCATCATCCCCTATTGAAATATTACCTGATCTAGTAATTCGGAAGTATGAATCACTTGCATTCGATGCTGTACTGATATAAAAATCTGAGTCTCCAGAACTCGATTGATCGTCAACAGCTACATACCATAAATCTGATTGCTCTGTAATAGATATAGAACCCGTACTACCGTCAATAAAACTGATCCATGATAAGCCGTCCCAATAGTAAAACCCTTTTCCAGTTGAAGAATTTGTATTGTAAACAAATAAACCTTCGGTACTTCCATCGGTTACGGGGTCAATAGTCGAAAGATCGACAATATCTAATCTGGGTATAAGCATACCTTTATCAGAACTAACAATATCGAAAACACTTCCTGCAGAAGGGTTAGCTGTGTTGATGCCTACCTGAGCTATAGAAACTGAAGTAAACAAAATAAAAATTAAATTTGCAGATTTTTGGATTGTCTTTAAAAATATCATAAGTATTAATTTGGTTTGATTATTCTGTAAATGATTTATAATGATTGAACCTGAAATATTTAAAATAAGCATACTAACATCTACCTATTAAAAAATTAGGTGCGTAATGGAATTATATGGACTCGTAATATTGAGTAAAAAGAATTGACTTTTCATTTTTGTAAAATAGTATATACCCTTCACTCTATTAATAATTACAAGTTTAGAGCTTACCATCAAAAAATTAGTTTTAGTTCATTTCTATTCTACTAGTTTTTCATAATCTTATAAACTTATCTTAAACCAATCATATTAAAACCTTAAGTAGACAAGATGTTCGTGAACGAAAAAAAAATACATAGAATTATGTTTTTTTTATAATTTAACAACATTAAAAATAAAATATTAAACTCATAATTTAGTATGTTATCTGCTCTATTAACTTTTATATTTTAGAAAAAACTAACCAATCTGTTTCAATTTAGTACTGCTATAATTTATTGTTATTAAATTAAAATTCCCACCTCTTAAATTTTTAATTATTAAAGTTATATGATTAAACTCGTTCCAATTCTTAAAAAAGGTTTTGTTTATATACCTACTCAATAACCATAAAAATAACTTCCAATTTCAACTATTTTTTTATTTTTTTAATATAAATTTAACATTACACAAGGTAAATATATAATTAAATAATGACATAATTAATTAATTATATAAAATAATTTGTTAAAATAACTAATCGTAAATAATTGAATAACGCAAGATGGTTTAACTATGTTTATTTCATAAATTTGAATATTAAAATAAAACAGATGCCTATACAACCTAAATTAACTCGTTTTAACGAGAATGTATTGTCTAAATATCAAATATACAACAGTCTGTTTATGACGCTTCCTTATGATAGTGTTAGTAATACGGGGCTTCTTCTACCGCTTTTCCATGATATATGTGAAAAAGGCTTTACTGAAGGCAAAAACCCGACTGAAATCGTAGATAGCTTCTTTGAGAAACATCATGAAAATAGCTCAGAGAAAATTAAAATAGACCTACTGTTTCGTTTTATCCAATATATTGAGCGTCAGGTTGTATTGTTTGACGCCATAGAAGATGCATCCTTTCCAATAGTAAACAATATGGATGGTATAGGGACACTTAGAAATTCAAAAGAAATAGCCTATACAAAAGATAAAAAAGAAGAACTAAAAAAGCACCTAAGAGATTTTAAACTAAGATTGGTATTAACAGCTCACCCAACACAATTTTACCCTGGTGAAGTACTAGGAATAATTACAGACTTAGACAGTGCAATTCAAAATAATGATTTATTATTAATAAAAAATCTACTTTCTCAACTAGGAAAAACACCTTTCTTCCAAAAACAAAAACCCTCGCCTTTTGATGAAGCTGTGAGTTTAATTTGGTACTTAGAAAATGTTTTTTATCACTCAGTTAGTAAAGTACACAACTATATAGAAAATAATATTTTTGATGGAGAAAGTATAGACAATCAAATTATTGATCTTGGATTTTGGCCCGGAGGTGACAGAGATGGAAATCCATTTGTTACAACTAAAATTACATTAGATGTTGCAGAAAAATTGAGACAAACACTATTAAAAAATTATCATAAAGATGTGAAACGACTAAAAAGACGTTTCACATTTAGCGGTGTTCTTGAAATTTTGTCCGCTCTTGAGGACAAACTTTACAAACATGTTATTCGTAGTTATAAAACAATAGATTTGTCTCAAGAAATAGTTTTAAACGAATTGTATAAGGCCAAAGAAATTGTTGTGAATGAACATCAATCATTATTTATTGATGAATTAAATGATTTTATTACTAAAGTAAAAATCTTTGGATTTCACTTTGCTTGTTTAGATATAAGACAAGACAGTAGAGTTCATCATGATGCATTTAGCCAAATGGTTAATGAGCTCTTGGAAAAAGAAGACAAAACATTCCCTAAAAATTATCAAACGCTTACTGAGATTGAACAAATTGAAGTTTTATCAAACGTAAAAGGAAAAATTGAACCAGCCAATTTAATGCACGAGATATCTGTGAAAACAATGGAGTCTATGTATGCTATAAAAACCATTCAAGAAAGAAATGGAGAACAGGGAGCCAATCGTTATATTATTAGTAACAATCAATCGGCATTAAACATAATGCAGACCTTTGCAATGCTTAATTTATGTGGATTTTCAAAACCATTACCTGTTGATGTTATTCCACTTTTTGAAACGGTAGAAGACCTTCAAAATGCGGAAACAATTATGCGAACTGTATATTCCAATACGAGCTACAGAAAACATTTAACCGAAAGAAAAAATAAACAAACCATAATGTTGGGTTTCTCTGATGGGACAAAAGATGGAGGCTATTTAATGGCCAACTGGGGTATATTTAAAGCAAAAGAATCACTAACAAAAATATCTAGAGAATTCGAAATAGATGTTATTTTCTTTGACGGACGTGGTGGCCCACCTGCAAGAGGTGGCGGAAAGACACATCAATTTTACGCATCGTTGGGTCCAAAAATAGAAGATAAAGAAATTCAATTAACTATTCAAGGCCAAACTATTAGCTCAAATTTTGGGACTTTAAATTCATCTCAATTTAATATAGAACAATTACTTAGTTCAGGTATTAAAAATGATGTGTTTACTAAAAATCAGTTGAATGATAAACATAGAACCATTATAAATGATTTAGCTCAAACCAGCTATAATAACTATGTAGACTTCAAAAATCATCCTCAATTTTTACCCTATCTAGAAGAGATGAGTACACTTAAATATTATGCTAAAACAAATATAGGTAGTAGACCCAGTAAACGTTCTTCTGCTGATACAAAACTAGACTTTTCAGCTTTAAGAGCCATTCCATTTGTTGGAAGTTGGAGTCAGTTAAAACAAAATGTCCCAGGTTTTTATGGTGTAGGTTCAGCACTAAAGATTTATGAAGATTCAAACAGATTTGATGAACTTATTGAGTTTTATAATTCATCCGATTTCTTTAAAACATTGTTAGAAAATAGTATGATGAGCTTGACTAAATCCTTTTTTGGTTTAACTTCATACATGTCTCAGGATCCTGTTTATGGTAACTTTTGGAATCTAATTTTCGAAGAATATACTACAACAAAACGATTACTTTTAAAAATTTCAGGACAAACCGAATTGATGGAGAATATACCAGAGGGTAAGGCATCAATTGAAGTTAGAGAACGAATTGTTTTACCCCTGTTAACCATTCAGCAATACGCTTTAAAAAAGATTCAAGAACTTCAGAAAGAAACCGGAAACGAATCGGAAATTTTAGTTTACGAGAAAATAGTTACTCGATCTCTATTTGGGAATATTAATGCAAGTAGAAACTCAGCTTAATTCCGTAGATATTTACTAAATAAGATACTTATTGTATTTGATCTATTTAAATCTATTGAAAAAAGAGTCCTATTTTATATTTTTTAAATTAAAATACTTTTTATAGAATTTATTATTTACATGTCTATACAAGTCTTAGAAAACTAAACTGTCATATATTTTATAGTTGAAAACACTCCAAATGTAGCAGCTATCGAGCATTTTTAAAAGTTTTATTTATTAATTATAGTGCCTATTAGTTTTTTTCTCCTTTAAAATTAAAAAAATAATACATAAAAATAATAGAAATTATTTTTATTCAATATAGTTATATATATATTTGCATATCTAAAATTAAAAAATGAAAAAAATGAAAAAGTTTAAAATTATTCTCGTTCTGTTATTTGCAACGAATCAAATCTATTCACAGCAACCAGATCATTCAAAATTAGTTGTTGGATATTATGCGCAATGGTCAATCTATGCAAGAGACTATAACGTACTTGATATAGAAGGTGATAAACTAACACATATTATGTATGCATTTTTTAATGCTACCTATGATAGTATCTCAGACGTGGCAAAAATAGAAAGTCTTGATGAATATGCAGACTTTCAACATAATGAAAGTGGAGAACACTCTTGGGAAGTTGAAACAAAGGGAAATATGGGTGATTTAAGACTATTAAAAGAAAAATACCCACACCTAAAAATATTGATTTCGGTGGGTGGCTGGACAAAATCACAAAATCTACCTGCTATTGCTGAAAGCTCTAATGCTAGAATAACTTTAGCCGAAAGTATGGTTGAATTTATGAATTTATACCCTTGGATAGATGGATTCGATATTGACTGGGAATTCCCAATAATGGGAGGAACAGATGGTAATGAACTCATAAATGGAACTCTTATACCAGCGCAACCGCATACTGAAAATGATCATAAAAACTTTGTATATCTACTAAGAGATATGAAGGAAGTTTTTGACACAAATGGAATGCAAGACAAGGAGATTTCTATTTCAATGGGTAATAATGTAATGAATGCAGCGAGCCAATTTATTGGTCCTGGAAATCAAGCTGCTAATGGAATGGAAGATAACATAATGGATTATTGTGATTTTGTTTCATTTTTTGGCTATGATTTTGGAGGTAATTGGAACGATAAAACCTGTTACAATGCTCCATTATTTGGAGGTGATAATCCAAAAGATCCTTTAAATAACCCCACAGGGCGAAATCAAGTATTAGGTCAATTAATTGATGTTTATATGAATGAAGTTGGTATTCCCGCTGATAAATTGGTTATGGGACTACCTTTCTACGGGAGAATATTTGAAGGCGTAGCTTCAACCGGAGCCGTTGAAGGAAGTCCTGGATTATATGAAAGTGCTCCTCGAAATGCTAGTTCGGCTTGTCAAGTTCCGCAAGCACCATTAGGTTCATGGGATATAAATCCTTGTGAGAATAGTGGTGCAGTTGATTTTTGTGATCTCCTTCAGGGAAAGGCAACAACTGTACACCAATATCTAGACCCTATTGATCCCTCAATTTTAACTGCTGCTGCTGCTGCTGATGGATGGGTTAGACATTGGGATGATATAGCTAAAGTACCTTACTTGTATAATGACCAACAAAACAAGTTTATTTCTTATGATGATAGCCAATCAATAGACATAAAAGTAAAATATGCAAGATCGCTAAATTTAGCTGGTGTAATGATATGGGAGTTGTCTCAAGATGCTCGTGATACTGATCAAGGACTTCTTGATGTAGTCGCTATTTCTTTAGTTAGTGAGCCTGAATATTACTCTATTACTGTTAATTTCAAAGATCAAAATGATACTAATATACAAGGCGTAAGCGCTAACCTAAAAGATGAAAATGGAACCGTGTTGGAAACTATAAATTCTAATGCAGATGGGCAAGTAGTATTTACAGAAAAAGAATCTTTAGTAGCTTATTCGATTGACTATTCTTTAAATGATTTTGGTTTTTCACCTAGTAGCATCAATTATGAATCTTCAGAATTTGATGGAGATAAAGTGCTGAATATTTTGGGATCTAATGAACTTTCTAAAATTGAGGGTACCGTTATTGAGAATCAACAAACACTTTTAAACGTTAATGTTGTTCTACTAAATAGCGATTTCCAAGAATTAGAAAGATTAAATTCTACAGATGGGAGTTTTGTCTTTAATTCACTACTAAATAATGCGGACTACTATTTAACCATAGACGATGATTATTTTTCTTCTGATACAATCTACTATTCAAACCTGAGCTCAAATCAAATAAATCAAGAAATTAGTGCAACTAGAGATACCTATAGTGTAACAGGAAATTTAAACACAAACAGTACAGAAATTGAAACCGCTACAGTTAGTTTAACTGGAAATAATGAGAGCTACATTTCAATTGTTAATTCTGAAGGAAATTATTCATTTGAAAACATACCAGCTGGATATACCTATCAAATTACGCCAAGTTTAAGTGGTATCGTCTTTAATCCACAAACCAAGTCAACTAATATACTTGGCAGTAATATCACATCTGACTTCCAAGAGAATAAAGGGCTTATATTCGGTTCTATAAAGACTGGACAAACGACAGTTCCTGGTGCAAAAATAATTTTAACGCTACCATGGACAGATAGTAATCATCCGTATTTAGTGATTCCAAAAATAGCTGATTCAAATGGAAACTATTTTTATACGGAAACAGAATTAAGTGGATACAATAAAATTCATACATTAAAACTAGAGACGTGGCAAAATAACGAAGTTACATTCTACCCTACTGATATAGCAGAGATACCAATAACAGCAAGCCCACAAGAATTTAACTTTAATTCTCTACCAGTTGAGCCAGCAATCGAAATAAATAGTCCAAATCAGGAACAAATAACGAATACTTTGGGTGCCAATGTATTATTAGAGTGCTTTGTCTCATTAACCTACCAAGATGAAACAACAACCATAAGTAGTGTCGTATTTGAGGTAGATGGAACAGCAGTTACCACATCCGATGATCAAGATATATATACAGGCTTTTGGACTCCAGAAGATTCGGATTATGGTGTTTCACATACCTTTAAAGTAACAGCTGAAAGTAGTAATGGAGGTAACTTAGAAGAAACGTTCCAATTTATACTTAATTGTTCAGGAGCAGACTGCCCTAATCTAAATCCAATAGTAGAACTTACAACTATTAATACCAATATAAATCAAAATTCAGAATTTGAGAGTTTCCCAATAGAGGTAACTGCAACAGACTCTGATGGTCTAATTACTTCAGTTACAATTACTATTGATGGAGAAACGAGTGCTATGACACTTGGTCAAAATAACAATTATTCGTTCAACTTCACACCTTCAAATCATCAACAATATCCATTTACAATAACTTCTTATGATAATACTGATGGAGAAAGTACTATTAATGGTAGTTTTAACGTAACAAATTCAGAATTCATTCCTCTTCCTAGTGGTAATATAGTACTTGGATACGCACATGCTTGGGAAAATTCAGGAGCTCCATTTCTCTATTTTGATGAGATGTTAAATACGAATTACAATGTAATTATGTATTCGTTTATAGAAACTGTTGGTCAAAATGGCTATTCCCCTCGATTAACAGTTAACTCAAATAGATATCTTACAGATGAGGTATACAATAGTCAACTTCTAAAAGATGATATTAATAGCTTAAGAGATCAAGGCATACCAGTTATCGTATCAATAGGTGGTCAAAATGGACATGTAGAACTGGGAACAGAAGCTGAAAAAGATGAATTTGTAGAAGGTCTTATTGAAATTGTTGATGAGTTCGGATTCGATGGAATAGATTTAGATTTTGAAGGGAGCTCAATGAATTTTGATGCTGGTTCATTAACAGACTTTTCATACACAGGGATTTCTGCCTATCCAAAACTTAAATATATAGTTGATGCCTTTAAAGAAATTAAACAACACTATGGGGAAAACTTTATTTTAACATGTGCACCAGAGGTCGCATATGTTCAGGGAGGTTACTCATATTACACTAATAATATAGGATCCTTTTTACCAATATTACACAACCTAAGAGATGAATTAGATCTTGTTATGGTTCAACTTTACAATACAGGAAGTATGAACGCAATGAACGGCTCTGCTTATTCCTCTGCAATACCAGATTTTATAGTATCAATGTGTGATATGCTTATTCAAGGATTCAATGTAGCATCAACTGGATTTAACTTTTCTGGACTACCTGCATCTAAAGTAATGGTTGCACTTCCGGCTTGTCCAAGTGCTGCGGGAAGTGGCTATATAGAGCCTACAGAACTTATAAAAGCATTAGATTACTTAAGATATGGAACTGATTTTCCTGGAAGAAATTATACACTTCTGGATGAAACACATCCAAGCTTACGTGGAGTAATGGCATGGTCTGTTAATTGGGATGCTGCAGCCAATTGTGCATCATCTTATGAGTTTGCTGACAGTTATTCTTCATATTTTAATCAAACAGAACCGTTAATTAGTGGCTGTATGGATTCTTTGGGATGTAATTACAATGCAATAGCTACAAATGATGACGGATCTTGTGAATTTGCTGATGAAAATTATGAGTGTGACGGATCTTGTACAACAGATACTAATGCTAATGATATATGTGATGAGCTGGAAGTTCTGGGATGCACTGATTCTGACGCAATAAATTACAACGCTACAGCAAATATAGATGATAATTCGTGTACTTTCGAAAACAACAATGATGATTGCATTATAAGTGTTCAAGAGGAAAACATACCTATGAATTTCCCAAAAGGATGGGTCTTATTTGGCTATACATGTATCGAACCAATAAATGTTGATCAAGCACTAAATAGTATATCAGAAAAAGTCATCATAGTAAAAAACACAGTGGGTAATATCTATTTACCAGATTATAACTTTAACGGGATTGGTCAATTTGAATTCTCAAAAGGTTACCAAATTAAAACAACAGAAGAAATAACTGATTTTTTCTTCTGTCCAACTTATATTATATCAAATGATTAAATAAGAGCAGATAAACGAGATATTTTACATCACAATAGGTAATACTAAATAAATTATTGTAATCCGCTAATAAGGCAAGCTAATTTAGCTAAGACATAAAATGTATTTTTATTTTAATAAACAACTAAAACTCATGAAAAAATTTATTTTAGTATTACTTTCTTTATTTTTTACTCAATTAACTTATGGAAGGAATTCAAACGCTGTAAACACTTCATTAAGATTAGAATTTAACATATCTGATCTCAATGTTTATCTAATTGATGAAAATGATGTGAAAATTTATTCATTTGTAAGTTCTAATGAAAATCTAGTGTATTTTGATAATTTGTCGACCTCATTAAACTATACCGTTCACATACCTGAACTGGGAAACTCTGAGATATCCTACTCTTTATTAATGGAAACTAGTATAGGTCAGGGGTCTATTATTGAACAGAATGTTTTGACACCAGAAACAAAAATGATATCTACAAATTTCACGATAGAATTTAATGAAGAAGAACAAGGAGAAAAATCGGATTTCACAGAAGAATTCAAACAGGTTTACTGGGGTAAAGTTGGTTTAATTATACTAAGAGGAATTGATAAAGATAATATTTATAATAATGTTGGAGAATTAGAAATTTTGAGCCCTACAGGTGAGAATTTAATTGAAAATGGAACGCTAAACAAATATAATTTTGCTTATTACTATGGAGGAGGATATTTTAAAAATAGTATTGGAGATCAAAATGGTCAAATGCTATTTGATGGACATGCGATAACCCCTTATGCTAATGCAACTTCTAGTAACAATAGTGGACAAAAGTGGGTGGCAATAAAATTAGATAAAATAGTAGAAGTAGGTTCATTTAGAATAAAGGCCCGTTCTAGTAATCAGATAGAACGTATTCAACACATGACGATTTTTACTTATCCAAAAAATGAAACCAACTCACTAAGTTTTTTTCAGATGCAATACACGAATTTTCCATCGCAACAAAATTTGACTATTACTAAAACACTAGAGGAAATGAAAAATAGTCATCTGATGTGGAGAGATTTAAATGAATTTAGTGCCCTTAATAGGTCTATTGATTACAATTACGGAAATATTAAGATTGATACAATTGCTCCGATAATTACTTCAGGATCAAATGCTATTGTTACTGAAAATTCAGGTTCATATCAAAAAATTTATACCGCTATTGCATACGATAATATTGGAATAGAAAAATATAGTATTTCAGGGTCTGATTCAATTTTCTTTGAAATAAATGAAGCTGGCGAGGTCTATTTAACTGACAACCCATCATTTGACTCAAAATCAAACTATAACTTCGAAATAACTGCAATTGACTATTATGGAAATAAGAGTATACCAAAAACAGTAAATTTACATGTTCTTCATGAAAACAAGAATGAAGAAACTTCTTGGGGAGAAGTTAATGTCATACTATTATATGGGACACCAAATAATGGAATTTACAACAACATAGGGGAAATTGAAATTTTTGGGCCAACAGGTGAGAATTTAATAGAAAATGGTTCGCTCGACAAATCAAAATTTAGTTATTCTTACGGAGGGGGGCATTATCCCGGTCAAGGCGGGAAATATTTATTCGATGGTCATATAAATAAACCTTATGCTAGCGCAGAATTTTCGAAAGAAAAAGGGGAAAAATGGGTAGCAATAGTACTTGATAAAAAAATAGAAGTAGGTTCGTTTAATGTATCAGCTCGCTCAAGTAGTTCGACACATTTAAAAAGAATAAATGATATGACAATGTTTGCTTATTATATTGACTTTCAAGGAGTTAATATGGGTGAGTTTGGTAGAATTGAAACAGGAGATGAGTTGAGTAATCAGGATTTACAACTTAATATGGATGCCTATCATTTAAAATCTATGTTTTTAAAACATAGATATTTGAATGAGTATAAAGCTTCTAAATTGACAATCAACTATGATTTCGCATTGATTCAGCGAGATTCTACTCCTCCAATAATTATATCAGGAAATAAGACTAAACCTATTGAAGATAAAACTGGTAAAGGGAAAGTTGTATACACGATTAATGCAGTTGATGCCTCAATAGTAATATGTTGTTATAACATAATGGGAGATGATAAAGACTATTTTATACTTAACGAGAAAACAGGTGAAGTTACTTTAAAAGAAAATGCAAATTATGATTTAAAACCTAACTATATATTTCAAGTAACCGCAGAAGACACGGAGAAAAATATATGTGAACCCTTGGAGATTAGTTTAGATGTTATAGAAGTAGATGAAATTGATAGAGATTCTTTAGGGCTTGTTAGATATATATTGTTAAGTGGGACTAATGGGAATGCTATTTTCAATAATATTGGAGAAATAGAAATTTTAGATCATAACAAGAATAATTTATTAGAAAACGGAACCCTAAATAAAGAGGACTTTTCCTACAGATATGGAGGGGGATACTATGAGAATCAAAGTGGTGAAAACTTATTCAACGGCAACATAAATAAACCGTATGCAAATAGATATGAAAATGAGAATACTGGTAAATGGGTTTTAATAGACTTAAATAAATCCATTGATGTAGGTTCTATAAAAGTATATGCTCGACCAGGTAATAAAAACTTCATAGAGCGTATAAACCAAATGACTATGTTTGTATCTGAAGATTCGCTAGCGTTCAGATATACTGGGATACCCACATACGATAAATATGAAAATTTAACTCTTCATTATTCGTATGATGAATTGAAGTCTAATCCAAATTTAAGATGGAGGAATTTTAAAGAATTTAATTTATTAAATTTATCAAATAATTATGATTATGGAAACTCAAAACCAGATACTATACCACCATTAATAATATCTAAATCAATAACAAAGCCTATTGAAGAAAACTCTGGATATGGACAAAGAGTATATACGGTAAAAGCTACTGATAAATCGGGCATAGCATCTTATGAAATTATAAAAAACAGATATGATGGCATTTTGTTTTCGATCAACCAATTCACAGGAGAAGTTACCCTAGATCAAAATCCAGACTTTGAAACAAAATCAAATTACTCTTTTGAAGTAATCGCAAAAGATGCAGCTGATAATCTAAGTACTCCTGTTTTAATTAATATAAATATTATTGATTTAGATGAGTCTAGAAGTACTTCTTGGGGTAAAGTCCGCTATATTTTGCTTAGAGGGATTGAAAATAATGGAATTTACAATAACATTGGAGAATTAGAAATTTTAGATTCATTAGGAATAAATCAGATTAATAATGGCATTCTTGATAAATCTGAATTTCATTACTATTATGGAGGTGGGCATTACAAAAATCAAAGTGGTGAAAAGTTATTTGATAATAATACAAGTACCCCTTATGCAAACGCCTATTTTTCCATTGAAAAAGGAGAAAAATGGGTAATGATAGATCTAGCAAGAGAAATAGATGTCTTTATGTTGAGAGTGTCAGCTCGCTCAAGTAGTAATACTCATTTAAAACGTATAAATCAAATGACTATGTTTGCTTTTAATGATTTGGCTGAATTAAGTTTTGATTTTTCACATGCTAATAATCAAAATCAAAATTTACAATTCCCCGTTACTCTAGCGCAAATGAAAGCTAACCCAAAATTACTGTGGAGAGATTTAAATGAATTTACATCTTCAAACCTGACTATAGGTTATAGATATGGAATTAAACTAGATGATAATACTGCTCCAAAAATTATAAGTGATACGAAGCCAATTACTATTAAAGAAACAGACACTGAACAAGCGTTTTATACTATAGAGGCAGAAGATCAATCAGGCATATTAAATTATATAATCTCTGGAACAGATAAAAGATTTTTTAATCTTGATCCTAAATCAGGAGTTTTAACTCTAATTAACAAGTCAAACCTTGAAACAAAAAGTAGCTATATCGTTGAGGTAAGCGCACAAGATCGAGCTGGAAATATATGCACACCAGTACCTATAATTTTTAATGTACTGAACATAAGAACAAATTGGGGGATAGTCGAATACATCTTATTTAGAGGAATTGATGGTAATGAATTATATAATAATATTGGAGAACTAGAAATTTTAGGTCTTAACGGAGAGAACCTAATTGACAATGGTATATTAAACAAGTCTAATTTCATATATTTTTATGGGGGAGGATATTATCCAAATCAAAGCGGTGAAAACTTATTTGATGGAAAATCAAGTAAACCCTATGCAAATGCTACATTTTCAAATAATAATGGAGAGAAATGGGTGTTAGTTTCTTTAGATAAAAAAGTTGACGTAAGCGTTTTAAGGGTCAAAGCTCGCTCAAGTAGTTCGACACATTTAAAACGGATAAATCAAATGAGCATTTTCGCAGGAGAAAAAGTTAATGATCTAATTTTGTTAAATAGTAAATATGAAAGTGATGAAAATGAAGATTTTAGATTTTATTATACTATTAAGCAGATGAAAAACACCTCTCAGTTAAGATGGAGAGATTTAGATGGGTTTAGTAAAACAAATCTTTCCATTGACTACAGCTATGGAATGTTAAAAATTGACAAAACACCTCCAGTAATTACATCTGGAAGCAAAGCAAGAACACTGTTTGAAAATTCTGGTCGCCATCAAGTAATTTATAGAACAACGGTTGACGATATGTCACCAATAATAAAATATAAAATTTCTGGAAGTGATGCGCGTTTTTTTGAAGTTGATTCTTGTTTCGGAGAAATTCGTTTATCTCAAAATCCAGACTTTGAACTAAAATCAAGTTACCATTTCACATTAACAGCAATAGATGACTTTGGTAATATAAGTTTACCAAAAATAGTGAGCCTTGCGATAGTAAATGTTTATGATAATTATAGAAATAAATTATGGGGAAAGGTTCGATACATAATGATTAGACAAAATAATAATATTAATAAAGTGCAATGGGAATTTTTAATGACTGGTGACATAGAAATATATGATGATGAAGGGAAAGATATGATAAAAAACAATACTTTGGATATATCAAAATTCACCTATAAATATGGAGGTGGATACGTGCGAAGTCATAGCGGTAAAGCAATATTTGATCAAGACGATGACACTTTTTATCACTCTGGAATTACTTATGCTGAATATGATGAAAAATGGGTTTTAATTGACTTAGATACGACCATAAATGTAGGTCATTTTAGTTTAAGTAATGTAGAATATTTAGATAAAAAGACAACTCTATTTACTTCTGACAGACATGACACTGGATTTTCATATTCTGGAGTTCCAACAAATGATAAATATGAAGACCTAGAACTGAATTCAATGATTGTTGATATGAAACGTGATACAACATTGGTCTGGAGAGATATACCCGATAATTATGAAGGGGAAAAACTAGATTTATATAGTGGATATACTTATAGTGATGGTAAAAATATTCCAACCATAAATTTAAGAGAGTTTAATGCTGATTCTATTACAGAGAACGCTTCAGAATCAATTGAAATAAATAAAATATCGACATCGAATAATCAAATTATTAAAAAGAGTACTTCACAAACGAATAGTAACAAGAACTTAGTGAAAATTGTTAATCTATTAGGTCAAGAAGTACGTTTGCAAGATGAAATAAAAAATAGAATTCTCATCTATATATTTGATGATGGAACGATTGAAAAAAGAGTGATCATGAAATAATTCTTAAAGAAGATTAAATAAATCTTATATAAATTAAATTTGATAATTCATAAAAGAACCTATTACTTCAATAATTGGAGTAGTAGGTTTTTTTTAACTTTAAATAACACAGACTAATTAAAATTTACACAACAAATATAAAGTTGAAAAATTAATAGTAAAGACCATCGTTAAATCATTGAAAAGGATTTGTAACTTCGCGAGGTAAAATTCATTGCCATGCCTAAGCCCGACTCTTGTTTTATTCG
>Ga0206130_10004640_pt1 | contig 16820 bp, 10 predicted proteins | sample Helgoland_Spring_9_FD_148637 | JGI IMG/M metagenome (GOLD analysis project Ga0206130, IMG submission 148637) | Pelagic subsurface seawater microbial communities from Kabeltonne, Helgoland, North Sea - Helgoland_Spring_Bloom_20160512_1 | ecosystem: Environmental > Aquatic > Marine > Epipelagic ... | reverse complement strand
ATTATTAATGCAAGAAAAAAATCCAGGAAAAATTATAAGTATGAATAATTTTAAAGAAGGTGTTTATCTGGTTGAGATTATAACTGATATGAGTAAAAAGTTTATAAAGGTTGTTAAACAGTAACAAATAATATATCCCTTCGCTGTGCTAGAGAAATATCTAATTTATCTAGGCATGTGAAAATAAAGTTTAAAAATGAAATATTACAAAAAAGTCAATAATTATTTTCGAACGGTTTTTACAATAACTGTCTTCATTTTTTTTGCAGGTTTTTCATGTGGTCAAACTAATGGAAATAAAGAGTACATAAGAGCTTATTATACTAAAATTGATAAAGGTAATGATTGGGAAAAATTATCAAGAACGCAACAACATGCCGATATTTTAGTAGAGCTTCAAAGTGGAAAAATTGAATTTTGGAGAGGTACAAGTTATCTTCCTGTTTGGGTAACACCAAAAGGGTCGTGGTCTTTTGAAGAGGTTATTTCAAGAAAAGGAGACGGTCCTAAAGAGCGACCTGATATGGTAAACTCCTTTTCATCAGTTCGCATTATTTCTGAAGATGAAAATAGTGCTGTAGTGCATTGGAGGTACCTACCAACTTTTGATAAAGGAAACCCAAAATTAAATGTTGATCACCGTATAGTTGTTGATGAATATTTTACTATAAATGCGAATGGTAAAGTAACTCGAACAATTAAACAAGGAACAGTTAAAGTTGATGATTGGATTAGTAATGTAGGCGTAATTACACAAACGTTTGATTTAATAGAAAATGGTATTAATAACCTTGAAACCAAAAAGAGTAATGCTAAAGTAGAGGTAGTAAAAGTACAAGGAAACCCTGTTAAAGAAAATAAAATCGGAACGCCTGTTTTAACTATTACATTTGATGAAGGTAAGGGTAGTTCTTCTGGTGATGCAATTATTGGTGGAAATAAAAACTATTGGAAAAAAGGAGTTTCAGGAACGGCATTAGCTTTTGATGGATATACTTCTAAAGTAACTGTTCCAGCTAATAAGGTTGTAGAATTAGAGCAATTTTCAATAAATTCATGGGTGGCCTTAGGCGCATACCCTTTTAATTGGGCACCTATTGTACAACAAACCGAATTTGGAAAGAGAGGGTTCTTCTTAGGAGTGGGGCCTTCGGGTAAAATTGGTTTTAGAATTAAAGCTGGTAAATGGACAGAAATAAACTCTAAATATGAATTGCCACTAAGGCAATGGGTACAAGTATCAGCTACGTATGATGGTGAAAAAGTGATTGTGTATGTTGATGGTATTGTAGTAGCTTTACAAAGTGTTAAAAAATTTAGAGCAGCAACAGAGAAGGATATCTTAATTGGGTTTAATAGTCTCAAACAAAATCCTGCTGACCCTGTAAGGGATTATTGTGAGGAGTGTCATACACCAAGTCTTTTTGGTTTTGATGGCTTAATTGATGAAGTAAGATTATATAATACAGTACTCTCTGTTGAAGATATAAAAGCTTCTTTCGACAATTTTAAACCTACCAATGTTACTGAAGTAGATTTAGAGGAGAGAGTGTATCCTACTGGACCTACTACAGGTGAATTTAAAGCACACTATACAGGACTTAAATATTATGATACCTGGGATAACTACGCAAGATTTGGAAAGCACTCTGATATCGTTGTAGAATTTGATGATAACCCAACAAAGTATATTTTTTGGAGAGGAATGTCATATGTGCCTAATTCTGTAAATCCAGAAAATCAATGGTATAACAACCAATTTAATGAAGCTTGGGAAGAAGGAGGTTCTTGGGGAGAACCTATGAGCGACAAACAATCATTAAGAAGTAGTATTCGTTTAATTGAAAATACACCTGCGCGTAAATTAGTTCACTGGCGTTATGCTCAAATTATTATAAACGGTCACCAACAAAACTTTGATGCAGAAACAGGATGGGGAGATTGGAGTGACTGGTATTTTTATGTATACCCTGACGGCGTTGTTAGCAAACGTATGATTCATTATTCTGGAGATAATCCTTTAAATCACGAATGGCAAGAATCTATTGGTGTTATGAGTCCTGGAGATACTCCAGAAAGTATTTGTGATGTTCATGGTGAAACAGTATACTTAGATGACATGGAAATCACTAAATCTTATAACTGGCACGAAGAAATCGTTGAAGGTAGCCCACTAGAAAGAGATTGGGAAACGACACCAATGAATATTCAATTGGTTAATTATAACTCAAAATACAAACCTTTTACTATTGGTAAGTTTAAAGGTGCTGAATATTATGGAGATGCTGACGGAGAACTTGCGCCATATTCAAATATGGTAGTATATATCCACTGGCCTATAGGACAATTACCAACTGATGGAGCTAGAGCAATAAAGCCAGACAGAGGGTCTAGTAACGGTTACACTCACTTAATTTTCGATGGGCATAACGGTATAGGTGATAACTGGGCACAACGTTCTTTACTAGAAGGGATGACCACTAAAACCCCTGATCAGTTACGTCCTCTTAAAAAATCATGGTTAGAAGCACCTCAAGTAGATGCTTTGACAGGTGCTAAGGGAGGTGAATACGATGTTCCTGAAAGAGCTTACAAATTCACTTTAAATAAAGAGGCTACTAATCTTAGTTTTGTTCTTAAAGCTTCAGAGGCCAATCCAATTGAAAATGCATGTTTCGTAATTAAAAATTGGAAAGAAGGAACTAAAGCAAAGCTTAAGCTTAACGGTCAAGATGTAGCAGTTGGAAAAGGATTTAGACAAGGTGAAATAATTGATACAGACGGTTCTAGAACCTTAATTGTATTTATAAAACATTCAGGAGATTCAGAGTTAAATATAAAATTAGAAAATAAATAAATATGAAAATAGGAATTATAGATATTATAGTAATATTAGTTTATCTAGTTGGCATTGTTACTGTTGGTTTACTTTCAGCTCGTAGTAAAGAAAAAATGACAGGTGAGGGGTACTTCCTCGCAGGTCGTGGATTAAAATGGGGTTCAATTGGCGCAGCATTATTTGCATCGAACATATCAACCATTCATTTAACAGGGTTAGCTGCAGAAGGTTACAGAGTTGGTCTGGTTGCTGGTAACTGGGAATGGATGGCAACCTTTACATTATTACTTTTAGCAATGATTTTCGCGCCATTTTACATTAAAACAAAAATTTCAACACTACCTGAGTTTTTAGAAAAAAGGTATGACGCGCGTTCAAGAACAATTTTAGCCATTATAGCTATAATGGGAGCGCTATTTATTCATATTGGAATAAGTTTATATGCAGGTGCAATTGTTTTTGAAAAATTCTTTGGGTTAAACATCTATGTATCGATTATTGGTATTTCTGTTATTACTGCTATCTATACAGTTGCAGGTGGATTAAAAGCGGTTGTGATTACAGAAAATATTCAAACAGTTATCTTATTGCTAGGCTCTATAATCTTAACAGTTTTAGCAATTATGGCTGTTCAAGATACTGGTATTGAAACTATAGAACAATTAAAAGCGGCCTTAAAACCAGATCAATTAAAGATGCTTCATTCAGGAGATTCCGAAATTGGTAAAAGTGAGGGAATGGCTTGGTATATGTTTTTCTTGGGGTATCCGATTTTAGGAATATGGTACTGGTGTACAGATCAAACAATTGTACAACGTGTTTTAGGTGCCAAATCATTAGAAGATGCTCAAAAAGGAGCATTGTTTGCTGGAGTTCTTAAATTTTTACCAGCTTTTATTTTGATTTTACCAGGTACATTAGCATACGTATTATTCCAAAAAGATATAGGAGACCCTAATCAAACTTTACCTGTTTTAATTAATGAACTATTACCTATTGGATTAAAAGGAATATTTGCGGCAGCATTATTAGCCGCGTTAATGAGTACTATTGCTGCAGCTTTAAATAGTTGCTCTTCATTATTTGCGTTGGATGTAGTAAAGCGAATTAATCCTAATTTATCAGATAAAGATCAAGTTAATATAGGACGTTATACAGCTGTAGTCGTTATGATTATCGCAATTTTATGGTCTACTCAAGGAGATAAGTTTGGAAGTATATTTGAAGCAATTAACAATATGGCTAGTGCATTAGCACCACCTGTGGCAACCGTATTTTTACTTGGGGTGTTTTACAAAAAAGGAACAAAAGATGCGGCATTTTATACACTTTTAATTGGATTGGTTTTAGGAATTATTTTATTCTTAATCGATTTTAAACCTATTAGCGGAGCGTCCTATATAACTGATATGGGAATTCCTTTCTTAATGAGAACTTGGTGGATGTTCTGTATTTGCTGTATGCTCTATTTTATAATAAGTACAATTACACCGAAATCAGCCCCTGAGGTAATAGCTAAAACTACATTCGCTAGACCAGGAGACATATTTAAAAGAAAAGAAGGTAAAACAGGATTACAAGATATTAGAGTGTTAGCAGGGTTATTATTTGCAGCACTAGTAATGCTTTACTGTGTATTTGGTTAAAATAAAAATTTATAAATAAAAGTTAATGTTATTTAATTTTCTAACTATTAAAAAGTAATAAAATGAGACAGGCAGTTATGCCTCAACCAGGGGTGATAGAATTTAAAGAAGTAGAAAAACCCACTTTAAGTAATCCAGATGAGGTATTGTTAAATATTAAGAAAATAGGTGTTTGTGGTAGTGATATTCACGTATACCATGGATTACACCCGTTTACTCCTTACCCCGTGGTACAAGGCCACGAATATAGTGGCGAAGTCGTTGAAGTTGGAGCCAACGTTACTAAAGTAAAAGTGGGAGATAAAGCTACAGCAAGACCACAGTTAGTGTGTGGTGTTTGTCCAGCATGTAAAAGAGGTGATTATAATATCTGTAACGAATTAAAAGTACAAGGATTCCAATCTGGTGGAACAGCTCAAGATTATTTTGTGCTACCAGAAGATAGATTAATCAAGATTCCTGATCACGTAACTTTTGAAATGGGTGCGTTAGTTGAACCTGCTGCCGTAGCTGCTCATTGTACAACTAAGGCTAGAGACTTAAAAGGAATTAACGTTGTAGTAACTGGTGCTGGACCGATTGGTAACTTAGTAGCACAATTTGCCAAGTCTAGAGGAGCGAATGTTATGATAACAGATCTTAGTGATTTTAGATTAGATAAAGCGAAAGAATGTGGGATAGAGCATGTAGGAAATCCTAAAAACGAATCATTTGAAATAAGTGTAGAAAAAGCATTTGGTGGAGAAGGTTTTGATGTAGGTTTTGAATGTGCGGGTGTTGAAATTGCTCTAGATACTTTAATACAAGGTATCAATAAAGGTGGAGATATAGTAGCTGTAGCTGTATACGGAGATAAGCCTAGAGTAGATGTGTCTATCATAGGAGATAGAGAGCTTAAACTCATAGGAACTCTAATGTACAAACACGAAGATTACCAAGTAGCTGTTGCTAAAATTGCAAGTGGAGAAATAATTACTGAGCCATTAGTGACAAAACACTTTCCATTTGAGAAATACCATGATGCATACAAGTATATTGATGCTCAAGGCGATCAAACTTTAAAAGTAATTATCAATTTATAATTTTTACAATATATAATTTACATAAATAATATGAAATCATTTGAATATTTTCAAGACACAAAAATAATATTTGGAGCAGGTAAAGTAAGTGAAATAGGAGCTGTTGTTAAAGAGTATGGAGAAAGTTGCTTACTTGTTACCACCCCAGCTATAGAGGCTTTAAAGCCAATGTATGACAAAGTTATTAATTTGCTAGAAGAAGCTGGAATTAAAGTAGCACATTTTGATGGAGTAACTCCAAATCCAACAACTGATATTATAACAATTGGAGCTAATATGGCTAAATCTATAGAGGCAAAAGTAATTGTTGGCCTTGGAGGCGGTTCAAGCATGGATGCAGCAAAGGCAATTGCTGTAGAAGCAACACATGAAGGTTCTTGTTGGGAGTATTTATTTTACAAAACGCAACCAACAGATAAAACCCTGCCAATAATAGCCATAAGTACAACATCAGGAACAGGTTCTCAAGTAACGCAAGTGTCTGTAGTTACAAATACTGAAGACAGAGATAAATCGGCATTGTACAATAATATACTATACCCAAGGGTTTCTATTGTGGATCCTGAGCTTATGGTTACTTTACCAAAATTTGTGTCAGCTACAACTGGGTTTGATGTTTTTTGCCATGCATTTGAGAGTTTAATTCACCCTAACTGTGGTGCTTTAATTGAAATTTTTGCTAAAGAAGCCATTCAAATAGTTGCAGATACACTTCCAAGTGTTTTGGAAAATCCAAAAGATGTTGAGCTTAGATCAAAAATGGCATGGGCCGATGTTTTAGCAGGTTTATGTATAGCAAATGCAGGTGTAACTTTGCCACATGGTATGGGGATGGCTATAGGAGGTATGTATCCTAATGTAGCGCACGGACAAGCTTTAGCGATAGTTTATCCAGCATGTACTAAGTTTACTTGGAAAGATGATGTTGAGAATTACGCGTTTTTATCACGTGCATTTAATAAGAATATAGGTGATGATGTATCCGATTTGGAAGCTGCTGAAGTTTCGTCAATAGAGATAACAAAATTTTTAAAGCGTATTGATTTAAGTCAAAAACTTAGTGATGTGAACATGCCAGAAGATGAAATTGAAGCACTTGCTAAACAGTGTATGGTATTACCAGATTACGAAAATAATCCAAAAATAGCTACTCTAGATGAAATGGTCGCATTGGTCAAGGAATCTTATTAATTAGATTTCAAATACTTTTTTTCATTGGTAATGTAGGACGTGTTTTATAATACTTTTGTTTATACAATAATAAAGTGAAATAAAAATGCTATTTTTGCTTTGAATTACCTACATACAAGATGAAATATGAATAAACAACACCGCCAAAAAAAGGATGCTTCATATCTTAATAAATTAAATAAAATTGAAGTCTTAGGATTAATCAGAAAACTAGGAGAAACGTCAAGAGCAGATATTGTTAAGAAGACCAAATTAAGCGCACCTACCGTAACAAGAATTGTTGATAGCTTAATTTCTAGTAATTTGGTATCAATGGTTGGTAAAGGTGATTCTACAGGAGGAAGGCCTCCTAAGGTAATTAAGTTTGATGGAAGTCATAATTATGTTATTGGAATAGATTTAGGAGCTACTAATATTAGAGCTGGACTTTCGGATTTAGAAGGTTTATTTATAAATGAAATTCAAACCTCTACTGATATTTATGGAGGTATTGATAAAATATGTGAACAAATAGGGGAGCTTAGTGAAAAATTAATTATCAGGTCTAAAATTGATAAACAAAAAGTCTTAGGAATTGGCTTAGCTGTGGCAGGTTTAATTAATAGCGAAAATGGTATTATCGAGTATTCTCCTCTTTTTAATTGGAGCAAAGTTGATTTAAGAGAAGAGCTTAGTAAACATATTTCTTTTCCAATATATTATGATAATGTTTCAAGAGTTACAGCTTTTGGAGAGCTTTTAAATGGAATAGGGAAGAAGTATCAAAATTTTATTTGCGTGAATGTAGCTTATGGAATTGGTGCAGGAATTATAATTGGAGGTAAGCCTTTTTATGGAAGTCAGGGCTTTGCAGGAGAATTGGGGCACGTAGTTGTTGATCAAAATAGTTCATATACTGGGAAAGATGGAATTAGAGGATGTTTAGAGGCACTTTCATCTGGTTATGGTATTGCAGAAATTACAAAATATAGACTCTCAAATGATAAAAATAGTAAGTCAGTATTAAATGAGATTGAAAATATAACTGCAAAGATAGTAGTTGATGCAGCCAAAGCAGGAGATGAATTAGCGATTGAAATATTTAATGATGCGATGCAACATTTAGGGGTAGCTATAGATATGCTGATAAAATTATTTGATCCTAAAGTTATAGTATTTAGTGGTGGATTAACAAAAAGTGGCGATATATTCTTTGAGAAGTTATCACATGCTGTTATGAAAAATAAGCTTGTCGCTTTAGAAAGTGATAATGAAACAAAATTATTACCCTCCTCTTTTAGGGAAGATGCAGCATTAATAGGGGCGATTTCCTTAATTATTTCTAGGATACTTCAATTTGAAAATGATGTGCATCATACATAGTGTTAAAATTATAATTAATAAAGTTTCTTTTTTTTAATAAAGTAATTTTTTAACTATTAGAAAGAAATGTTAATTTAATAAATAATTAGAATCCTTTAATTTATATAAATGAATTTTAAGAAAGATATATTATTAGAGAACTCAATAAGTAAAAAATCATTTGGAAGGACAAAAAGAGGTGATAAAATTTCACTTTTTGAATTGAAAAATGTAAATGGTATGGAAGTTCATATTATTAATTATGGTTGTACGATTACTAGCATTCAGGTACCAGATAGAAAGGGTGAGTTAAAAGAAGTTGCTTTTGGCCATGAAACTATAGAAGGATACGAAGAAAGAAACGATTATTTTGGCTGTATAGTTGGACGGGTAGCTAATAGAATTGGCAATGCTACGTTTACTATTGATGATAAAACGTATAAACTAGCTAAGAACGACAAAAGTAATGGTCTTCACGGTGGTTATGCTGGTTTTGATAAACAGTTATGGGATGCAGAACCTTTTGAAGAATTAGAAGCCACAGGTGTTGTCTTGACTTATTTGAGTAGAGATGGAGAAGAAGGTTATCCAGGAGAACTAAAATGTAAAGTAACTTATTCGCTAAATAATAATAATGAATTACGAATAGAGTATCATGGTATTACAAGTAAAAAAACGGTTTTAAATCTCACGAATCATACTTATTTTAATCTATTAGATGGAGGAGCCACTAGTATTTTAAATCATAAATTGCAAATAAATGCTTCTTATTACACACCTATCGACGATAGGTTGATTACAACAGGAGAAATTGCCCCTGTCGTAAATACTCCATTCGACTTTAGAAAACCCAAAACTATTGGTAAAGAAATTGAAGATGAGAATAAGCAATTGAAGAATGGTTTAGGGTATGATCATAATTTTATCTTAGATAAAGAAGATGATATACTAGATTTAGTAGCAACTGTGGTAGAACCCTCTTCAGGGTTAACTCTAGAAGTGTATACAACAGAGCCTGGTTTACAATTGTATTCAGGAAATTTTTTAAAAGGAGATATTAAGGGAAAAAAAGGTGTTATTTATAAACATAGAAATGGATTTTGTCTAGAAACTCAGCATTTTCCTGATTCTCCGAATAAACCTCAGTTTCCGTCAATAGAGCTTAATCCAGGAGAAGATTTTAAAAGCATTACTATTTATCGATTTAGGTGATAAAGTCTAAAAAAAAAATTATTAGAAATAGATGAATGATCAAAAAGTATATTGTTTTGGTGAAGTGTTGTTTGATGTTTACCAAGCGGAGAAGCTTCCAGGAGGAGCTCCAATGAATGTGGCTTTACATTTGTTGAGACATGGAAAAGAGAGTTGTTTGATTAGCAAAGTTGGAGAGGATAAAAATGGTAAAGGGCTTATCGAATTTATTGAAAATCGAGGTGGGTCAACAGATTTAATTCAAAGAACTACGGCATATGATACAGGGACAGTAAATGTTAAAATATCAGATAAAGGAAATGCTAGTTACATTATTAATGAACCAGTAGCGTGGGATACCATTGATTTGGATGCATCGTTAAAAGATAAAATAAGATCAAATGATCTTTTAGTCTATGGAAGTTTGGCAGTACGTAATCAGCATAGTTTTGAAACTCTTATTAATCTATTGGACTTGGATGTTCAAAAAGTATTTGATTTAAATTTAAGAGAACCACATTATACGTATTCAAAAATTGAACAATTAATAGAAAAGGCAGACATACTGAAAATAAATGAGGATGAGGTCAATTTATTAAAAGCCAAGTATACCTCAGATTTAGAGGATTTAGAGAGTTTTACAACGTTTTTGTTGAGAAGATTTAAATTAAAAGGAGTATTAGTAACTCTCGGTGAATATGGGGCTTTGGCTAATTTTGATTTTCACATTTATAAAGTAAAAGGGGTGAAAATAAAAGTGAAGGATACAATAGGTAGTGGAGATTCCTTTCTTGCAGCGTTCATATCTAAATATATTGAAGGATTAGATATAGAGGAATGTTTGTTATTTGGATGTGCAACAGGAGCTTTTGTAGCAACATTTTCGGGAGCTAACCCAGAATATGAGGTCTCAGATATTTATAAGTTACTAAAGAAAAATAGATGATGATATCGTTTGATATGCATAACATACACTCAGTAATAGTTTATTTAGAGGTAAATAAAGTAAAAGAAAATGATTGAAAATATAGTTGTAACAGTTGTACTAATTTTTTTAACATTTAATACAAATGCTCAACATGATACAATACATCTAAAGAAAAATGTAAATTCTACAGGAAAGTATCATATAAATTCAAAGGAGGAAACTATAATTAATGTCTTAGTAGATTCACGCGATGGCAATATTTATAAAGTAGTTCAAATTGGAGAACAAATATGGATGGCAGAAAATCTAAAATATTTACCCAATGTAGTAGGCTCTAGTGCGGGGTCAGAAACAAAACCGTATTATTATGTGTCTGGGTATCAAGGAACGAATGTAAGCGAAGCCAAAACCCATATAAATTATAAAACCTATGGGGTTTTATACAATTGGTCTGCAGTTATGAATGGAGATGCTAGCAGTACAACTAACCCAAGTGGTGTTCAAGGTATATGTCCTTGCGGTTGGCATTTGCCAAGTGATGCGGAATGGATACAATTAACCGATTATTTAGATACAAGCGTTGCAGGTGGCAAACTTAAAGAAGCAGGGACAACACATTGGGATAGCCCAAATACAGGAGCAACCAATGAAACCGGATTTACAGCTCTTCCAGGGAACTACCGTAACGATGACGGTGTATTTGTTACTATTGGTGAAGACTGTGATTTATGGAGCGCTACCGAGAAAGATGTAAATTATGCTTGGTTTAGAAATATACATTATAACGATAGAGACGTAGGTAGAAATAACTTTAATAAAGAAATAGGATTTTCCGTTCGTTGTATAAAAAATTAATTAAAATAAAAAAAATACCTTTATGTATATAGCATTCTTGGTCGTTAAGATAGTTTGATTTGTGTAAGAATTTAACCTGTCTAAGCTTGTATTCACCTGACATTAAAAATTAAATGGGCAACCCAAAATAAAAAAATGAAAAGAATAACATTATTAATTGTTTTTTGTACAGTATTAAGTTTTTTACAATGTAAAAAACTGGATAAAAGAAATAATCCAAAATATTTAGATACATCATTTTCATTTGAAGACCGAGCAGAAGACCTCGTATCGAGAATGACACTCGATGAAAAAGTAGCTCAAATGCTTAATGAAGCAAAGTCGATAGAGCGATTAGGTATTAAGGAATATAATTGGATGAATGAGTGTTTACATGGAGTTGCTAACATGAGAGATTATGTAACCGTATTTCCTCAATCAATAGGGATAGGTGCTTCATGGGATACAGAAACCATGCTAAAAGTTTCTACGGCGATTTCAGATGAAGCGAGAGCCATGCACCATAATGGTTATAGGAGTGCAGAAGGTGGTAATATTGGAGGCTTAACCTATTGGTCTCCTAATATTAATTTATTTAGAGACCCAAGATGGGGTCGTGGACAAGAATCTTATGGTGAGGATCCTTATCATATAGGACAAATGGCAATTCCTTTTATTAAAGGCTTGCAAGGAGATGATGATAAATATTTAAAACTAGTATCGACAGCAAAACATTACGTAGTACATAGTGGCCCAGAGCCTTTACGACATGAGTTTGATGCAAAAGCAAGTAAAAGAGATTTTTGGGAAACTTATATACCACATTTTTTAACTGCTGTTCAAGAAGCACAAGTATATTCTGTAATGTGTGCATACAATAGGTATGAGGGGGAGTCTTGCTGTGGTAGTGATTATTTAATGAATCAATTATTAAGAGATCAATTTGGTTTTGAAGGCTATATTGTATCAGATTGTGGTTCAGTAAGAGATATCTATGAAGGACATAAAATTGTAAAATCATCGCCAGAAGCAGCGGCACTAGCCGTAAAATCAGGTGTCGATCTTAATTGTGCAGCTGCTGGTATTTGGCCATATAAGGATTTACAGGAAGCCGTTAAAAAAGGATTAATTACAGAAGCTCAAATAGATACAGCAGTAACAAGGCTTATGCTAGCAAGAATGAAACTTGGTATGTTTGACGATCCCGAATTAGTACCTTATTCTAAAATCTCTTCAGATGTAATAGACAGTCAAAAGCACAAAGATATTGCATTAAATATTGCTCAAAAATCTCTAGTATTATTAAAAAACGACAACAACACACTGCCATTGTCTAAAGATGTAAAGAAAGTGGCTGTTATAGGACCTAATGCTTTTAACGAAACTGTATTGTTAGGAAATTATCATGGTATTCCTTCCAATCCAACATCAGTTTATACGGGTATAAAAAAGGCATTACCTAATGTCGAAATCATATATTCAAAAGGTTGTAATTATGTGAATGATGACGCGCTTAAAAGTGGATTACCAACAACAACATTATTTACAGATAAGGCACTTACTAGCAGGGGTTTGATAGTAGAATATTTTAATAATTTAGAATTCTCTGGAGAATCTGTTGTGAGGGATATTGATAAGAAAGTATTCTTAACAAGCGAGTTTGGAATTCCGTATAAAGAAGAAGGTATAGTGTCTAAAAACTTTAGTGTACGTTGGTCAGGTTATTTTGAGTCCCCAGAAACAACAAGTTATCAATTTGTTGCAGGAGGTGTAGAAAATGGTACGATTAGCAAAATAAATAAAAATTATAAGTTCTTTATAGATGATAAAATTATTATAGATGGAATAAAAGGCGATACATCAGACTATGTTGAATTAGAAGCAGGAATCCCCCATTCATTTAAAATTGAGCTTGTAGTAGATAATGACGAATTTGATTTTGAAATGTATTGGAGAGTTAATACCGGTGGGATAGAAAAAAATTCAATAAAAGCAGCAAAAGAAGCAGACGTTGTCATTATGACAATGGGTATTTCTACAGAGCTTGAAGGAGAAGAATTGAATGTTAAACTAGATGGCTTTGCTGGAGGAGATAGAACAACAATAGAATTACCTAAAGTACAACAAGAACTTATTAAAAAAGTAAAAGCAGTAGGTAAGCCTGTTATTTTAGTGCTTATGGGAGGTAGTGCTTTTGCTCTACCTGAAGAAGATAAAATTTGTGATGCTATCATTCAAGCCTGGTATCCTGGGCAAGAAGGAGGTACTGCTGTAGCTAATACCATTTTTGGAGATTATAACCCAGGAGGTAAATTACCATTAACATTTTATAAATCAACCGAAGATTTATCAGATTTTTATAGTTACGATATGGAAAATAGAACCTATCGATTCTTTAAAGGAGAGCCTTTATACAAGTTTGGGCATGGCTTAAGTTACACAAGATTTGGCTACAGTAATTTACTAATAAAAGATTCTATTAAATTAGGAGAACCGTTACAAATTTCTATTGATGTTAAAAATACAGGAGAAATAGATGGAGATGAAGTAGTTCAAGTATATGTTAAAGATATAGAGGCTTCTGTTAGAGTGCCAATACAATCATTACAAGGTTTTAAGCGAGTGCATCTTAAAGCTGGGGAAACCAGAACAATATCATTTACTTTAAAAGCTAAACAATTAGCCCTACTGACGGATGATTATCAATGGACTGTTGAGTCAGGAGTTTTTAATATTGCCGTTGGTGGTCGTCAACCAAATGCGAGAGAAAAGTCAAATACTAATATTCAAATTAAACAAATTGAAGTAATAGAATAGTTATTTAAAAAATAAAAAAAGTGCATTTGTACTATTAATTTTATCACATTTAAATTCACAAGTTACTAACGTTTACGCAAACAACAGTTGTTTAACCCGTTAAACTTACTTCTCAAGAAGTACGTAGATATGTTTTATTTACAGAACAAGAAATCTTCAAAACATTCAAAAAAGATACCTTAATCACTATTGGTGCCCTAATGAATTAAATAATTTGATTAAAACCCATCTTACGATGGATTGGTGAAAAGCTTAAAAGTATGTTTCAGCAAATTAAAAAAGGAATATAAAGAATTTATCTGATGATGAATTTGTAGAATGACGGAATTAGAATTAATAGAAGACATTAAGGTAGACCTGCTAACTAATAATTTGTTTTTATTTGTAAAAACTTAATTAAATGAGCTTTATGCACTGAAAAGAGTATGCATAGAGGGTGGTTTTTTATGATGTGACAGTTACTATAGCGGGCATCGAAACAACATGTGCATGAAAACTACATCCGAACGGGAAGTATTCACAACGGTTTTAGTACGCTAGTTTATGTTCAATAAATAGTACAATAAAACTAACTTTTTCCAAATAGGTTACAGTAATACTACTATAATATTTAAACAGAAAAAAAGGAGAATTAATTCTCTGATTGAGAGATCTTATTAAAATACCTCCTGAGAGAAATAATTTTATGAGTAGCTTATAAATACTAATGCACCTAACGGTGGTGTTATAATTAAAATTATAAACCAAAATGGCTTCGACATATTATAAAAAAATAGATGGGCATATAGCCCATCTATCTATCTACTAACTTTAAACTCAAACAAAATTAAAAAGTAGATAATTTAATACCATGCATTGTATTAATCCAGTTTGTTCATTTTTTTATTAGTATAATTTTAATTGTGCTAATTGAAAAATTATATACTGATTTTTGTATTGGTTATACTAAATCAAATTTATTTCTAATTTGCTTGGTTTCCTCTGAGGTTAGCATTAATATCTAATTCACTCTGAGGAATGGCCTCTACTTCATTCTTACCATCTGTAAAAGTTGCAAAATTTTCATCATTTACTTGGTTAGCGTTATTATACATTCCCCATCTTTTTAAATCAAAGAATCTCCAATTTTCTCCGGAAAGCTCTAAAATTCTTTCATGTTTGATTTGTTCTAGGAATGTCGTTTGACTGGAAGTTGCATCAGGATATGCACTTAGTAATCCAGGTCTAGAAGCTCTAGTTCTAACTTCATCTACATACGGAACTGCTTGTGCAGTTTGTCCCTTATTATTTAACACTTCAGCATACATTAGTAAAACATCAGCATATCTTAGAACAATATAATCTGTTCCTCCATCAAATTCTTTTGCTCTATTAGTAAGCTGACCAGTAATTGGATCTGTATTATTCGCCACAGCATCCTGCTCAGAATATTTCATAAATCCAGTTGGGAAATCAGGATTTGGTCCAAGGGAAGCCCATGTTTCACCTGATAATCCATAATAGGTTAATGATGAATTAGGGTGTATAATTGTGTGATCCATTCTATAATCTTTACTTCCTGAGGCAACTTCCTCTGCATTAAAAGCATTTAGCATAAGGTTTGTAGCTTGTAAGTCACCGAAAGCTCCATTTTCTTCAGCAATAGCAAAAATTAAAAACCGTCTGCTAACATCTGTATTGTCTACGGTTCCATTTTCTAAGAAGTTTACAACAAATATAGCTTCTTGGTTTATAGTATTGGTCTCGGTAAAATTGTTTGCAAAATCCGGTAACAAACTATATTGACCAGAATCTATTACGTCTTTTAGTAAAGGCTCTGCTTCTGCATATTTTTCCTGCTGTAAATAGATTTTTGCTAATAATGTTTGAGCGGTTCCTTTACTTGCTCGACCATAGTCTGCAGAGGGAATCTCTCCAGATAATGGTAACTTAGAAATTGCTTCTAAAAGCATATTTTCCATTAAGGCATAGATTTCTCCATTCTCTGCTGTATTGGGTCTGTCAAACCCTTCTTGTATACGATCTACGTATGCTACGTTTTCACCAAAATAGCCTACTAAATTAAAATACCCTAAAGCTATTAAAAATTGCATTTCCCCTTCTAAAATAGGTAAGTTAAATGCAGGTAGTCTATCAAGAACCTGAAAAGCTCTTCCTATTAAAGCATAATTGCCAACCCAAGCACGCCGTCCGAAACCATCAGTATTAGTATTTCTAAATCTCACATAATCATTAAACTCAAAGGGTTGTTCATTGGTTCCTTCATCCGAAAGACCACTATAAGCAACTTGTAATAAGGCACGGTACATATCGTTAGATTGTAGCGCATCATAGGCAGCAATACCGCCTAATTGCATGTCATTTTCAGTTTTCCAAAAAGTACCTTCAGACAATTGATTGGGATTGATCTGATCTATTTCATAGCATCCTGTTAAGGAAAGTGTTAATGTTACTAAAGAGATGAACTTAAATATATTTTTCATAATTAAAGTTTTTATTTGTTAAAAGGAAAGGTTTATACCCATAGCTATTGTGCGTAAAGCAGGGAATTCTCCAGGATCTTCACCCGATGTAAAAAAACCACCCGTGAATTCAGGTTCACGTGATGAATAATTAGTTAATGTAAACAAGTTTTGACCAGTAAGATAAACTCTAAAATTATCAACTCCTTTTATAGGAAGTGTGTATCCAATTTGTAAAGTTCTAAGCTTAATAAAACTTGCATCTTCCATATAAAGTGTACTAGCTTGGTAGTTTCCATGGTCCTCAGCAGTATGAGGTCTTGGATCTGTACCTATACCATTAATCCAAGGATTGTAATTTGCTGGATAGTTATGGGACCAGCTTGATATTAGTTGTCTCCTTGGGTCGTTATATACATCGCGACCGGCTAAACCAGAAAAGAAAGCTGTAAAATCCCAATTTTTGTAAGATGCTGTTAGATTTAAACC
>Ga0206130_10004637_pt1 | contig 16823 bp, 13 predicted proteins | sample Helgoland_Spring_9_FD_148637 | JGI IMG/M metagenome (GOLD analysis project Ga0206130, IMG submission 148637) | Pelagic subsurface seawater microbial communities from Kabeltonne, Helgoland, North Sea - Helgoland_Spring_Bloom_20160512_1 | ecosystem: Environmental > Aquatic > Marine > Epipelagic ... | reverse complement strand
CGCCGCTTTCGGCTAGTTTCCCGGGCAAAGGCAACGTCCAATCCCCACGACCATCCCACCGCCCTAGCGGATCTCCAAGACTCCATTTACCGGGAGAAAATTCTCCGCGCCCGAGCCATTGAAGGCACTGAATCGCTCGATATGACCTACATCGAAAACTGGTGCACCACCCACAAAACCACTGACCGGCTGCAGGCAGCCCTTGCCGGCATTCCCAAAATCTAGTTGCACGGGTTTTTGGAGCCCCTGAAAACTACCAACTTAAAACTAGCAAACTCCCCTCTTCCACGTTTCCATCCCCACGTGACCAAGCACCGCACAGACGACCTCCGCATTGCCGGCATCAATCCGCTGATCTCCCCTGCGGTTCTCGCCTACTACCTTCCCATCAACGAGCAGGCGGCTTCCGTTGTCCATTCCGCACGCACCGAGGCCGACGCCATTCTGAATCTGGAGGACGACCGACTCCTCGCCGTCGTCGGCCCTTGCTCCATCCACGATCCCGAGGCTGCCATTGAATACGCGATAAAGCTGAAAGCGGAGGCCGAGCGTCTGAAGGGCGACCTGTGCGTCATCATGCGTGTCTATTTCGAAAAACCCCGAACAACCGTCGGCTGGAAAGGGCTCATCAACGACCCGGATCTCGACGATTCCTTCGACATCAACCGCGGCCTCCGTGTCGCCCGCAAGCTTCTCCTCGATCTCGCCAACTTGGGCATTGCCGCAGGAACCGAATTCCTCGATACGATCTCACCTCAGTACTACGCCGACCTCATCGCCTGGGGTGCCATCGGCGCCCGCACCACCGAGTCGCAGATCCATCGCGAGCTCGCCTCCGGGCTCTCCATGCCGGTCGGTTTCAAAAACGGCACCGGCGGCTCGATCCAGATCGCTCTCGATGCGATCAAGTCCTCCTCCCGCCCCCACCATTTTCTTTCCGTCACGAAACAGGGAGTTTCCGCCATCGTTTCCACCGCCGGCAACCCTTCCTGCCACCTCATCCTGCGCGGAGGAAAATCGGGGCCGAACTACGACAAGGACAGCGTCGCCAGCGTCGAGGCAATGCTCGCCGAGCAAAACATCCCGCCTTCCCTGATGATCGATTGCTCCCACGGAAACTCGAACAAGGACTTCCGCAACCAGCCGCTCGTCGCCAAAGATCTCGCCCACCAGATCGCCGCAGGTTCAAAATCCATCACCTCCGTGATGATCGAATCGAACCTTGTCGAAGGCAATCAGAAGCTCAATCCGGATCTCAGCAAGCTCACCCGCGGCCAGTCGGTCACCGACGCCTGCATCAACTGGGACGACACCGTGGAGGTTCTCGACAGCCTCGCGGAAGCCGTCCGCAAACGCCGCGCGTAGCTACGGCGGCGAGATCGAGACACCGAACCCCGAGTGGTCCGATTACTCAGGGAAGCACGGCAGCCTAACCTCCCCGAGGATGATCAAGCCGAGGGACGGAAAGAAGAAGCCTTCCAAAAAATAGTCACCTCTCGCCCTTGGGCATCATCAGGAATGCCTCGATCTCTTTTGCCGAGCGGGTGTTGAGCACATCCTCCCTCCGCAGCCAGCCTTTCCTTGCCTGCGCGACACCTTGCCTGATGTTATGCAGCTGCGCCCGTGAGTGAGCATCCGGATTGATCGAGCAAAGCACACCCTTGTCGCGCGCCCGTTTCCACCAACGCCAGTCCATGTCCATCCGCATCGGGCTGCAGTTCAGCTCGATCACGGTCCGCGTCGCCGCCGCGCAGTCGATGATCTTCGCATGATCCACCGCATAGGCATCGCGCTTCAGCAACAGCCGGCCAGTGACATGACCTAGCATCGTCACATGCTCGTTCTCCATCGCACGGCAGATGCGCTCTGTCATCGCCGCCTCATCGAGCTTCCCGAAATTGTGGACGGATGCCACGACGAAATCTAGTTGCTCCAAAATCTCGTCTTCGAAATCCAGTGAGCCATCCATCAGGATATCCACCTCGTTGCCCGCGAAGATCCGGAACCCACCCAAAGTCTTTTCCAACGCGTGTATCGTCTCCACCTGTTTCAGCAGGCGCTCCTCGTTCAGTCCTCCCGCGTATGCCGATGATTTCGAGTGATCGGAAATCCCGAGGTATTGCAGCCCGAGCTCCATCGCCTCCTCAACCATGCCCTCCAGCGTGTCGCGGCCATCCGATTCGGTGGTGTGATTGTGGAACGTCCCGCGCAGGTTCATCAGCTCCACCAGACGCGGCAGCTTATTCTCCGCCGCCGCCTCGATCTCGCCGCGGTTCTCGCGCAGCTCCGGCTCGATGAATTGCAGGCCGAGCGCGCGGTAAATATCCTTTTCCTCATGCACCTCGGGTCGCTCCGTTTTTTCATCAACCGGATTCAACCCATATTCGTTCAGCGACCATCCCGCCTTCAACGCCAGCGAACGCAAAGCCACATTGTGCTCCTTGGAACCGGAGAAATACTGGAGGGCAAACGGAAACTCCGCGTTCTTCACCGCTCGCAGGTCGCAGTAAATCCCGTTTTTCAGACGCACCGAAGCTTTCGTATCCCCGCAGGCAATCACCGCATCCACCTGCGGCAGGGTCGTGAAATCCTCGCAGACCAAGGCACCCTCCTTGGTCGCCACCAGGAAATCGAGATCTCCCACGGTCTCCTTCGCGCGTCGGTAGGAACCCGCCACCGCCACCTGCGAAATCTCCGGATGCAGCCGCAGTGTTTCCAGGATGCCTTCGACGAGATTCCCTATCCTTGCGTAGAGAAACCTGTCGGCGAATTTCTCGTTCGCAGCCATTCCCTCGAGAATCTTCACCTGCGTCTTCTCACCGAACCCGGGAAGACCCGCCACCTGCCCCTCTTCACAGGCCACTTTAAGCGTCTCCAACGAGTCCACCCCGAGCGTATCATACATCGCCTTGATCTTCTTCGGCCCCAGTCCCTGGATCTCGAATAGGTCGAAAACCGTTTCGGGAAACTCCTGCTTCAGCTTCTCATAAAACTCCAGCCCGCCTGTCTTCGCCATCTCCCCGAGTTTCTCCCGCAAAGCCTCGCCTATCCCCTTGATGCCTTTTAGTTCGTCGTTCTTCGCCAACTCGACGACATCCTCCTCCATCGAAAGCACCACCTCAGCTCCCTGTCGGTATGCCCGCACCTTGAATGGGTTCTCCCCCTTCAACTCCAGCAACAGAGCAATCTTCACCAGCACCTCCGCCATTCCCTCCCGATTCATCACGGAGGGAATATGTCCGCAACACGCCAAAGGCGCAAGATCCCGGTAGGGTCAATCCGGCTCGGTTGACCCAAATCAAAAACGCAAAGCCACGATTCCAGGAAAGGAAGTGAGCCCATGATAACTACGCAAATACAGTAAAAGCGCCTTCTTCCGGGAGTCCACTTCCTCTAGAGGGATCGAACCTTACCCAAAGCGCATAAATTCGATTTTTGATCAGGCCCGACCGAGCCGGATCAGCCCTACCATGATTGATTGACTTGGGCTGCGTCAGGGGAATACACCGATAAAAATCACACCCCAATCAAGCACCCACCGCTCAATCATCCAAAAACTTGCCCGGATTCAGTATCCCGTGAGGATCCAGCGCGCGTTTCAGCGAGCGGTGAACCGCAAACGAGGTCTCCCCGAGCGCCTGCTTGATCCATGGCTTCTTGGCGAGGCCGACGCCGTGCTCGCCGGTGATCGCACCGCCCTTGTCGAGAACCCAGGTGAACAGGATGTCGAGCGCGGCATCGGCGCGGGCACGAGTTTCCGGATCATCGTAGTTCTCCACCATGAGATTGGTGTGGATGTTGCCGTCGCCCGCATGGCCGAAGCAGGCGATGGCGATTCCCGTCTCCTTCTGCAGCTTGCGGGCGAATTCCACGAGCTCCACCAGCTTCCCACGCGGCACGACGACGTCCTCGTTGAGCTTGGTCAGTCCGGTGTCTCGTAGGGAGTAGGAAAACTCGCGGCGCAGTTGCCAGATCGCCTCGCATTCCTCGTCTTCCTTTGCCACCCGGATGTCGCCCGCTCCGCACTCGCGCAAAAGGTTGTAGATTTCCTCGCCCTCGGAACGGACGGCGGCAGGCCGACCGTCGATCTCAACGATCAGGTGGCCGTCGCCGGGAGGGAAGGTTTCCGCGCCGAGCCGTTTCCTCGCTGCCTCCAGCGTGAAGGAATCGGTAATTTCCAAGGCAGATGGCAGGTGCCCCGCCTGCAGGATTGCCTGGACAGTCTTCGCCGCCGCCGGAAAATCTGGAAATACCGCAGCCAGCATCACCCGGCTCACAGGCTTCGGGATGAGGCGGAGGGTGGCTTCCGTGACGATGCCCAGCATCCCCTCGGAGCCGACAAACAGCCCGATAAGATCGAACCCAGTCTTGTTCTTGTGCAGCCTACCACCGCATTTCATCACCCTGCCATTCGCCAGCACAACCTCCAAGCCGAGCACGTAATTCCGGGTGACCCCGTACTTCAGGCAGCGCGGACCGCCGGCGTTGGTGGCGATGTTCCCGCCGATCGAGCATTCCTTGAGCGATGCCGGATCCGGCGGATAATCCCAGCCGAGCGCGCGGACGGCCTTCTGGAGTTCGCCGGTGATGACGCCCGGCTGAACCACCGCCACACCGTCCTGCGGACTGATCGCGACGATCTTATTCATCCGCGCCGTGGATAGGACGATCCCGCCCTCAACCGGCACACAACCACCGACATAGCCGATCCCCGCGCCACGGGTCGTCACGGGAACCCGGTTTCGGTGCGCGAATGCCAGTACCTTCGAGACATCCTCCACGCACTCCGCGAAGACCACGACCTCCGGCTGGTGGCTGGCAAACCATTTATCGCCGGAGTGAGCATCCCTGATCTCCTCGGAAACGGAAACCTTTTCCTCACCCAGAATTTCGGTGAGCGATCCGGGGAGATCCAATGGTTCTGGTTCCGAAGGAGGCGGCGATCCCTCTTCAGGCGGATCTTCCTCTTCGGAAAAATCATCCTCTCCATCCTCAAGGTCGTAACAAAGACCATCATTACTCAGGATACCCAGGCGAGGCTTGAGCTGAAAAACACGGCCTTTCTTAGGGGGTAGTTTCATACGATGGCCGCACTATTTTCCGAACTCCCGCCGGGGTCAACCCTCGGGAACTACGAATAATAGGGGCGAAGCAACAGATAACAGATGGGGCCGGTGATCGCGACGTAGAGCCAGATAGGAAAAACCCAACGCGCCAGCCTGCGATGAGCCTCGAAACGATTTGTCCAGGCGGCGGAGAAAGCCAGCAGGATCAACGGCAGGCTGACTCCTGCAGCAATGATGTGGGTGATCAACAGGACAAGGTACACTGGCCTTGCCGTCCCGACCTCGGCGCTTTCCTCCGGAGTGACGAAGCCGTCATGATCGATGTCTCCAAACTTGATCTCGGCGTTCGTGAAATGATAGGCGACGTATCCGAGGAGAAACAGCACCGACAATCCCATCGCAGTCAGCATCAGATTGCGGTGCAGCCGTATGCGCCCGGATTTCACCGCGAAAATAGCGGCCACCAGCAGGACGGCCACGGTTGCATTGATGGACGAATTGACTGCAGGGAGAAATCCGAGATCGACCCCTTCCGGCAGCGGGATGCGCAGATCCGGCCGCCTCATCATCCCAACCAGCACCAGCACCATTCCGGTGATCACCCAGGCGGCGATTTTCAGCAACTTCGAAAGCGCATAATTCGGCTTGCGCAACAACCATTCCTGCCTCTCGTCATTCACGCTCATATCGTTCCGTCAGTTTCCGGGTTCAACCACCTTGCCAAGCTCCGCACGGATGCGGCCTGTCATCTCCTTCTTAAGGCTTTCATAAAGGCCGGGATCGAGCTTCCGCCCTTCCTCAGACCGCGCGTCCGCCAGCGGCCATTTGCCGACGACATTGAAATCCCTGTCCACTACGGTCAACCCCATGTCGTGTAGAAACCTCCCGTTCGCCTCGATTTCCGCCGGATCCGTCCGTTCGCGGATGCCAAAAAATTTCAGTGTGTTCTCAAGGTAATCATGGGTCGCATCCTCCTCCCCAGCATTAAGGAACCACCAGTTCCCTGGCTCTGCACCAAGTGCCTTGGAGTATTCCCCGAGCCGTCCCACATCGTCCGTTTCCGGATCGACACTGATGCATACCATCTGAAAATCCGGATGATCCTTGAACTCATCGTAAATGCCTCGCAGCTCCGCTCCGTTCCGCTCCGCACAATGCGGGCAGACCGCAAAGAACTCGGCAACGACCCATACCTTACCCCGCAGATCCGAAAGCTTCACCTGCTCCCCCGCCTGGTTTGTCGCCGCAAGATCCTTTTCGATTGCAAACCATTGCTTCTCCTCCTGCTGACCGGTGTTCTGGAACGCCTCCGCCTCCGTCTCCGCGCCCTTCGCCTTGATGTTCGGCACGATAACGAAGTTCACCACCGAAAGGATCGCCGCACACACCAGCGCAACGCCGCAGTAAAATAGAATAATGGTTGTTTTTTTTGTCATGGCTTGGACTTTCTCGCGGCAATTCTGGCTTTCAAAAGTAATAGGACAACCAGCAACGCAAAGCCGAATGCAATATACAGAAAAGTGTTCGTGCTTTTTTTGCCTCCGCTCTCTTCCTTGAGCAGGATTTCAATGGTATCTCCCAGCAACAATTCGAGCTGAGCCTCGTTACTTAGTTCCGTGCCGGATTTGATTCCAGTTTCATCCCACTCCGCCGCCTGGCCGAAATCGAAAGCCGCCACGTAGGACGCTCCGCCACGTTTTTGCGGTACCACAGCACGCCGCACATGCCGGTTCCTGTCGACCAACACCAGCGAGCCGTCGAAAATCCATTTTCCGTCCTCTTCATGCGGCAGCATGTTCGCCTTGAACTCATTCTTGATGAACTTGTGCAGCGTCGGCCTCTCGTTCGAGCCCACGGTCCATTGCGGCAGGGTTGCGCCCAGTTCGGCAGCAAATTTTTCGAGCTCATCATTCAACTCCGCCGGTTTTCCGGGATCGAGCATCAGCGTCACCAGCGCGAAGTCCGGGTTATCCGCATATTTCCCGGAAAGGCGTTTCATCACCTCCGTAGTCATTTCGTCCGGCTGGGATTGCGGCAGGCACTGCACCACCAGCACCTTGCCTTTCAGCGATATCAGATCCGTCACCTTCCCGTCCTGGCGCATCAAATTGAGATCCTTCGTCTCCGAAATCTGCGTCACAAAGCTCGGCCTGTCGTCCCTCTCCCCCTCCTGCGTCCGCTTCTCGTATGCCTTGAGTATCAATATCCCGCCCACGATCATGATCGCCACAAGTATCCACGCCGTCCGGCGCAGCTTCTTCGGGTCTGGGGTAACTGGTTCCAAGGTTTGATCTGGCATGGTTCGCGGGCAAGTTACCGAAAGGTCGCGTCTTGTCCACCCACAGCGGCAAGAAACTTCGCCCTCCCTCCGTTCTTGCGCTTTCTCCCGGTTTCCTAAAACCTCTCCCCATGGATCACGCCACCGAGACCGAAGTCGCCGATGCCGCGAAGCATCTCCGCTCCCTCAACCAAGGACTCAACCAGATCCTCTTCGGTCAGCAGGAGATCATCGAACTAGTCATCACCGGAGTCCTCGCCCGCGGACACATCCTCCTCGAAGGACTCCCGGGGCTAGGCAAAACCGAACTCGTGAAAGGCCTTTCCAAGCTCCTCCGCCTGGAGAACAAGCGCGTCCAATTCACCCCGGACCTCCTGCCCGGCGATATCACGGGAAACCCCGTCCTCCAGGAGATCGACGGCCGCCGCGAGTTCGTTTTCCAGCCCGGACCGCTGTTCGCAAACATCGTCCTCGCCGACGAAATCAACCGCGCCTCCCCGAAAACCCAATCAGCCCTCCTCGAGGCGATGCAGGAGCGCCGCGTCACCGTCCTCGGAAAAACCCACGAACTACCCCTGCCATTCTTCGTCCTCGCCACCCAGAACCCGATCGAACTCGAGGGCACCTACCCCCTCCCTGAGGCGCAGCTCGACCGATTCCTGTTCAAACTGGAGATCACGAAAAACGACGTCGCAACCCTCCAGAAAATCGTTTCCAACCGCGAACTCGGCACCGAACCGCAGGTCGACCCGATCATGTCAGGCGAAACCCTCAACGAACTGCTCGCCCTCGTACGCCGCATCTACATGCCGGATGTCGTTGCCAACTACATCGCCCGCCTCGTCGATTCCACCCACCCCGGCCAGGCGGACGCCGCAGCTCAGATCCGCTTCGGCGCCAGCCCCCGTGCAGCTCTAGCAATGGCCTCCGCATCCAAGGCCCGCGCACTCATCCACAGCCGCACCAACGCCTCCTTCGAGGACGTCAAGGCCGTCGCCCCAGCCGTCCTCCGCCACCGCATCGTGCTCGACTACAACGCCCGCGTGGATGGCCACAGCACCAACTCAGTGGTCGCGAAACTGCTGGAGGAAGTTCCGTTCCAGGATTCCCCCACCCCGAAAACCCTCACCCCCGCGTAGCTTCGGCGTCCCGCCGCAGGCAGTGCAAGCTGCATCCCGCAGCGTGACCTCACAATCAATCCGGAATGATCCGCCTCATCTTTCTATACCTCACCCTGGCATCCCTAGCGCCAGCCCAGGAAACCCTCTTCCGCCAGGTCGCTGATACAAAGACGGACACCCACGTCGAAGCCACCGCCCTGTTCTCGGGGCCAAGCCTCGGAGGCTACCATCCGGTTCGCGTTTTCATCGCCAACAACCAGAATATCCCCCACACCGTCCGGCTCAATTTCAAGGACTCGACGAACTACAACGAGTCCCTTTCCTCATCCTCCTCTTTTTCGTTCGTCGCACCGCCGAACCGCTCCGTCACCACCGACATCCTCGTCCCCCTCGCCCCGCAGAACGGAACGGTCAACTACCACAACCTCGAAGCCCGGCTCTCCGGCACCATGGGCTCGTCGCAGAACACCTCGTCGTCGCCTTTCAGCGTGGATCATCCCGCCGTCCTGCTCAGCGACACACTCTACACACCCAACGGCTCGGCGCTCGACTCAGAGGTCTCATCCCGCGGCGGCCACTCCCGCTATAGCGGCGCTATCGAATTCTCAACGAAGTTCAACCCCAAGCAACTCCCCGACGATTGGCGCGCTTTCTCAGGATTCGATACCATCATACTCACGGACGACGATTGGTCCGAGGTGCCGCCGGGCCCGCGCAACGCGATCATCTCGTGGCTCCGCCTCGGCGGACAAATTATCATCTTCTCCACTTCCAACCCCTCCCCCGCGTCCCTCGGCATCCCAGCCGATGCCAGTTTCGGCGAAGCCCTCGTCAAATCCATTGGCACCGACCTCAAACTCAACCCCAAGAAAACCGTCGATCTCACCAATAAACGTGCCGTCAAAACACGCCTCAAGGCGGTGACCAATGATTTTTCCTCCGTCTGGCCTCTCCAGGACGCCTTCGGGGAGAAATCCTTCAACTACATCCTTTTCGTCATCATCCTCATCGCCTTCGGCATCCTTGTCGGCCCGGTGAACCTCTTTGTCTTCGCAAAATCCGGCCACCGCCACCGCCTGTTCGTCACCACCCCGCTCATCTCCCTCGGCACCTCGCTCATTCTCATCGCCCTCATCATCCTCCAGGACGGCTTCGGCGGCGACGGCACCCGCCTCGTCCTCATGGAGGTCCGCCCGGACGGCCAGCAGAACGCCGCATTCATCCACCAGGAGCAGTTTTCCCGCACCGGCGTGATGACCTCTCCCTCATTCACCGTCGACGCTTCCGCGCTCGTCGTCCCCGTCCCCATCGCCTCCAGCCGCTGGGCACGCCTCACCGACGGCTACGATTCTTCCGGAGCCTACGACATCCAGCCTTCCGACGGCAAACTATACGCCTCCGGCGGCTGGTTCCAAAGTCGCTCCGAGCAGGGCCAACTCGTCACCGCCGTCGTCCCGACCCGCGGCCGCATCGAAGCCACCGCACGGCCCGGCACCCTCATATCCACCTTCGATTTCCCCATCGAGACCCTCCTCTACAAAGATGCCTCCGGCCAATGGCACCGCGCCGACAACATCGTGAAGGGCAACAGGATCAAGCTCAGCCCCATCGATCCGACCATGGTTCTTCCCATCCTCACCCAGAATCGAAAACTCTTCACCGAGCGCAGCCGCGACTTCCTCCGGCGTATCGAAGATCGCAAAGACCATTTCATCGCCTTCACCGACGAGGCTCCCGCCATCGAAACCCACCCCGGCATCGATTGGAAAACCACCACCGTAATCACCGGCCCCATCGCCCGCTGAAAATTCAACTCTCAAGGAAGAGTCTGAATCCAATGCCGCACAACAAACAGAAACCCTATGATCTGGAGGAGCGCACGTATACCTTCGCCCTCGAGATCAGGCCTCTGGCTCCAACTCATCAGCGACACCAATCCCATCGACGAATCCATCCACAGAGGCCTCGAAGATCTCATCTCCGAGACCAAGGAACTCGTCAAAATCTTCGCATCCATCATCCGTAAAAAATCCACGAAACCACCTCTTCCTTAAGAGTTGAATTTTGAAATTTGAATTTTCATGAGCGACGCCGCCATTACAGTCCATAATCTCTACCGCTTCTTCGGCCCCCTTCAGGCCGTAAACGGTGTTTCCTTCGAAATCCCACACGGCTCGGTCTGCGGCTTCGTCGGTGCCAACGGTGCGGGAAAAACCACCACCATGCGTATCCTCGCCAGCCTCGACTACCCGACCATGGGCCATGCCGAGATCTGCGGGATCAATGTCATCCACCACCCTGCGGAGGTGAGGAAACTCATCGGCTGGATGCCGGATCACTTCGGCAACTACGACAACATGACCGTGTTGGAGTACCTCGACTTCTACGCCCGCGCCCTCGGCTACAAGGGTGCTGAGCGCCGCGAGCGCATCGACGAGGTGATGGATTTCACCGACCTCGTCCCGCTCGCCGACCGCTTTTCCAACAAACTCTCCAAGGGCATGACCCAGCGCCTCTGCCTCGGCCGCTCGCTGCTTCACGATCCACAGGTTCTCATCATGGACGAGCCCGCCGCCGGACTCGATCCGAAAGCACGTGTCGAACTCAAGCACCTGATCCGCGTCCTCGCAAAGGAAGGAAAAACCATTTTCATCTCCTCCCACATCCTCTCCGAGCTCGGCGAAATGTGCGATTCCCTACTCTTCATCAATGACGGCCGCATCGTCCACCACGGCGATTCCGAGAGCCTGAAAAAATCCACCGACACACTCGGCGGCGTCCTTTACGACGTGCAGCTCGACGGCGATCCGCAGGCGCTTTCCGACTGGGCCGTGCTCCAGCCGAACATCGAGTTCCTCGAATCACGGAAAAACGGCGGCCGCATCCGTATCGACACCGAGGATCCGAACAAAGCCGCCGATGTCCTCTCCCGAATGGTTCGCGAAAACCTCCGCGTGATCGATTTCCACCGCGAGCAGCGCAACCTTGAGGACGCCTTTATCGACCTCCTCGCGAACCTCGAAAAAGATAAACAAACCGTCCCCAGCCCACCCCCCCTGCCGCAGGCAAACCCACCCTCCGCTCCGCCCGAACCACCTCTTCCTTAGGGTTTAAAGTTTAGAATTTAAAATTTCATGCATCTCAGCGATTTCCCAGACCGCCTCTCCCCCATGCTTGTAAAAGAGCTGAGGCAGGGCTTGCGCACCCGTTCCTTCATCGCCGTTTTCCTGGCGCTGCAGGCCATTCTCGCCGTCATCCTCCTCGCCGCTGGGGCAGGCGCCACCTCCGACAACGCGGGCGATACGATCTCGAACATCATCTTCGTTTTCTTCTCCATCGCGGTGATCATCATCCAGCCGATGCGCGGTATCGCCGCCCTGTCCTCGGAGGTGAAGGGCAACACCATCGACATGATGGTTCTCACCCGCCTCTCCGCTTGGCGTATCGTCGCCGGGAAATGGTCGGCCATCGTCAGCCAGTCGGCGCTCATCCTCGTCACCATCGTTCCCTATCTCATCCTCCGCTACTTCTTCGGCGGGATGAACCTGTTCGGGGAAATCATGTTTCTAGCCCTGATTTTCCTCAGCTCCGCCACGCTGACCGCAGTAACCGTCGGCCTCTCGGCCTCCAGCTCGGTCATCCTGCGCTCGGTGCTACCCATGATCGCGCTGCCTTTCGGTGCCTACTCCATGCTCATGATGTTTATGTTCAGCGGGATGCGCGGCGGCGGCGGCGGCATCGCGGAAATAGTTTCCCTCTCCACCACGGAGTCCCAGATCGGAGTCTCCCTCTACATCGCCACTTGCGCCTACGCGGGCTTCTTTTTCCTCTCCATCGGCACATCTCTGATTGCCCCCTATGCGGAGAACCACTCGACCCTCCGCCGTCTGATCTCCTTCGTCGTCACCTGCATCGCCGCCATGATCGGATCCACGGACTTGGTAACCGATGCGGATGTCCTGCCGCTTCTTTTCACAATGATCCTCGCCCCGGTCTTCGCTATCTCGCTGACGGAATTCGCGCCGCTCGTCTCCCCCACCTACTCCCGTTTTACGAAATTCGGCCTGCCCGGGAAGTTGGCCGGGTTCTTCCTCTTTCCCGGCTGGCCATCAGGTGTTTTCTTCTGCGCCCTGCTCTCACTGATCTCAGCGATCCCCTTCGTCCTGAACGACCACAGCTATGGCGATGACCATTACATGTATGGCCTCATCTGCCTCGCCTCCCTGCTGTTCCCCGCCGTCGTGGTCAATCTCCTCCGCACCCAGGGTGCCCAACGCGTCTCCAACTATGTCCTCTTCCTGATCGCCTCCGGTGTCATCACAGCAGTTCTCGCAGGTATCGCCGAGTCCATGTCGAGCAAGGGCTTCCTGTGGCTTTTCCTCTGGATTCCTCCCGTCCTCTTCGCCCTTGAGGAAATGAGTCGTAGCGGCGATGCCGTCCTCATCGCCTCCGTCGCGATAACACTCATCCTCTTCGGTATCCTGATTGTCATGGCGCTCGCCGCCTACAGGAAATCCCTCGTAGAAATCGAAAAAAGCATCAATCCCCAATGAAAGCCCTTCTCCTTTTCCTCGCCACCCTGGCACCCCTCGCCGCCTCGCCCTACGGCATCTCAGGCTCTGCGGGCAAAGAACACGGCGACGAGACTTTCGGCGTCCTCCGCCCACCCGCCCTGCCACAGGACGATGCCACTTGGAGCGATTTCGTCACCACCGCAACCACCGCCAAAAAGGACGTCACCCATTGGGACGCCCTCGATTCCTTCAATCTCGGCCCCCGCCGGCAGAACTCCCCCTTCCGCTATGTCGAACTCCTCACCCTCGCCCGCAAAGCGGCTCCGCAAGCCAGCATCGGATTCTCCCTCGCAAACTACGACCTGGAATTCCTCGACGACGCGCTCCGCGAAGGCGCCGGCGGCCAGTTCGATTACATCTCCCTCAGCCCCTTCCCTTGCTCCGAAGGCTGCGGCTTCGTCCTCGCCAGCGTGCTGCCCACCCTCCGCAAACTCCTCGCCACACACGGCACGGATTCAGAAATACCCGTCCACATCACCCTCAGCGGCGGGGAGGCCGCCCTCGCCGAAGCCGCTCCGCTCGCACTCGCCCTCGGCTTTACTCAAATTTTCCTAGAAACCGACCCCGCCACCTTGGCCAAACTGCCCACCGGGCCCGCTTCCATCCCCACCTCACCCGATCTCTCCGGCAACGACACCGTCCGCGTCACCCTCGGCGAAACCAACAAATCCGACGGCCTCCACCAAGTGCTGCCCTCCGATACCCCGTGGGATGAGAAATTGGAAGCCAACCGCCTGCACCTCACCGCGAATCCGCCGGTATTCCGCACCACCTTCCTCACCGCCCCCGGCTTCGTTTCCCCAGGTAACAGCGAAATCGAGATCACGGTCACCGCCAAACGCATCCCCTCCGAGGGTGGCCAGGAAAACCCTACCGGCTTCAACCTCACCTACGAGTCCACCTACGGCACCAACTCCCCGAAAATTTGGTGGGGCGTCGCCGGCGACAACAAATGGCACACCCACACCTGGACTCTCGCGGACGCCAAATTCACCGGCAAGCTCGGCTGGAACTTTCTCCTCGATGCCTCCGGCTCCGGAAATGACGTCCTCATCAAGGAAGTCAGCGTGAAACGGTAAGTATGGAGTCCCCTATGGAGCGCGGCTTTTCAAGCCGCTGGGGTGAACTCCGCCAGTTCTTCCGCCCACTCCCCACATCGGAGCGCAAGCCAGCGGGCTAAAAACCCGAGCTCCACCCCCCTCAGCCAAATTTCATGCTTGGAATGCCCGCCCGCCTTCCCCCATCTTCCCCCGCACACGACCATGCCCTGGCTTCTCCTCATCCTCCCTCTCCTGGCCGCCGTCTCGAACCAGCTTTTCCTCCGGAAAATCGGTGTCGCGCACTGGGTTTCGACCGCGTCCGCCGCCGCCACCTTCGTCATCGCCCTGCTCTGCCTCGGAAAAACCGATTCCATGTCCTTCCCATGGGCCACAATCGGTAACTTCCAGGTCGATATCGGCATCACCCTCGACAAGCTCTCCACCGGCATGATGATCGTCGTCACCGGCGTCGGCCTGCTGGTGCACATCTTCTCCCTCGCCTACATGAAGGACGATTCGGCGAAAGCCCGTTACTTCACCGGCCTCGCGCTGTTCATGTTCTCGATGACAGGTATCGTCCTGGCCTCGAATTTTATCATGACCTTCATCTTTTGGGAGTTGGTCGGCCTCAGCTCCTACCTGCTCATCGGCCATTGGTATGAAAAGGACTCCGCCGCAGACGCCGCGAAAAAAGCCTTCCTCACCAACCGCATCGGCGACTTCGGTTTCATGATCGGCATCCTCATGCTGTGGGGCATCACCGGCACTCTCACCTTCGACGGCATGACACAATGGGCGGAAAGCGGCGGTGTCGCCACCGTTTCAGCCGGTGTCCTCGGAGCCGCCCTGCTCTGCGTGTTCTGCGGTGCCGTCGGCAAATCCGCACAACTCCCCCTCCACATCTGGCTCCCAGATGCAATGGAAGGCCCAACCCCAGTCTCCGCCCTCATCCACGCCGCCACCATGGTCGCCGCCGGCGTCTACATGCTCTTCCGCGTCCAGTTCTCCATCGGAGCCGACGCTTTCGAAGGCTTCTCCGGCACCACCATCGCATGGATCGGCGCCATCACCTCGCTGATGGCCGCCCTGATGGCCACCCAACAGGACGATATCAAAAAAATCCTCGCCTACTCCACCCTCTCCCAGCTCGGCTACATGGTGATGGCTGTCGGCCTTCTCGTCGGTGAGGCGAGCATGTTCCACCTTTTCACCCACGCCTGGTTCAAGGCGCTTCTATTCCTCGGCTCCGGCGCAATCATCTACGCCTGCCACCACGAACAGAATATCTGGAAAATGGGCGGTCTGCTGAAAAAAATGCCGATCACCGCGATCACCTTCGCCATCGGCACGGCAGCCCTTATCGCCGTCCCCTACGTCACCTCCGGCTTCTGGTCGAAGGAGGAGATCCTCGCCGCCGCCTACAATGGCAACAAGGCACTCTTCGCCATCGCTGTCCTCGTCGCGTTCCTCACGACTTTCTACATGACCCGCGCCTTCGTCATCACCTTCCTCGGCAAGACCCGTTCGGAAAATGCCGACCACGCCAAGGAAGTCGGCCCGCTCATGCTCATCCCACTCGTCGCCCTCGCAGCCATGGCGATTTTCTCCGGCTTCCCCTTCCTCTCCGGTGCGCTCAACGCCATCCGCCCCGATCACGGCGGCGGACACGCCGAAGGCCACACGGTGGTGCTCATCGCCTCCCTCGCCTCCCTCGTCTTCGGCCTCGCGGCCGGTTTCATCCTCTACAACGGAAAAGAAAAGGATCCCATCTCCATCCCGCTCTTCCGCAACCGCTTCTACATCGATGCGATCTACGACAAGGGCATCGTCAAATACCTCGAGGACGGAGTCGCCGCCATCGTCCACTTCTTCGATGAAATCCTGATCAACGGCATCCTCGTCGGCGGCCTCTCCCGCCTCGCCGAATCCACCGGCAACCTCTTCCGCAAAGCCCAGTCCGGCAACCTCCAGGCATACGCCTTCACCTTCGGCCTCGGCGTCCTGCTGTTGATCTACTTCACGGTGTTCTACAAGTAGCAGGAGAAATCGATCCCCGCTCGGCAGGCAAGCTATTAATTTCACAAAATCACAATGAAAATAGGATCATTAAGATATGGTCTGGCTGTAGTGACGGCATTGGTCTTTACCGCTATTTTCACGATGAACTTCTTTCACGAAGGCACATCAATCAGTAAGTATCTCGCAAAACAAAGTGAGCTAGAGCGAGTCAAGGAAGCGGAGGTCATTGCCTACACTGATATGATGCTCTATGGCGACGAACGCAGCACGGTGTCGGAGGATGTCGATTTGACAGAAGAGCTTAGTAGTGAAGAGGGTTTTGAAAAGGCTCAGCGTATCCGCTCCTACGATAGGTGGCTTCTAGTTGGATTAACGACCGTGGCGTGGCTCATGTTGATTCCTGCATTACAGAGTATGCGGGCATTGTCGTTTGTCTATGTTGCTATGGGAGCTTACATTTTTTTGTTATCGCTCTGTAAGATGCTCAATGGCGGAGCCGCGTTCAGCGATTGGGCAATCACAGCCCATGCGACAAGGTGGTTGCCGTGTTTTGCTCTTTGGCTCTGGTTGTTTATGAAACCATGTGCAAAAGAGCACCGTTATCGAGTGGTAAAGTGGATGTTGGTGATTGCTGTGTCGCTGACATTTGCCACTCATGGGATAGAGGCTTTGTTGTTTCATCCCGGTTTTCGTGACCTACTGATTGGTAGCTTTGAAATAATATC
>Ga0206130_10004636_pt1 | contig 16828 bp, 21 predicted proteins | sample Helgoland_Spring_9_FD_148637 | JGI IMG/M metagenome (GOLD analysis project Ga0206130, IMG submission 148637) | Pelagic subsurface seawater microbial communities from Kabeltonne, Helgoland, North Sea - Helgoland_Spring_Bloom_20160512_1 | ecosystem: Environmental > Aquatic > Marine > Epipelagic ... | reverse complement strand
GATGAAATATATTCTGATATTTGTATTTGTTCATAGGGGATCTTATCTGTATATTTTGAAATTAATTTATTTAGTTTTTCCAGCATTGTTTTTAATGTAAACTAAATAAATAAATAAAATAAAATCAAATTTATAGTATATGGGTGGACTAACATTGAAACAATTGAAAGCATTATGTAAAAAATATAAATTACCGGTAAGTGGTACAAAAAAACAACTTACACAGCGATTACGAAAATCCGCCAAACTTTCTAAAAAAGATAAACTAAGTTTGAAAAGTAAAAAAACTAAAAAAAAGAGTAAAAAATCGGGCATGTTTGGCTTGGCCGAATATTTAGGGTTCGGAAATCCGCAAATAGAAAACTTTCAAAAATTAGAAACGGGATATGAATTACCCCAAAAACTAGAAAAACAGAGAGAAAAACACAAACACACCAAAGTAGATCTAGCTTCTATCGTTAATCCTGAAGCTACCAGTTTAATTGTAGAAGATAGAAAAATTGAAAGTATGCGACCTCAATGGGATATAGAAAGATCGGTTGAAGTATTGATTCCACGTATTAAGGAGGTGGCCGCTAATTTTGATTTGAAGGGCGATGAATATGATTATGAAAGAAAAATACATGTTGTTATAGGTTCAAAGTTGGCTCATGACGAACATATTCCGCATTTAGTTTTAACTCTGGCTGAAGCCGAAAATTTAGATACTAAATCATTAAATGAATTATTTAGACAGAGAGGTAAATTTATTCATAAAGATCAAGTTGACGTTGCCCATAGTAATTTTGAGAGTGAATACGAACATGAATTATTTCCGGAAAGTGCCTTTTCTAAAGAAATGAAAAAAGAATTTAAGGATCTCTATTCTTGGGAACAACGATTTGATAGTGGTTTGGATGGAATAGACCGAACATCTATGTTCCGGAAGAAACAAACGTATCAACCGAAATATAAAATGGAAGAGGGTGTTCGCTTTCAATATTATGATTTATTTGATAAGAAATTTATTAATCCTTGAATTATTTTTTTTTAGTTTTTTTACTAGAAGATCTTTTAGTGGGACCTCTTTTGCGGATCATTGCTGTATTTACTTCTCCATCACGTCTTACTTCATACATCATATCTACTAATTCGAAGCCATTTTTTTGATAGCATTTAATGGCTGCAACGTTAGGATCTCCTTTACTTGTCCTTACGTGTAGATACATATTAAGAGATCTTCCAAGACTATACATTTTATCATCAATATTTATTTTAGCGTTGAGTAGATTTCTTACTAAGTGAAAACACAAACCATTTCCTCTATATTCGGGATCGATACAAATCGTATGAAGATGTAAAAATAAATTAGAAAGCGGTTTAATAACATCTTTTCTCTCAATATCTACAAAACAAACACCAACTATAAGATCACCTACATACAATAAAGAAACTATTGGATTTTTTTGTTGAATGGATGCAATATAATTTGCTTCAACCCATCGGTTCTCTTTGGAGAATCCAAGATTACAAATCTGATTACATCTCTGTTTTTCTTGTTCCGTCAATTCATTTAAATAACAAATTCTTTTATCTGTTCTAAGTTTTGGTTTCGTTTGTTTCATTTATTTATATATAAAGATATATAAATAAATTAATTTAGTCATGAAAACATGGACAGAAGAGGAACTTAAAGAAATTCATAGTTCAGAAGAGTTTGGTAGAGGATACGAAGAGTATTGTTTAGATAATAAAGATCAAAAAGAGTTACTAAAATTTTTAGGGAGCATTAAATTGAACGAAAAATATTTTCGCTTAACAACAAATGCGAAAATAGGTCAGAATAAAAAATTCCGTAATAAGAATATTAGCGAGGATACACTCGCATTGAAAGAAGTAAATAGTCTATTAAATAAATTAACAGATAAAAATACAGAAATAATTACAAAAAAGATAAAAGAAAAATTAGATGGTAAAATTTATCTTAAGCACATGGTTACCACGAATATCCTTTATAAATGTGTCGGTCAGCCCTCATATAATAGATTTTTCATTGATATATTGTTAACATTATATTCTCAAGACAAAGATTTAAATAATTATCTCCTGAATGAAGTTCTTCAAATAGAAAATAAAATTATAACTCAGGAAATTAAGAAGGAGCAAAGTGAATACATGCAATTTTGTGATAAGAATAAAAAACTTGACCTTTTAATAGGTCATTCTCTCTTAGTAACAGAGTTAGAAAAGATGAAAATTATTAAGGATAAAATCATACCTTCCTTAAATAATCTTATTGATATGATATCTTCTACTGATAATCTTGATGAAAAATATAAATGTGTTCAATGTTTATATAATATATTTAAATCTTATTATGGGGATAATCTTTTACCCCAGGGATTTATTGATAAGCTCAAGGCTCTAATTGAGACCGAAAAATCCAATAAAATTAAATTTAAATTAATGGATATTAATGACCGAAGATAATTTAAAGACAAATAAACACTTACTTCAAATGGATTTTAACGCGTGTGGCACAGTCGAATACTCAAACGAAACTTTTAACTGGAATAGTAATGGGGAAAATATAATTGAAAATATGAATCCATTTATTCCCGAAAATTCAGAAATTAAGGAAGTCTTCGAAATTAAGGAAGATCTACTGGATAATTTGAAAAACGTTAATTTTGAGAATAAAGATTTCGATATAGGAGAACATACAGAAAAACTTGATAGATTTAATGGATCTTTGAAAGACCTCTTAGTTTTTTTCAAGGATCAGCAGACTTTAGTTTTAAAAAAAGAAAAAGAATTAAAAGATTACTATGAAAAACTCGAAGTAGATACCCAAAAAATTACCGATTTCGGTAATTTTTTGGTCACTATTGATGATAAATATAAAGATTTTGAGGCTACAAGTATTAATAAAAGTATTCTGGAAGTATCTCGGAAAATAAAGGAAAACAATAATGGCGAAAATTTAAAGGAAGATTATGAAAAAGAATTATCTATTTTAAATTATTATTTTCATAATTTTATAAAAAAGATAAATAACGGAAATCTGGGTAATACATGCAGTTTATGTCTTCAAAGAAATGTCGACACTTATATGAATCCTTGCGGGCATACAGGCTGTTCTCAATGTATCAATGAATTAAAAGATAGAATGGGGGAATATAATTGTAATTGTTTTATCTGTCGTAAAAAAGTTATTAAATTTAACGCTCTTTATTTTATTTAAATTGAATTAAAAAGAGCTTTATAAAATTCTCTCTCGTTGGATTTATTTTTTTTCTGTTTAATAAAAAGATAATACCCATTCAAATTAAGTGTGAGATAGTTCACATTTGTTTTGATTGTAATAAGATCTCCATCTATTGTGATAACTTTACCTGATTTGAAAACTTTTCCTGTATTTTTTTTAACAAATGTGACATTATCATTCAGATAAATATCAGAATCAATGCTATCATAAAATGATTTATTTTTAATTTTTTTTAGGGTATCTTCTGTTAAAAAGGTTTCAAAGACTACATTTTTGTTTTTATATATTTTTAATAAATTGTGGAGAGGTTCTATATTCATAAGATTTATTTATTCTATACTATTATATAAAATGAATAATTTAAATATCTTTTTGTTTTTTTCGTGTTTGATTTATTTCAAGCTCACCGAAGATAAAAAAGGTAATGTGAAGATGATAGTTGGACTACTAACCCTTTATTTATTTTATAAGGTTTTGACGGATGTCGAGGAAGGATTACCATGCGGCTCCGATTCCTCGCTCACTTGTGATCCCAATACGCTGGTGTCTTGCTCCCCATCACCGGCCAAATGTATGATCGGGAACATTGATTGTGCTGCAAGCGCCATTTATGATAAAACGTGTAAAAAAAAGCCATCAAGCGATAAGAAATGTGGCGTTGCACAATTTTACTATCAATCGGGATGTTGTAATGGAACGGAACCCTCCCCATGCTGTGCGAAGTCCCCAAAGTCGTTGGATGCTACCGACTGGTGGAACTGGATATTCGATAATCCAAATCCATATTTTTTCTCAGATACTGATAAATCCTGTGACTAAGCCTCCAATGATCAAATTATGACTTAAAAATAATACTATAATTATTACTATACATATGGAATTACAATCTTTTATTACGGAAAATAAAGATTATATTGATCTTTTCAAGAAAGAAGGACTTAAAGTAGTCAAATATAAAGATCTACTTTTGGTCAAGAATTATTATGATAAACCTTTATCTTTTAATGATGAAAGTGATTATTGGAAGATGTACTGTAGAGGAGCTATTATTGACCGCAATGAACACAAAGTGGTCTGTTTACCCCCGGTGAAATCAACCGAAATTAAAAATATTACCGATGAATTCACATTAGCAGGCGGAGAAATCCAACATTTACTTGATGGAACGATGATTAATTTATTTTATCGCGATGAATGGTTACTCTCAACGAGGGGTGAGATTGGAGGAAGGAATAAATGGATCAATAATAAATCTTTTAAAGATATGTTTAATGAATGCGATTTAGATACCGATTTACTAGATCGTGAATGTTCCTATTCCTTTGTGATGAAACATAAAGATAATCGGAATGTTTCCACGGTATCTTTTAATGAATTATTTTTAGTCGAAACTTACAGATATTTAGATGGAAAGATAGAGAGAGTAACAAGTACCGATTATCCTCATTTATCAAAGATTAATAATATTTCACTTGTTGAAATGGGGGATATGGATGATTATAAATTCAAGGGTTATACCATTAAGGAAGATAATAGGAGATATAAGATTAGTAATCCCAAATTTGAAAGGGTAAAGGATTTGAAACCGAATATGAATAATGAATTATTAAATTATATTGAGTTAAGAAAAAATGGGAATCTAAAAGAATATCTAAAATATTTTCCCGAACACTCCAACTTGTTTGAAGAATATCGTAATAAAATTCATATTTTAAGCAATGAATTATACAATGTTTATAAAAATTGTTTTATCTTTAAGAATATAGAAAAGAAAGATATTCCTTATCATCTTAAACCATTTGTAAATGATATTCACAAAAGATATCTAAAAGATAAAGAACCAACAACATGGCAGGATATTAAGGATTATATTCATAATTTAAATTCTAAGAGATTAGTTTTCGCCCTTAATTATTCATAAAAAATATATACATGATATTATAAATTATGGTTCTTTCTAATGTTCAGATGACCGGTGTTGTTCTTCTATTATCGTTCTTATTTAGTCCGGGTTTATTATTAACTTTACCCACTTTTCATAAAGATAACGAATGTATGATTCCGTTTGTTTGTTTATTTTCTAAGACAACAAATTATGCGGCGATCATTGTACACGCTGTAGTTATCGCGGGTTTATTTTTTGGTGTTATTACGTTTTCATCTTATGTGAATGGGGGCTCGGCTCCAGCGATCACGGATGATACAGATGATAGTTCCGAATAATTAAAATGCTTCTTCACCCGCTTTATATAAAATTTTCAATTCTTTTTTAATATTCTCAAGTTCTTCAATTAAGAAGTTGACAATGCTTTGGAATTTCCTAAGATCATTTTCTTTCGTAACCTTATGGGATGGATTGATTGAAACGATTAATTTAATTGATTCTTCTAGTGGGTGGGGCTTTTTGTAGGCGCAAAATTGGAGGATGCTTTCATCACTCAAACATCTTCTTACAATATGACTTTGAATAAGATTTCCCATTGTGTGATCTTCATTATAAATCATAAAATGATAAACATAATCATTTAGTTTTTCAGTTGAAATACAAGTTTCTTTATCTTGTAACAGTTTCAAGAAAGAAACTTTCAGGTAATCTAATTTATCTATCAATAAATCGATAGATTTCAGGAATAAAGACGATGAATCCATATAATGAAGCGATTTAATTCTAAAATTATATTTGTTGGGTTCGTTGTTCGAATCCCTAAAATAATATTTCGCGGATTCAGCTAATAATAGTTTTTTTGTAAAAGATTCCTGTTGTTCTTCATCTATTTTTTCAATTTTAATTCTTTCTTTTACAATAGAAGCAATTAGATCATCATCTTTTAAGAAAGAATAAGTAGCACACGAAACACCTTGGAATTTTGAATTTTCTTTACCCGATGATAACGAAGGAACTCCATAAAGATGAATTTTTTGTGTTAAATCATTATCATTTGTATTTTTCAATTCGGTGATAAGACAATAATTTTTCTTCCCTCTGAATTCAAACGGTCTCAAAATCTCATCTTTCTTTTTTTGAGAAAGAGGATTTTTAAGATCATAATTTTCATAATTATTAGAGTTTAAGATTTGGTCTAATTCTTCATCTATATCTTCTTCAAGATTATCTATTCTTTTTTGAATATCAGTCCTTAATGGGTAAATAACAAAATCATTTGCTGTAATGAATTTAAATACCTCCAAATTATCATGTTCTACATTGAGCTCAAAGAGATAATTTTTCATATAATGAGATGGGTCCATATATAAAGGGATTAACGCAACCCTTTGCATTAACATTTCATTGTGTAACTGACCGGTATTTTCGGAAATTGTAATATCTTTTTGGGGATGATTTTCATCTGTTCTAAATGCTATCACCGGGATATCATTTAATAATGTTCTCCGAACAGCATTCATAAGGGACTTATCAAGACCATACTCATCGTCGCCCTCGATGATAAAATGAAGTTCTTTATTAACTATTTTAACATTTGAAATGGACGGCTTAAACATACTCATATTTATATACTATTAATATTTATTTTAAGTTAAAATCAAATTTAATTAATAAGTTTATTTGAACTTAAATATCTTATTACTTATGTAATAAATGTCGGAAAGAGTTCTTTTTATTAGTGGTAGATGCGAACATTCGAAAAAAATATTAATTGGAATATCTCAGTATGAATTCCTGAAACCACTTTTCAAAATAATTAACGTCGATACACAATCTTTCCCGAATTATATTAAGACAGTTCCAAGTCTTTCAATTAATGGCCAAGTTATTACAGGTGACACCGTTTTTGAATATTTAGGTAAATTGGTGGAAGGTAAAAAGGAACAGGAAGGCAGAGTCGAACAAGGGCAAGAAACAGAACAAGATCAAGGTCAATGTAGAATTAACGAGGATGGCGAATTAGAAGGATGGTGTGGATCCAGTGGAGTTGAATATTCAATGATTACGGAGGATAATGATGATTATACCAACAAAACTCATAAAATTGATACAAAATTATCATTTTTGGATGGCGCAAGCGACGCTTCTTTACAGGGACAGGTTCAAGAAATGGAAAAACAAGATAATAATTTAACCCAGAAGAGACAACAAATGGACAACGATTATGAAAGATTACAAAGAGAAAGAGGTGAAGTCGGAAATGGTACGATGAGGAAATAAATCTATCTAATTAATATATTTAATGAGTGATACCTTTGAAAAATTAACAAAAGATTTTTCAAAAATGATCCTATCCGAAAAAAAAGAACCTGAGATACGAGAATTATCTTCGTATCTTCAAAAATTTAAAGATAGAAGGGGAAAAGCAAATCCTAATATAAAAGTAACTAAACTTTTACCCGAAATAAAGGATAAAATAAAAGATAATTTTAGTCCTGAAAATGTTTCACACGCTACAGAGAAACTAGATAGATTAGACCAAGCCGAAATAATTACTCAAGAAAATATATTAGAGTTCCTAATTAAACAAGTTATTATTCATAGATTAGATATTGAGGGTATGGAAATTTCGGAATTATTGAAATTATTTAGGACTACAGCAGGTTTTAAGAAAACAAAAAAGAAGAAGAAAGCTAAAAAGAAGAAGAAACCTTCTAAGGAAACAAAAAATAAATCTAAGTAAATCTAAGTAAATATATGGATACTCTTACTAAAGACCAACTTAAATTATTGGACGAGATTGTTTCCCCCGAAAAAGAAGGATATTTGGAATTATTTAGCAATGACGGAGATCCCGGTTCGGAATGGAAATTAATAGATAATATGAAAAAAAGTAAACAAATTATCAAAAAACTAAGAGAATTAGAAGATTCTGGATTATCATTTGAAGAGATTGAACAATTAATAAGAGAAAAGAATACAGAATTAATTGATGAAATTAAAGTAGATGAGGAAGAAGGAGATAATTTTTGGATTGACGTTGATCAAGTAGAGAGTGTCATAGTTGAACACAGACCTTCTTCATTTTATAAGAATTATGGTTGGACCTTATCCCTTATAGAAGGAGCAAAAAAGGAAAAAAAGAAAGAGTCCGAACTCCGATCCGTTACAAAAAGATTATTCGATGAAATGGGAGATAAAAATGTTTCAAAGGTTACCGGATTAGCTCATCGCCTGGACCCGCATTTGATTGAGACGATTGCTAAGGGGGTAGTGAAAAATAAAAGGGAAATGAGCGATGATAGTGACAAAGAAGAAAAACCCAATAAAAAAAGTAGATTTAAAAAATCGGGAAAATCGGGAAAATCGGGAAAATCGAAGAAACCCGGTAAGAAACCTAAAACGAATAAACCTAAAAAGAAGAAACCCGATAAGAAGTCTTCTAAGAAGAAACCTAAGAAGAAACCCGATAAGAAGAAACCCGGTTCCAAGAAACCTGATAAGAAGTCTTCAAAGAAGAAGAAATAATTTACGTTAAACTATTTAAATAAATATTTCTTTACTAGTATAAATGGAAATTGAGAAGCAGGTATTTAGTATTTTTTCAAGTTTTATTCGGGATTTGAGCAAAACATTTCCCGAGGTTAAAAATTGTTTGTATCGTAATTATGAATCTGAAATCACGGGTGAGGATTTAAAATTAGATAATTGTCCCAAAATCGCAACGTTTCTATCTAAGATTGATGAAAACAATAAATTAATTACAAAGAAAGATGAGAAATTATTTGAAGTAGAAGATCTTCTAGAAGAGATTTCATTTCAAAGATTATGGGAAAAGAATATTTCCGATAAAACCAAGAATACGATTTGGAAATATTTCCAAACATTCACGATTATTAATATTAATTTGAATTCTTCTAAGCAACTTCAGGATGCTTTGGAAAGTATTGGAAATGATGAAGAAATCAAAAAGGAAGATATTAAAGATAAACAAACAGCGAAGGATTTAAAACAACTCAAAAAATTAACGGAAGAAGTAAAAAAAGAAGAGAAAGAAGAAGAAGATGGGGAATTAGATTTGGAAAATATGCTCGGGGGGTTAATGGATTCGAATATAGGTTCGATTGCCAAGGAAGTTGCCTCAACTATGAATATTGAAGAAATGTTTGGAAATGTTGACCAAAATAGTAATCCCATGGAGGTTATGGCTCAGATGATGAACCCGGACAAAATGGGGTCTATCTTTCAAAATATCAATAAGGTAATGGAACAGAAAATGGAAAGCGGGGATTTAAATGAAGATATTCTAAAGAAAGAAGCTCAGAATATGTATGGTGATATGGCGAATAATCCACTTTTTGGAGATTTAATAGGTCAAATGAACCAAGCCCAGGCGGGCAAAGGTGCCGGGTCGGAAAAAGAAAAAGATTCGGGAAAAGAACCAACGAAACTCGAGAAAAAAGATAAATTAAAGAAAAAGATCGAAGAGAAAAAGAAAGAAAGAACAAAGTAATTATTGTTTTAAATTAAATTCTATAATATATATATTTAATGATATCTACACCCTTTTGGTATAAAGATCCGTCAGTTTTATACGAGAAAGACTATATTTTTGAAATTTTCCCTTCTAAAAGCTTTGATATTACTAGAAAATTAAACGCCGTTTTAAGATTATCAATTATATATTCATTAATAGTTTATTTAGTTAATAGGGATAATCGTTATATTGTCATACCTTTTGTGGTTGGCGCCGTTTCATGGGTAATCTGGACGCGACAGAATGATACCCATGTGGATGATATTATTGAAGAATCGATGAGTAATAGATTGGATGATTTGGTTAAGATAAATGATTTAGCCACTGAGTGTAGAGTTCCGACTAAAGATAATCCTTTTATGAATCCAGGTTTATCTGAATTTAGCAATGATAATGTTAAAATGCCCAAGTCGTGTCCTTCTTATAATAATGTTGGTGTTCAGAATAGAGTCGATCAATTATTTAATCACGATTTATACAGAGATGTGAAAGATATTTTCGGGAAAAATAATAGCCAGAGACAATTTTACACTGTCCCAGGGAATCAAGTTCCAAATGATCAAGGATCCTTTGCTAATTGGTGTTATGGAAGACCGAAGACATGTAAAGAAGGAAATAGTTTGGCGTGTTTAAGTAATATGGGAAATTCGGGTGGTGCTGTTTAATATTTTATTTAAAATAAAATAAAATATATTTAGAATATATAAATGACAGGATACAGTGGATATGAGGGAAATGTCGCACAAATGAATGGTAAAGTCATGGAATGCGCGAAACCTGATGTAAGTAATAAAGCGTCTTTTCAAACTTTTGTGAAAGCAAATATTCATGACGACAAATTAACCGTAGATTTAGACTCTTTACAATCACAAGGTCCTGGTCTTTATCATATGGACAATCAAAACGGATGCGAGTGTGGATTAAAAGAAGCAAGATCTATCCAAGTTTCTCAGCCTGGTATTAATTTTTCAGGGGGCGTTGGTTGGATTGCGGAAAAGGGTTGCTTGGTTGATAATGATTCTGAAATGAGACAAGATAAAGGTAAGTTAACCAACCAAAGAGATATTAATCAGATCGTTGAGAGATTATTTACCACAACTCCCAATATTTCCAAGGGTTTTCATGATGTTGATGTTGAGTCTGTATTAATTTCATCGGATTTCTCAAGTGATCATAAACCGTGTAATTCTCTTGCCGGTGTTTCGATTGGCAATTATTTCACCCCCATGATTCCTAAATTAAGTGAAGAAGTTCAAGATCCTAGACATATTGTTCAAGAAGATTCTCAGGCCGACTGGGTCAGAGGGGGTCTCCCAACCAGACAAATGGTCCGTAATTCTGATTATTTAAGAAGATGTCAAGAAAAAACCATTACTGGAAATTGAATTGCTTAACTATTAAAATTTATCTTTTAAAAAATATTATATTATACTAAATATAATATGGAAACCCTTGTCAATAATAAGAGTATGAATGATATGTCCATGGGGCCAGGTATGTATCGTTTAGACGACGCCAAATTAAGAAATAAAATAAGTTATCCATGGGCCCCAAACATTCAATTACAGAAGGCTGGAGGATCTCTCATGGATGCTAACTTTTTTGATGTTGAATCGGATTTAAAAGGTATAACTCGTGAATTATCAAATAACCCCTCCCTCAAGTATGCCCCTCTCGATGAAAGTAATAGTTACAATATGGTCCAGTTCCCGGATGGAGGCCCCTCAGCGGAGGAAAGTACGAGGCTAACAAATAATGCTTTTGAACTAAAGGGCGTTGGTATTAATCGTTTTGATTTCTTACCATTTGATCCTCAGAAAAACTCAGTCGAACCTTTCAGAAGGTTGGGTGAAAATACTATTCTAGAAGTTTTAGACAAACACGAAACGGATTGTAAATTCGATTTCACCAAAAATACTAAAGTTGAATCGGAGTTGGGGGATAGAACCGACTATGGAAACCCTCAACAGGATTAAAAATATTACTTCTAAAATATAAATTTGATACAATTAATAGAAATTAATACAACTAATACTATTTTTAAAATGAATATCTTTTATTTGGAATGGCTAAGTAAAAGACACTCTCTCTGTGAATTTAGGGACACTGTTCCGCCAAAATATAATTTTGAATGTCAAGTTAAAATTAAAGGATGTAAGGAAGTCTTTCAGGAAATAACACTCTATGGATTAATTGGTGAAGAATTAGAAGATTATAAGTTTGAAAAAAGTCCTTTTACGAAAAGAACCTATTTGGTTTCTCATTTACAGAAATGTATTCGTAAAATGAAGCACGATAAATCTGTTAAAACCGCCAAACATTTAATTGATCTTGATATGAGTACGTTTCTTAGAAGATTACCCATCATTATGTTTGAGGATGTAGTTCCTCATAGTAGTTTACCGGTTTTAATATGGTTAATGATTGCTGTTACAAAGGGTTTCAAAATGAAAACAATTATGATCCAATATTTATTGGGTATCGTTTATTTTCTATCTTCCTGTGCGAAACACGATGAATATTCTTTCAGTGAAACTATTGATTTAACTAAAATTCAAGATAATTTATTCTTAAAATCGATATTGATTAGAAGATCTTATGGCGGGATGAAAGGGGATATGCAAATGTTAAATTATTTTATTGAAATGTGGCAAGAAAGATTTAATCGCGATATAAAAATGAGAGATGATAAAATACAATATATAAATCATAAAATTGATCGTTTGAAGGTTGAAGAATGGTATCTTCAAGCAAATGATTTTCATTGTAATCATACGTTGATACCGAACGTTAAGAAACATTTTGATCTTTATTCTTCAGAATATATCAAATCCCTAATATGGAATTATTCATCTTCATATAATCAAAGGATAACAAGTCATTATAATGAAGATGAATGGAAAGATTGGTTGATTATTAAAAAGTTTGTTCGGTATCAACAGAAAACAATGGATTTTATCTAAGGTTAAATATAAATGAGAAGATCAATGAGAAGATCAATGAGAAGATCAATGAGAAGATCAACTAAAAGATCAACTAAAATAACTAAGAGAAAAACTAAAAGGTCACCTAAGAGAAAAACTAAAAGGTCAACTGAGAAAACTAAAAGGTCACCTAAGAGAAAAACTAAAAGGTCAACTGAGAGGAAAACTAAAAGGTCAACTGAGAGGAAAACTGAGAAAACTAAGAAAACTAAGAGAAAAATTATTTCCGAATTTGATGATCCAATAAATAAAAAAATAATAAATAAATTAATTCACAAAACAACACTTAAAAAAGGTACAATATTATATAGAACTCAGCCTACAAAATGTAAACTTTTGAAACGAATGAAATGTGGAGATACGGATAAAATGGGTGTTTATTTAAGTAAAAATATTTATACCCCACTAGGTATGATTTTAGAATATAATAAACCAATGTATTTATGTAAATACAAACTTAATAAAAATATAGAATTTTATAATGGAAAATATAGTTACCGATATTTGGAACCCAAAAGATTTTTCAAGACGATGGAAGATCTTTTAAACTACGAGACCACCGCCGACGGCTTCATACGAAATGTCAATCCTAAAATTTCCACTAATCATATACAAGGGGGTGTTAAGGGTGGAGGAGGGGAGGACTATTTGTATCCGATAAGTGAATTATTTGGACCTCTATATGATACAAAGGAGGGAGAAAAAATTTGGTCTGAATTAGATGAAGCGGAAGTATTTTTAACAGATCCCAAATATGTCGAATGTGTTTCGGAAGAATTTATAGAAGTTAGCGAAGCAAAAAAGAGAGTTCAAAAATTGGTTGACAAAGTTTCTAAATCTAATCGGGGACTGTGGCCATTTTAGAATATCTAAGCAGAACATCCACACGAGGGCTGGACGCCGTTAACTTTTTCTTTTTCCTTTTCTTTATCAAGTAATTTAGACACAGCATACGCCGCGATAACTCCAATTAAGAGAGCGGTACAAAGTTTACACGATTTTTTAACTATTTGTTTATTGTTTACCATTATTCTTTAATATAGATAATTATTTTTTCAATTTTTTAAATTTGATTTAAAAAATTAGGGTAAATACTATTAAAATGGAATTCTATTTGACGGAAAATATCATTATAAAAGAAGATAAAACTTTTTACAAAACAAAGGATAAGATTAAGAAGGTTAACAATAATAATTGGCATCATGTCCTACAAGAATTTGGATGGTCTAAGATTTCTTTACCCTGGATTAAGATATTAAATAAATTGTCACACCAAAACAATAAAAATTCATCATTTGGTATCTTAGATTGTGAGTCAGATGGAGATTGTTTTTTCCATTGTATTGCGAATTCTCTAAATGAACATAATAGATTTAACGATAGCTATGAAATCAACGATTCCGGTAGTATTCGGGCATTTATAGCCGATTCTATAACCGAAGACAGATTCAATGAAATGATAGGTTACTATAAAATAATGAAAGATGTTGATGATTTTGATGAGAATTGGGATCCATACAAAATAAAGAATATTGACGATTTTAGAAAAATATTAAAAGAAAGTGGTCACAACTATTGGTGCGATTATATACTTTTAAATGAAATTATTAAGATTTTGGAGTTAAATATATTTATCTTAAATAACAACGATGAAAAAAAAGATTACTCTGTTTACAAGACACTGATTGATTATAACCTTCATTACGATTCTGTATTTTTACTTTTTGAAGATTATAGTCATTTTAAGCTTGTGGGTTTCTTTGATGGTGATAAAATGATATCGTATTTCACAGAAAATATACCGACCGAATTTCTTAACTTATGCGAAATCCGTTAAATATTTAAAATATTATTTAAAATATTATTTATACTATAAATGGAAGCACTGATCCTACTCGGCGTGTTAGGCGCTGGATATCTTATTAACGAAGATAAAGAAAAAAAACAGAAAGTATATGACGAGATACAGCCTCCGTTATTCCAAGGTTCAGGCAATACAATCTATGATATGAATAATGTTAAAGATTCTCAAAGATATGAAATAGACCAAGTTATGAAACATCATAACTTGGCTATGGAACCGGGTTCCAAAGTCGTTGATGCCCTGAATATGGGTGGTCGTAATACTCTAAGAAGTCAAGAAATATATACGGATCAGGTACAAACAATGGATGGTCGATCCATGAAAAAGGAAGATTTTTTAGTTAATAATCAGGGAATTAAGATTGAACCATTTTTTGCTGGTTCGGGTCCAACTCAGGTTGATTTGGGAAGTCGTAATCATAGAATGGATTCTCATATGGGGGGTTATCACGCGGATCAAAAGGGGGAATCCAAGAAAACCGATCTTCAAGGTCCCCTAGGGGATCAATGGGTTCCCTATGGAAATGTTCATGGAAACACATTTGGTGGAGCACAGGCCGATCAATCAAGATATAATGAGGGCATGATGCGGACAAATGAGTTACCCTTCGAACAGGAAAGGGTTGCCCATATAGATGTAAAGAGCGATGTTAACAGGGACGTCGATTTGTTATACGCTCAAAGAAATAGTACTGATAATAGAAGAACTCTCAGCAATCAAAAACTTTCTTTCGGTGGCAAAGTTCTTTCTGGTAAGGGAATAGATAAAAGAGGCGAGGAGGGGCAAGTATTCAAACATTTACCCGACCAAGATTATGTGAATAGTGCTGATAAATGGTTAGTCACCACGGGCGCAATTGATGCACCGAGAATTAGACCCGAAGAGATTCTTAAAGAAACTAATAGACAATACCTCAATGAGGGTGATATTGGACCCGCCGCGCCAGTTATTTTTAAGAGCAATGAAGACAGACCTAACTTCAAGAAATCAACAAAACAACAAATGTTAAATGATACTGAAAGAAATATGGCCCTTGAAGGTAAGATGAATGATAATGATCATAATAAATCAAGTTATTTTGTTTACCCGAATGAAAGGGAAGTAACAACCGAAAGAACTTATGAAGGCAATTTTAAATCAGTATTTAATGCCGAAACAAGTCAACTACAAGATAACGTTAAACCAACTATTAAAGAAACAACATTGGATAGTAGCAACGGATTTACTGGACCCACAGTTACTAAGTTACCCGAAGAAAGATTACAAGATAAAGTTCGGGCAACGGTAAAGTCAACAACGATGTTCGAATATTCTGGTAATGGTGGGACAACTGTTCCGGCTGAAATGGCTTCCGATCAGTATCTAAGGGCTATACCAAACCTTAATCCGAATAAAGAAGTTATTTCTAAGGGGAGGGCTCCCACAACCGAAAGTACAAAGCTTACCAATGGTATGGACACTCTCAATGTTGATATTAAGAAGATTGAGAGCGATTATTTCAATCCCAGAATTAATAATGTAGATAAGGTTTACCAAGAAATTCCTCAAGATTATACATGCCAATTTACTCAAGACAAAGAAACTCTTGATAATGTTAAGTTATCTAATCGCTTAGATCCGAGTTTATTGGATCCATTCCGCGATAATCCTTATACGAAGTCATTGGCGTCATTTGCTTAAATTATTTCTATAATATTGTAGAATGGATATAAGAATAATACTTTTCTTAATTGTTTTTTTATTTGCTTTGAACACAAATAAAGAAGGTTTCACGCCTCTAATAGACGGGATAAGCGCTGAAGATTTTAGGGATGTCCGCGATTTTTTTGGAGAGGATATTTACAAATATGATAAAGATTCCAACTATGATACCGAAAAAATATACGCGATGGTCGATGAAATAGATGATAGTATTGACGGACTTAACAAGAAATTCAACTCTTTTCATAAAAGTAAATGTCGTGATGGTAGATGTATAACTTGTTCGCCTCCAGAAATACCTAAGAATGCAATGTCCGAAGATGGTAAATGTGGCAATATACTCGATAATATTTACGGTGATGATTCGGGTAACTATCGTATAATATCCACTGGTTCTAAGTGCGAATTGTCCTGTAAAGATGGATATTATGCCACTAATTCTATAATAGGGACTTGTGAAATTGATCCAGAAAGTTCGCCACCATATCCGGATGAATTTTTTGAAGGGGAATATAGAGGAAAATTTAATGAAATTCCTTCTATTCAATGTTCCCTATCTCCGCCTCCGCCTCCAGCCCCCGCTCCCGCCCCAGCCCCAGCCCCCGCTCCC
>Ga0206130_10004634_pt1 | contig 16832 bp, 19 predicted proteins | sample Helgoland_Spring_9_FD_148637 | JGI IMG/M metagenome (GOLD analysis project Ga0206130, IMG submission 148637) | Pelagic subsurface seawater microbial communities from Kabeltonne, Helgoland, North Sea - Helgoland_Spring_Bloom_20160512_1 | ecosystem: Environmental > Aquatic > Marine > Epipelagic ... | reverse complement strand
CATTATCATCATTATCATCATTTGCTTGTTTCAGAATATCTTTATAAAATCCTTCATTAATGAAATCAACAAATGCTTTCCGGTGCTGACTGATGTAATGGGTAACTATCTTTTCCTTTTTGTCCTCTTTTTCTTCTTTTTCTTCTTCTTCTTCTTTATCTTGTTCTTTTACAGCTTTAATCGCATAATCAGTCACATCAGGATCTTCAGGTTCTCTATCAGCATAATCTGTCCACGGTTCTGGCTCTAATCCTTCTCCTTCTAACCCTTCTCCTTCTACCCCTTCAACTTCTAATCCTTCACCTTCACCTTCTTTACCTTCAATCATATCTCTTAAAGGAGGAGGTGATCCGGGTGATAAATGATCAACTAATACTTGAGTTCCGTCTTCTTTTTCGAGAATAAATTTATCATCTTCTTCGGGTGTTACTGCTGTTAATACAAACTCAATCTTATCATCTATCTCCCCATTATACTTACTGTATGTTTGCTTACATTTCTTTAGAATCTTAAAATCCGTCTCATTAATCACTTCTTCATCTAACAACGTTTGTAGCACTTTGGGTGAAATTTTAGATATCTCTCCAGCAAAATGAACTTTGATAATATTATTTAATTCATCATTGATGATTATTTTCTTAGCTTTCTTTTTTTTTTCTTCTTTTTTCTCTTCTGTTTTCTCTTTTTTTTCTTCTTTTAGGATACTTGATGAATGTTCTAATTCGTATACGATACGATAGGATGATACACCAGCTTGTTCTTTGGAATGTTCTTGCTTACATTTCTTTAAAAATTTTTTCATTTTCGTATCTATTTTACCTTCATCATACAACTTATCTAATTCTTTGGGTTTAATGAATTGAATCTCTCCCTTAAAGAATTCTTTTAAAACTTGGTTTACTTTATCATTGATCACTATTTTCTTTTTCTTTGGTGAGGGCATCGTTATAATACTAGTCTAGAAATATTTATTCTGTTATAACGTTATAATGAATTAAAGCATTATAAGCGGCATTCTGTTCTGATTTCTTCTTGGTATGTCCCTTACCTGTGCAAATAGTGGCACCCTTATGAAGCAATTTACATTCAAACATTTTATCAGAATTTCCTGTATCATTGGAAATATGTTCATATTTGGGCGATTCCTTAAAATTATGTTGTAAATATCTTAATATTTGATCTTTATAATTTGTATCTCTCACAATAATTTCAGGTAGATCGAGGTATTCTTCAATGATATTAACCACAAACTCTTGAACAAGAGTAAAATCTCTGGTATCTTGATACAGTGCTCCTATCAAAGATTCAAGTGAATCTTCTAGAATATGTTGGTTATTCCTACCATCACAGTTATCTTCAATGTGTTTGGAGATAATTAGGTGTCTGTTTAAATCCAAACATTCTGCTAGATAGGCCAATTGTTCACCATTCACAATACGAGTCTTAATTTTAGTTAAAAAACCTTCGTCTTGATCTTTAAATCTACGGAAGAGATATTCGGCAGTCATGCATCCTAGAAGTGAATCCCCCAGATATTCGATAGTTTCATAGCTTTTGACTTGTAAGGGTAGGCAATTATCGGGTTTAACAAACTCTTCATAATCTTTCATCAAACAGTAGGATTTATGTTTAAAAGCGAGTTGATACAACTCAATGTTGTTAGGTATAAAATCATTCATATTCACCTTTTGGAAAATATGAAGGACGTCTTCATAAGATATTAATACATTATTAGGATTATAGGGATTTGCTTTAAATTTATCTTGATTCATGTTATTAATAAGAGATAGATAATAAAACTTTAAATCTTTATCAATTAAATTTAAGCACCAGGGACGGGGGCACCTGCGGCGCAACCCTCGCCATCTTCTAAAGGTTTTCTGCCAAGATCAGGACCAATCGTGGTGTTCTGCCACGGACTGACACTGACCTGAGGATTCGGGGGCTCAGATCTTAGTTGCTGATTCGCGTTTCTTAAACTCTGACCAACCGAATTGACGCCAACGTGATATCCAGCATCTAAAAGATTGACACCCTTTAGGATACCTTCACCGACCGGTTTGGCTACATTGAAATCCTGGATAGCCTGACTGTCTTCCTTCGGTAGGAGATCTGCCGCCGTTAAAGTCGGTTGAGGATAGCACGAGGAAGGAGTTCTGCCTAAACCTTGTACTTGCTGAGGAACGGCATCGGCTCTAACACCCTCGGATGCCGCGACCGGAGAACCCATCGTTCCCTGAGAAGCAGCAGTAAAATCAGTGAAAGATTCTAAGGTTTGAAAGACAGGAGCTAAACCAATATCAACATTATCCTGAATTATTTTAAGAGAAACGTAAATGCCAACGGCATATGCGAGACCGACTAAAACTTGTTCACAATCTACAGAAACCATTTTATATATTACAATATAAAAAAAATATTAGGAATATTCTACTAGAAATAATTTAGGATTCTAATTCCTTTCTAAGAGTTTGGATTTCATCTGCTAAATTATTTAGCGTTTGAGATAATATTTCATGTTCTTTTTCTTTCAAAGTTAATTCACTTTGTTTCTCCTCTTTATCTTTCTTCTCTTTCTCCTCTTTATCTTTCTTCTCTTTCTCCTCTTTCTCTAACCTCTCTTTTTCTACTTTCTCTAACCTATCTTTCTCTAATTCCTCTTCTTTTACTTTATCCAACTCAGAGTCATTCTTTTCATCTTCCTTTTCATCTTCCTTAGAATCTTTCACAACTTCATCTTCGATTAAACATTCATCAAAAAATGATTTATTGACTCGTACTTCATTTACTTTAATTTGAGTGATGTAGCAATCACAATAGTATTCTTTCTTTAGAAACTTTAATCCCTTAATATGAACAATACAAACTAATTCAGAATCCTCTGCGATATCTGCTATTTCAACCGATTGTTTCTCTTTATTAAAACAGATGCATTCACATTTATCCTTCGTAAAGGGAATCTTAAAATCTAATGATGGATTTGATCCCTTTTCGAATGGTTTCGTTCCCCGACGATACATATCATCAATTACATTCACAGGCAACTCTTTGCCAAACCACTCCTTACTCATAGAAAAGGTTTGATCCACGTTGTGATCATCCAGTTTCAGAAAGAAATCATAAATACCAAAATCATCTCCATCTATCTTGAGTTGTAGCAATGAATTCTTTGAGTTCAGGTTAGATCCGGGTATACCACAGCCTAAAAGAGGCGTTTGAATGTAGACCGGTTTATTATCTCCGTGATAAATCTGGCTGTAGTAGTGGTTCCCTTGCTTTTCGGGTTTAGTGTATGTTAAATCATCTAACTTAAGAGTTGTGTGTTTAAAGATTTGGGTCATTTTATAGTAAATGGAATAGTTTTTATCTTCTTAAATAACGCAATAAGATGCTTTCTCAAAGAACATGAATCACCCTCACTTTCCATTTCGCCACGAATTTATCGTTTGCTCCCCATACTTTGTCTAAATAAATATCACACTGCATTTTGGAAAACTTCGATATATTCATCATGCTCATACCAGAATAATTATCAGAATAGATGTCACAATTAAATTTGTTGTATGAAAAAGGAACCTTAACAACTAGGTTTGGATCGTATTTACCCTTTTTATCATATTTTATTTGGGATATGTATGCTTCTTCATCCTCTTCTTCAAGACCCAATAGTTTCATTTGTTCAAATTCTAAACCTTGAACGAAATCAAAGAAACCCTTCATAATTGGATCATCTGTCATATTTGTGAACTGAAGACTCATTTGGAAATTATCTTTGTTCAGGCCAAAGGGACAAACCATCACGGGAGTAGTTACATAGAGTAAGGGATTCTTCCCGTAATAAAGTTGGACGTAGCCGAATTTTTTGTTTTCTTTAGGAGAACAATGATCACATTCTTCAAATTCTTTATCACAATCTTTACACGAAGGATCGCAACACGAATAATGACAATAGGACATTTTACTTAAATCTAACATATCGAAATAATAATTCTTTGTTTTGATTCCCTTATTCATTTGGCTCACTTTACTCATTCCTTTACTCATTCCTTTACTTATTACTTAATAAGTAATAGTTAAATATTATTCTTAAATTAAGACAAAATAAAATGTAGGGTAGTTTATAAAAGATGGATGTTTATCGCGTTTCTAGAAGGGGTTTAAGGGGTCAGCGAAGCAAAAGAAGTGTTAGAAGAAGAACTTCTAAGAGAAGAACTAAGAGAGTTTCTAGAAGACGGACAAAGAGAGTTTCTAGAAGGCGTAATACAAGGAGAGTTAACAGAAGACAGACTAGAAGGAGAGTTAACAGAAGACAGACTAGACGGAGGGTTAATAGAAGTAATAGAAGGAGTAGAAGAAATAGAAGAGTTGTGAGAGGTGGGAGTCCTTCCAACGTGATGGTGATGCCCGTTGACCCACGAGCACCACCGACAGATGCGTCTTCTACGATGGCGGGGCTGGGCTTAACTGACCAAGCCGCCGACCTAGCCCAACGCCTGAGATCCGACCAACCATCAAGTTGGGCTAGGGCAGCAACTTCCGCAGAAGGAGAAGGAGAAGGGGGGAGAAGCATGACCGATGAAGAATCTGTGAGAGCGGTGATTGAGGCGCGAAATGGGCGGCTGGACCAATTAAAACAACCTGCTCCTGATGATGAGGAGGTGGCCAGCAAAAAGCAAGATGTAATGCGATATGCCGAACAAGCATATCCCTCGCCAGAACTTTTTAATATGCTATTCTCAAATAAAGAAAATATAAATATAGTAGGTAGAAGTATTGAGACAAATATATTAGAAGCTCTCAAATTATCTCGCGAAGCATCCGGCGGCACAGGCGGCACATTTTATGATTTTACTGTAGAAGACATGATAAACGAAGATAATATGACCAAATTATGTAAAACAGCTATATATTCATTCCTAGTCGACATTATGACATCTGAAGAATATATTCAATGGAGGGGGGGGAAGAAGGCAGAAGGTGCGCAACGAGCGATACATGAAACGCAGGCGGGACAAGCACTAAAGACAACCTTGGCGCGGGCAGCAGTCATATCTGAAGAAGATCAAGCACTTGTTAAGACAAATATGGCGGCTGACCTCACCGACGGAGTTTATCCCAGTGATAAATGGGGCGATAAAGCAACGCTGAATCCTACATCCATGAGTTATCTCGAAGCCACCGAGATTTTGAGCCGTCAACTGAATAAAGCGGCGATGAAAAAAATATTTAAGTATATGCTTAACTTTGTTGAAGAATCACACACCAACAAAAATAATATGTTTTGGTTAGATGACAATCTTTGGTTTAAAACTTTCATGCAGAAGACACGCCTTGATTCTCGGTCAAGCAGTTATGGAAAATTAGATGGTTTAAAAGATGTAGTTGCATTCCGTAGATTATGTTATACTTTTGATACACTGAAGCGGAAAGATACAAATAGGCTACTGGATATATGTCGTATACTATATGCAATTATAGATGCGGGTATAGGAAATTACTAAATTACAAATCATAGATTAAAGATTAACCATAGACCTCCTCTTCGTCAAGTTGTTCCACACAGCATGATTCGGTGTTCCCGTATGCGGTTTGTAATTCTTAGGACACACTTCATCCATCGGTCTGGATGATCCCCATTGCGTTTGCTTTTCTGTTGGTAAAGAATTCTTTAAGAAGTATTGAAAGGACGGTTGACACGTTTGATCAACTTTCGGTTGGAACATCGTATGAACATCATTTGTCATTTTAAAGTAAGAGGGTCTTCCTAATTCCTGAACCGGTGAAAAACTTAACTTATCCGAAGAAGACGACGATTCAATAGTAGGTTGATTTTTATTCATTTTATAACTTATCTAATATTTTATTTCTACCTTTCATTATACAGTTTAATGAAAGTTTTAGGAATTCTTTTAGGCACAAATACCGCTTTCATTACAGATGAATACTTCAAGAAAAATAAAAAGAAGTTAGAAGTGCTTAAAGATCCTGAACTCTTTGATGAAGAAATGTTAAAGAGTGAAGATATTCCTTATGATTACGCGATTTTTTGTGAATGTAGGCACATCGGCAGAAGAAACGGTTACGATGTGATCCCTTTATACGGTCCAACCCTAACTTTAGAAGATTGTAATGAATGTGATTTCATCTTTTGTATCTATGAAGCAACATTCTCCTTCTTAACAAATGGTTACGATGGATACAATCATTATATGAAATGTTTAAGGAAAACGAGAGCAAAAGTCTATCCGAGTGTTAAGATGCAGGAATTCATTCTAGACAAACAAACCTATATGGGCTACTTAGAAAAGAAGAATTATCCCATTATCCCCACCGAATTCATCAAAGTAGAAGAGTACATGAAGAATAAAAGTAAAGTCTTAAACAGCATCTACAGATTTATGGATGATGGCGAGTATTCGGAATTAATAATGAAACCTCAATTAGCAGGATTTAAGTCCGGATTCAAACATTACAAAACGGTCACAGATAAGAGTATTGATTCCTATATGAGACAAATGAACAAATTAACTTACAAAAAGATTTTAGTCCAACCCTTTGTTCCAGAATTCTTAAAGTATTGGGAAATTAAAACGATGTGGCACAACGGTCAATTCTGTTATGCCTACGGAACAAAGGTTGGAGGGGATGTTGATGATACTGTTCCTGTGTCTCAAGGAGGTGAATTAGATGATAAATTAGTTAATCAAGTTAAAAAAGTAGGAGAAAAAATAGTCAGAGACATACAAAAAACATACGGAAAACAAATCCTCTTAAGGATTGATTTTGGATGTTGTATTGAGAATGATGAGATCTGTAGAGAATACTTTGTGAATGAAGTTGAAACGAATCCAACGATGACAGATGATGAAACTCCGAAAGACACCTTTAGACTCTTGGCGGGGGCGATAATGAAAGGTTTATAGGATCTAAACTAAACTCCGAAATTGGTGATCCATCTTATTCGGAATAACGGTTAAACCAGATTGATAATTACTTACTTCCGTTGAAGTGTAGACACGAGGAGGATTCACGTGAATACGAGGTCTATTATTGTCTCTGTTCCGTGAACCAAAGCCAATGCTATGCCTATCCCGTTCCTCCTTTTCCTTCAGACAGACGACACATTTGTAGGCACAGAACCAGAAACAGACCATCCCTCCTACAAAACAGAAAGAACCTATCAGTGCTCTAATTTCGTTGTTATCGGTGAAACTCCCAGACATAGTTCTAGTTACTCTTAGTTGTTTTAGTAATCAATTATAGGAAAGGAAAGAAATCAAATTTAAATTAATGATATCATTAATTTTGAGAAAGAAGAATTAAAAAAAAGAATCAAATACCGAACCGATGAATACATTGCAAGCTGATCACGAGGACCAATATTACTAGTAAAAGAGTATACATCATGTAGTATTTATGAATTGTAATCCGAAAAGAAATGAAAATCTTACCTATGTTATCATCGAGATTACCTCACATTACAATTTTTAACACAATTGATAGCCTGGAGAAAACAAGAACTAATGGTTGTGAACACAACTTAACGTAGATATATAATCTTGAATATGAACGCACTTATTGAATTTTTGATATTGATAGAGAATTCGGTTACCTCCACTTTTCTTAATAACACATTGTTTGTAATTCACTTTGTCATACTTATCAAAGAATTCTTTCTTTTCTTCTTCATCTAAATCTAATCCTTCAGAAACTTCTTCTAGGATATTTTGGTGGTGCAAGTAAAGGAGTTCTTTGATAAAGTCCATTTTGATACTATTTAAAAAGTAATCTTAAATCAAATTTATATAATTTTAATTATTTATTTTACATCGTCCGGGAATCGAACCCGAGTCAGTTGGTTGGAAACCAACTATGTTAACCACTACACCAACGATGTTTATAATGTAAATTTACATATTAGGAAATCTTTAAATAAAAATAAGTAAGTAAAGATAATCCGTACATCAAGGGAAAGTTACATAAAAGAATTCTTTTATCCCATAGGAACGAATTATGAAGTGGATGAATACAAAATGAACCCAAACTTAAAAAGTTGTATTCAAGTATTCCGAATGAATTTGGTCTGATTAAAATAGAACCGATATACATTTCAATAAATATAGTAAATAGGAGTAAGAATAGGAATGAATACACTATCAATTGGATTATAGAATCAATCATAAAAAAATATATATTCTATAGTATATTAATGTTTGATTTAACTGCGATTAATCAGAATCTCCATTTAGTGATTCTTTTAGGATATGCCTACGTTCTGATGTTCCATGTGAAAGACACAGATTACACCAAAATGATAATTTTGACTCTCTTAACGATGTTAGCTATTTGCTACATTAAGAAGGGTCCTATTATTCAGGGCTTCGCCAATAAGGGCAAAAAAGCTTCTAAGAAAACGAGACGGAGATCCGGTAAAGAAGGATTTGATACCCAAGATGCCAGCACAGAATTAGAAGGCGATGCGACGTTAGTTGATCCCGCGCAAGTTGCCGTTGCTGAAGCAGCTATCGATCCTCCTCTCAAGCAACCCACAGCTCAAGTTGTTCTCCCCGGCAATATGAGTGTTTTTGATGGCGTGTGCTTACAAACCGGTAATACCGAACACTGGATGAAGTCTCCTTCTCAGACATCTTTAGTTGATAACGACAGTTTATTCACATATTTAACCAGTCAAGGTCCCTTGAAGCCGGTATTCAGTGACAACTCTCAATTAATCGGTCCTCCGATCGATGGTCAAGTCGGCTCTCCTGAGAAGATGTTTATGTTCGCTAATAATCGCTCTTCACCGAATTGCTGCCCCTCTACATTCTCCACCAGCACGGGATGTGTTTGCACCACTAAAGATCAACGAGACTTTGTGAATAACAGAGGTCACAATAATCCTAAAGCTCAGAATAATGGTGATTTTTAAATAAATAAATTATCTAAGCAATCGTTGATGAACTCTTTCATACATATCGGCACCTTGCTGATCATACACTTGTAATCGCTGTAAGCGTTGTTGTTCTGCTTGTTTTTGAGCCATTTCTTGTTCAGCTTTTAGTCTTTGATCCGCTGGACTCATACGATAAGAAATATTACTTCTTTCTCTTTCTAATCCTTTTATAGATCCTTTTCTATCTTCGATTGATACAGCAGTTGTATCAATTAAAGTTGTATTTGTAAATGCATCCCTATAATCACGATATCCTAAATTACCTGTTTCACCACTAAAGTCCGATACTTTGCCTTGTCCCAAGACCATTAATGAATCCTTATTCTTCATAGAGATACTTACTTCGGGGTCTTGGTACTGAACCATTTGTGAGCCATTTTTTTGTGCCTGGTCGTGTTTGTATTTCTCAAACTCATGATTGAACATATCGGAATTAAACTCACCATTAAACATCTTCTTTTGTGAAACATCTTTGACAACACTTTGTTCCATCCAATCACCGTATCCGCCATCATAAGCTTCACCCAACCGATTCTCTTCATAAATTTTGTTAAAGACTGCTGTATCAAAGTTCTCGGTATCTAGTTTAAGTGATGATGTAGTTCCTCCCTGCGATTCCATATAACCTCTAGCCCCACCTTTCATTTGATCATGATCGTGTGAATTATCAACTTCTGATAATTTCTTTTTTAAGACAGTATACGCGATAGATATTTTTTGAAATTCATCCTTAGACCCACCTCTATCTGGATGAGCTTTCATCGCCTTTTTCAAGTATGCCTTTTTTAAACTCTCTTCTGTAAAATTTTTAGAGATACTCAAGATTTTATAAGGATTTAATTGTTGTTTTTGGTTGGTTTCTGGTGATTCATATGGAGGTAATTGCGGTAGGTTGGGATTATATCTTTGATCATTCGCCGAAAATCCTTGTTCTGCTCTTATATTAGGAGGTAATTGTTCATATGGATTATATTGTTGATTCACTCTTTGCTGTTGCTGTTGCTGTTGTTGTTCCTGCTGTTGTTGTTGCAAATTCATACGATACAAATTATTAATCTGCTGTTGTTGCTGAATAATTAAGTCTTGTTGTTGCTGAATGTATGAATCATATGATCCTTCTGTTGATCCAGAACTATGTCCGGATTGACTATTTCCCATTTTACAATATCGTTATATTTTAAGTTTGGTCAGTTAAACTTATCTATAATCATTTATAAATGTTTTCAGTATTTGATAGAAGTTCTTTTCCCTTAGTGAAAGTAGTTATTAGTGGGGTTCCGACTGATGAAGATTTTGATACATTCTTAAGACAATGGCTAGAACTATATGATGAAATGAATGATTTTACTTTTTTATTTGATATCAGAGATTTAGGTAATGTAGGTCTCAAATATTGTCTGAAAATGACGGCGTTTATTTATAAACTAAGAAAAAAAGAGTATCAGTATCTCCAACAAAGTGTAATTGTTCTAAATGATAACCGAATACAACGATTAGTAGATTTTATCTTTGCTCTACAATCTCCCGTCGCCGATGTATTTATCCTGACTAATCATAATGATTCGTTAGATGATTTAGAAAACTTCGCGGATACAATCAGTCTCATTGATTTAGACGAATATGAAAATGTTCTTTATATTGAACCGAATAAATCATTTATACCCTTCCTTTAAATTGCTATTGTTGTGATATAATAGTAAATGTATAAACCGTAAAAGTTCTTAGATACGATATCTAATAAATTATAACTTATATTCTTAGTTTTAATGTCGGCTAGGGCCGCGACACCATAGAGACTCCAGCATATCGTCAAAAATTTAAATAAGTTCGCACCTATTTTGGTTTTATAAGCATACTCATTGTATATTATTCTGAAAGACATATAAAAAAAGTAAAATCCGATCGTAACCGCGAGAGGCTTATTTATCATTTGTGATTCACCCAAGAAACCAAAAAATAACATGAGTGCATTAAATAATATAATTTTAATTATGTTCTCTTTGTTTTCATAAAAGAATTCTTTCATGGTTATGATTTTGTTATTTTTGGATTCAAGATTATACTGATATTCCATAAAGATAATTGTAGTAATCAACATAATCGGTGTCGTAATACACCAATCGATGTATCTACGAGGTGTCATAATATTTAGATCTTTTAGAGCGTAGATTACCCAGACATAAAAAAATGCCTCTACAAATTGAACGAATGTTTCTAAAATTAAAATTTCCGTCAATACTTTATCCTTTTCATCTACATTTATAAAGACACCGCTTAGAGCAATAGATGATGTTAATATCTGAATAAACAACGAAAAATAAATAGTATCTTTCACAAGTTTATTAATCATTATTACTAAGTTAGATAATTAATGGTCTTAATATAACCGATCTATCGGTTAATGGTCTTAATATAACCGATCTATCGGTTAATGGTCTTAATATAACCGATCTATCGGTTAATGGTCTTAATATAACCGATCTATCGGTTAATGGTCTTAATATAACCGATCTATCGGTCCTTAGGTTCTGTATACTCCATCCCCAAGAATTCAAAGATTTCTTTCTCATCAGTGAATACTTTGTCCAAATCTTTTCCTGATTCTAGATGAGTTAGAGAATACTCATTGAGAGAGTAACCCTTATCTAGAGCAACTTGCCTCATCTTGGGATTGAATTCAGCCGATCCAGTGAAATACAGGATCGCATATGGATACTCTTTTTCAGAAGTAACCATAATGTCAATCCTCCTACAAGGAGTGCTGTCGTCTAAACACTTGCCTAGATTACACAGACCCATAAACTTCTTGTTTCCTAGAGCCAATTCTTCATACATATAGTATTCATTCTGAAGTTTCTCAACAAAGAGCCCCATAATTGAGGGACACTTCGTTCTGATAAGAACATCAATATCTCCACTTGTCTTGCTCTTCCTACGATAAGAACCAGCAATCGTCAAGTCGCAACCTGGATCCACTTTCTTCAGAACCCCTTTCAGATACGTTTCGTGTCTCTTGATTTCTGCGTGAGGAATCTTAGACTGTATATCATCGTAATACTTGAGACCGATCTGTTGCTTATCATTTAGGATTGACTTAATCTTCTCTTCATCGTATCCTTTCATTTCCTGGACTGAGGAGATACCCATATCCATTAGCTCCTTTGCTTTCGCTGGACCTACGCCATAGATTTCAACGAATTCCTTTCTCGGATCAACGGTCTTACCGATCTCCTCATACTTAGGACAAGTTCCCGTTTCCATAATGAGTCTCACCTTCTCAATGATAGACTTCCCAACACCTTTCACATCCTTAAGATGCTCTTCGGTGAAGAATGAATCATTTTCTAGATCTTTAAGACCCTTAATCGCCTTAAAATAAGAAGACGCTTTGAACGATTCACCATTCACCTTTTCATGCTCACCAATCTCCTTCAGAATTTTTAGGACCTTGTTCTTCATTTCCGATGAAGTGTGATCATATTCCTTCAATACCACATCCGTTCTCTTCCTCATATACCGAGCAAAACGAGGTGCGCCCTTGTCGGTTTTACCCGAAAATTCATAGGTAATGATTGTTCCGATAGGATGAGTTCGCTTGTAATTACCACGAATCTTGTCATCCATTCCCGATGTAGAGAACTGATGATTTGGTTCATCATCAATAGACATATAAGTGTCGTGATTGAGGAGAGGTTTACAGATAAACCCTCCGAGCATCCCCTCATACTTACCCTTACCACCCTTGTAATCAATGATGATTGCTTCCGCATCAAAGTTCGGCTTGTACTTCAGAAGCTTCGAACTCCTCTTGCCGAACTCATAATCAGAATTGGGATCCTTGAGCATGACCCCCTCACCACCCTTCGCAAGAATCCCCTCATACATCTCCTTAAGATGCTCCATAGACTGAACCGGGATCTGCTCCACGAAGACAAGAGGGCACGGCAACTTGTTCAGAGGATAAGAGAGCTCCTTCTGAAAAACCTTCCAACGACCCTCTACAAGTTTGACCACTCGCTTTAGTTCCTTGACTCTCTCAAAGAAGGGTTTCTTGGAATCAATGAGATCATAAACCTGATAGGTCACATTCATCCACTCTTCATCGATCGGTGTCTTTTTACGAACAACCCCCATCCCCTGAAATTGATCGCGTGAAATCCACAACTCCCCATCTAGGTATCTCTTAGGAAAAGACTTGGTGAACCACGTAGGACAGTTGAATGGTTTCTCTTGGCGAGACATAAACTGATCTTGTTTGCCCTCATAGAGAGCGCGGTATCCATCCAACTTCTCTGACACGAGCCAGCGACCAGCAACCGGATCAATCTTCGGATCGTTCGGTGAGTACTCTTTTGCTAGCATTGCTTTCACCATTTTGTTCTTGTATATAATTGTAATTTTATTCTTATATCCTAAATCAAATTTACCCTTGAGAGCCATTCATCCATTCATCCATTCATTGGTTCGTAATCAGAAACGATCCCATTAAGATGAAGATAACACCACACATACTCTTCATATTGAATGTCGCATTAAACAAGAACAAACTCAAGGCAAATGCGAACAGAACATTCATACTAATAATGGATGCGGCCTCCCCAGTATTTTTACAGTTCTTAAAGCAATAAAAGAGTGCGGGTTCAACGAGTAAATAAGCAATCGATACACGAATCACAATGAGTAATAAACTACTATGATCCAATGGTTTTAACTGAATATTATTTGCAAAGATATATGACCATACTCCGGTGGTAGTTAAGAGAGTCGCATAACCGATATATTCTATGTAAGAAAACTTCTCTGTTATCTTTTTTTGAAAGATGTCTCTGACTGAAATGAATACTGCCGCCAAAATCGCATAGGTAACCCACAATTCCATCCTCTGTATATATTAAGAATAGGTTTAAAAAAAAGAATAGTTATCTAACTTTACATTAATTGATATGAAACTAAATGACATAGATTTAAATCTTTTATCAGAAGATGATTTGCGAAAAGTATGTTTAAAATACAATATTGTCACAGGAGAAGAAGCAGCAAAGATGAGTAAAGATTCTCTTTTAAGAGAAACGCGTTCCTATATCCTTCACAAAATGGAAAAATACAAAAGCAGACCACGTTCTTTTTCTCAACCGAATATTCATAATCCCGTAGAATCTGCTGGATCTAATGAAGGTGAGCTTAAACAGATTAATCCTAGACAGAGGAGAATGTCTGTGCCGAGTAATCCTAACTTAAATGTGAAATCTAAAAACGACCCTCCTAGATCTGATGCGACATATATTAGAGACAGACGAATGTCTATGCCTGGAACACCAAACGAAGTATTAGCAGCTAAAGAAGATCATGTAGCCAAACAAAATGCTATTCAAGGAAGACAAGAAGTGAAACAGAGTAATGCTCTAGCCAATCAAGGAGATTTATCACAATTTGATAATATAGGAATGTATCCTTCTGTCGAGAGAATGATCGCTATTGGTGATTTACACGGTGACTTAAATGTGACATTACAAGCCCTTCGTTTGGCAAAGGTTATCCCATCTGATATCTTCTCTTACAATGTTGATAAAATAAGATGGACAGGGGGTAACACTTGGGTGGTTCAGTTAGGTGATCAAATTGATCGGTGTAGACCGGATGACTGGGAAAAGAACTGCATCAAAGATTTTAAAGATGTTGTCGAAGATGAAGGGAATAATATGAGAATAATCCAAATCTTTCAAAAACTTGATGTAGAAGCTCGTAAAGTTGGGGGGAGAGTATTAGGATTATTAGGTAATCATGAATTAATGAATATTGACAAGGACTACAGATATGTTTCACCGGAAGAATTCTTGGAATTTGTTCCGAAAGATCAAAGAACTTCTAAAAGAACCGAAGACGGATATCCATTAGGATACTATCACAGATTAAAGGCGTTTGAAAGAGGTGGTAATATCGCGAAACATTATGCTTTACAAAAAAAGAGTATATTGATTGTGGGTAGGTGGTTATTTGTTCACGGTGGTATCAGTCATGCTCTAGCATCCAAATACACGATCCCTGAAATCAATAATGTTGTGAAAGATTGGTTATTAAATAAAACAAATGAACAGGACGAGAAACTATTTGATGAGATCTTTAGAGCTGATGATGATTTATCGCCTTTCTGGTGTCGTCTTTATTCTGAAGAAGATGATGAAGATGAAAACACATTACAAGGATTTAATAAATTAATGTCTATTCTGAACAAACGTAATGAAACGAGAGAACCGATTGATTGCGTGGTTGTAGCGCATACACCTCAGTTTATGAACGACAGATATCTCAATTCTAGATACGATGAAAGATTATGGAGAGTAGATGTTGGAATGTCGAGGGCATTTGGACAGCACGACACTTGTGGGGAGAATAAATATCGCCAGATTCAAGTTCTAGAGATAATAAACAATAAAAAATGTATAGTTCATAAAGCACCATATTTAGGGAGAGAACGAAGTGAAGGGTTTCAGGAAAATGTTGAATTGGGGGGGGAACGGATGCCTTTTTAGTAATAATCAAAATTCATCTTCTTCATCGGGATCGGCTGTTACTTCCCCTGTTTGCTTATCTCCTTCATCTCCTTCTCCTTCATCTCCTTCTCCTTCATTTATATCTAGGAATAAATCTTCATCTACAAAGTTTTCAGATAAAGATTTCTGGTGGCCTGCCGTCAACTCTGCATTAATTCTATTAGTAATAAGTATTGTTAACTCCCCAACATTATCATAATTATTTTTTTCTTCTACTATTTCTTTTGCTTTTTGTGCAATTTCTTTATGTACCTCTGATGGAGTTAGTTTGCGGCTTTTCATTCCTTCGAACATACTAGTAATAAATTTTTCTACTTCCCCCCCACCTCTCATTTTACTAGAACGCCTATTAACTCTTCTTCTAATGCTTCTTCTAGAACTTCTTCTATTACTTCGTCTAGCTACTTTAGAAACTCGTTTAGCGACACGTTTAGCGGTTCTTAATCTACTAGCATTTCTTGATCTTCTCTTTCTAGAAACTTTTCTACTTCTTTGAGCTTTAGCAGTTCTTCTAGAAACACGTCTAGCAACACTTCTGGACCTTCTCATTTTATATATTCACTTAGAAAAAAAAATGAATAGGATAATGATAAAGGATAATGATATAGGATAAGGATTACAGATTAAGAACATTCCGCAATCTTCTGAATGATGTCATCGTCGGTCATAAGTGTGTTTTCTTGGTAGAATACGGTTGCTGTTTTGAGACGCGTGAGTGCCTCATCTACATCTCTTTGAATGAGTTCATTGAGCTTCTCAATCAATTCTTTGTGATGAAAGACCCACCACCCCGATACCGACATCTCCTGAGGAACATCTCCGTCAATCTCTGAAAGGAGCTTCAGAGAATACTCCTCTCTGTATTTTTGATTCAAGAGGTAGTTCTTGAGGGAATCGAGTGCTTCGTCCTTGCTGAAGATGATAGATCCGTAGTAGTCAAGCATTCCTTACTCTTTATTATGTCTTAATTCTTTCTTTCTTTCTTTTTGATAAAATTATTTAGGATAGTAAATCAAATTTGTATTACGACTTCTTTCTATTAGTTCTTCGTTTAGTTCTTTTCTTATCCTTCTTAAAACCCTTATTATCTTGGAGATACATCTTTTCTAACTCAATGTATTTATCATAGGCTTTATCAGGGGTAATTCGGTGAATTGCATCAGGTTGTGTCATTTGTTTGAATAGATGCATAAATTGATGAACTTCGGGGATCTCGAATAAATCGTGCATTTTCTTTTTAAGTTCAGATTCTTTGGTATAAGGAGCCAACTCAATCAATATCTTGGGAATGAGATATCCTATTGAATATGTATCTAGTAAAGAACGAA
>Ga0206130_10004629_pt1 | contig 16848 bp, 11 predicted proteins | sample Helgoland_Spring_9_FD_148637 | JGI IMG/M metagenome (GOLD analysis project Ga0206130, IMG submission 148637) | Pelagic subsurface seawater microbial communities from Kabeltonne, Helgoland, North Sea - Helgoland_Spring_Bloom_20160512_1 | ecosystem: Environmental > Aquatic > Marine > Epipelagic ... | reverse complement strand
CAGGCGATGAAGTTTTAATGCCGCCAGGCACCTGGGCCTCCTCGGCCTTGACATCAAGGTGTAATTCACCATTTTCCCCAAATCCTGCACACCCCGTTCCAGTACGGGCATCCACCGAGATTAACCGGCGATCCCGGGTGCCCCAGATAATACGGTTAGCGCAGTGAGCCTGGTTCTCCACGAGCGGATCTTTCCACCAGCTGACACCGCGACATATATTGGCATGTGCGTTGCGATCCACCTTCGGGTCATAAATCCAGCGTTCCTCACCCGTTGCCGGATCAAGGGCAATAGCACGGCCAAAAGCGGTGCAGAACACAAGATGTCCACCGGCTTTGGGTGGCAACAGTATGGGGGTTGGTTCGAATGATGTACCCGGTTTGTCAGGCTTCACGGTTTCACCCGTGTCATAGGTCCAGGCGATGTCCAGTTGATCGACATTGTCGGCGGTTATCTGTGACAAATCAGAGAACTTGGTGCCACCACTATCACCGGCGTGGTGTTGCCAGCCGTAAGCTTGCAGCGGCAGAATCAGTAAAAGAGTTAGTGACAGAATTAGACCAGTTAGTAGTTTCATATTGTACCTTTGTAAGATTTCAACTTTCTACTGAGCTCAAGTCTAGTGACTGCTAGGGAAATCTTTGAATCATATTCGGACAAATTTTGCGTGGATGAATTCGCCCTAAACTCATTGCCACTAACTGCATTGCATGACCGAATATGATTCCCTTGCATTCAATGCCCAGGCGTAGACTTGCCATCTGAAAAACAAACCGCTGGGTCCACCGGGCGAATTTCGAGTAAGTTTATTATGTCCGTCAATCGATCAAGCAGTATCAGCTATGGCATAGGTGAAGGGTGGGGGCCTTGCCGTTGATAGTTAGTCGTTCTGCGAGCCCTTCAATAGGAACTGCTTCTTTGAACTTACCCAGCCAGCCTGCAGGGATGCCTTCCTTTATTGTTACTTATCTACTGACACCTTCTCAGCCAGTATACAGCGCTCGTTTATCACCTCTTTCTCTAAGTGCCTGGGGATGAGCGTCGCGAACGAGGTGTTTATGTTGTGGGGTTTGACCTTTCCCCCAGGTTCGTACCACTGCCTCGCTGAGATTCTCATAGATCTAGGCCGCCTTACGTGAAAATTCAACCGCTGGTATGTAGCCCACCTTATAGTTAATATAGGTGTGGGGGAGCCTTCCTCGCTACTCTGCGTTTAGCGGGGCGTGAATGTCCGCTTCTGGCAGATACTGTTGAAAAACTCGATGAAGAGTAAAGCGTTTACATTTGCTGGTGACAGCAAGTTTAGGTTTTTGTGTATTTAGCTTCGATGTTTTGAGCTAAATATGATTAAAGGTGAACAGCTACATGCCTTTTACGCCCTTTCTTGGGTTCCGGACGTAGTAACCCCACAGCCAGGTGGGGGCTGAGCACGAAGCTTGGCCATTCGTCTTAAGTTCTGTGCGGTGGCCACTAGAAGAAATTCATCGTTTGCACTTTTTAGACCACGCAACCGTAATCGATTAAACCCTAAATGCCGTTTCATGTGCGCAAACATCATTTCAACTTTTTTACGTTCACTACGACTTTTATTTAAATATTCATCACTCGCCGTAATGCTACGCGCTTTATCTCTTGCTGCCTCATGGATACTGCGTGTAATTTTTCGGTGGCTGGTATTTGGGCAGCACCTCTCTTTCAGCTTGCAATACTTACAATCTTTAGCTGTAGCTCGATAAATAATACCGTTGGCTGAAGTGACGCCGTTGCGATCATTGCGTGACTTTCCTCGATGACTTTTTACTTGTTTGCCTGCTGGGCACGTATAGTGTTGTTTGTCTTCGTCCCATGCAAATTCGGCGGAAGACAGGGTGCTGTCATTACGTGCGGTTTTATCTCTTACGGGTATATGTGGCTCAATCGCTTTTTCTTCGACAAGAAACCCGAGATTAAACGCTGCGCCATAAGCCGTATCACCCATTAGTCGCCGAGGAACGAGCCCGTGATTGCTTTCGATACGATTGATCATGGTTTTATTGGTCGCTACTTCAAGATGAATCGTGCTGGGAGAACCCTCTACATCCATAATAATATTGTTGTCGATATCAATCATATAATTGGTAGAGTAAAAGAAATCAGCAGGCCCTTTAGCGCCTGTCCATTGGCACATAGGGTCAGTGAGGGAAATACTTTTTTGTTTACGGTGTAAGCTTTCATCCTGATCAAGCAAGGCTAGATATTCCTTAACCGCTCGACTCTGTGTTTTATCAGGCGTCCAGTCCACAGGACTATGCTCATAGGTTTGTCTAGCAACATCAGCATGAACAAAACTGGCATCAATGGCAAACCCTTCACCACCGACCAATCCTTCTTCAATACAACGTCGGACAACAGTATCAAATACGTAGCGTAATACATCCGACTCCCTGAACCGGCCATGCCGGTTCTTGGAAAATGTTGAATGATCGGGAATGGCATCTTCCAAACCTAAACCACAGAACCAGCGATAGGCCAGATTGAAATTAACGTCATCACACAATCGACGCTCGGAATGAATACCGTAGCAATAACCGATCAGCAGCATGCGAATCATAAGCTCAGGATCGATCGAGGGCCTTCCGGTATGGCTATAAAAGGGTTTTAAATGATTACGGATTAAATCGAAATCGAGAAATTGATTGATTTGACGTAGATGGTGGTCAGGTGGGATATGTTGTTCGAGGTTAAAATCATAAAACAGCGCATTCTGCGCTGCTGGAAGTTGTCCCATCATGAGTAATAACTCCAATCCGATAACCGGTAGTGGAATTATGGCTCATAACGGAGTTTTTCAACAGTATCGGCACATTTGAGACCTCGAGTGCAGTCGGATTTGAATGATATTGGTGGCTGCTTTCGAAGGTGGAACGGACATCAGCATTATCTATACCGCAGGCATTTCTAAACAAAATTCTTCCACCCAAATAACAGCCATGCTTTCGTCTACAGATCTTCAATCGACTCAAGCTGGTCGTTGAGCAACTTTGATAGCTCTCGCAGTTTTGGCCTTATTCCTCCCTTGTAGGCATTCATCGATGCAGTGAATTTGCCGTCGTCACTTGTGGGGCCTGTTGACCGCTCCCACGGCTTCCAGTTCCTGATCAATTCCGCTTGTCGCTGTTTCCGCTCTTCCGTCCAACCGTTCGCCATGATCATTCTCCAAAAGTTCGTTCTGCTGATTTTTGGTTTTTCGCGCGGGATTGTCAGTAGCAGTCTCCACAATGCCATTATTTACCTGCTGGTTATTGGCGATATTAGCTTGCTTAACAAACGCCACATTCTTTGGGGCCTTTATCTCACCCAATGTTCTCAGTGTTGCCTGACACTGGTTCTGAGCCTTTAAAGCCAGCCGCATATAGGTTTCAGTGGTGCTGAGGTATGTACCCATATTTGATACTGCGCGCTCGCACAGCGTGTTAAATAAGGCATCCAGTGTGTGGGCCTGTGATAGCAGCAAGGCTTCTGGACGATCTAGATTGCCGTCCTTAGTTGCTGCAACTTGGTTTTTAAGCTCGCTCACTAGACAGCCAATATCTAACCCACCATAGTGTTTGCCTCTAACCAGCTCAATGGTTGATGCTGCATTGATTGTGGGTGACAGCCCAATTTTTGCGAATGCTACCTCATTGCTATCTTTATTCTTTGGTACAATTAGCTCTCTCTTTTTCTTCGACATGTGTTTAACCCTTTACACTGTTGATTTATAAGCTGCTAACCACTCATCGGTAGTCTGTTGTTCTGGTGGGGTACTAACAGTGCCTTTATACGTGGCCCCTATAGTGCTGTTCTTTAAACGCACTAAATCAGACACGTACTCAGAATCGTCTGTAGCCGTTGCATTTACTGGGGGTCCGGTGATTCCTACCCGATGACCTGTCCCGATCAATTCCCGATGATTTACCGACGAGTTACCGATCAAATCCCGACGAGTTACCGAGAATTTGATGTCCTCATAGGTTACAGAAAGCAGTTCAATTTTCTTGTCTTGAAACCTAACTTGATGGTTCTTTGCCAGCTCGGTAGTGCCAGTAAATAGCGGCGGTTTTAATAAGTGTAATTTCTCGTGGTACTCAGATAAGTATCGGGGTTTTGTCAGATTCAACCGCTGCCACCATTGAACAAACTTAGAGTGTTTACGAGGGATAAACTTACTTTTAGGTAGTTTGCCGCCTGCTTGATGTTTTGAACTATTCCGCTTACGAGTCAAATCGACGTTAAAGTGAATGAGCACGTTAGAATCAGTGGAAGCACTGCGAAACCATAATGTTAATCTGTCAGAGCTGTATTTTGGTTCTACAGCAGTAGTATGGTGCGTATACCGATAGGCAGGGGTATCCGTGCAATCCAATATTTGAGCTATCAAGGCGTCACCTTCTGACTTTAGCCAGTCTGTAGGTACAGGCTTACCTGATGCTGGTTTAATCACCAGCAGTCCATTCTCAATGGCAACATAGTCGCCTTGGGTTATTAGATGTTTAATCACGCTCTAGGCTCTCAACGCACCGCTTGTGCAATGACGATTTGCTGCCATAGCGGTTGATAAGTTTCTTGTCTGGTAGGTGATTTAAAAAACGCATACCGCGTATCTGGCATGTCGTTCTTAGTCTTTGAATGATATCGAGAGCATTAACTGCATTGCCACCTATTACCATTTCGTGGGTGAGTGGATCGGGAATGCTACGGGTAAACTGAAGCGCAGTGTGCTTTTGTTTTGATGGTTTTAAATCTGTCAGGTAATTTCTCTGGTGTCTTAATATTGCTTCGATATTTTTCTTCATGATGCAACACTCAATTGAAATTATGTTGTTTCAGTCGCCTATACAGCAGTTTTTGTATTGCTAAGTACTTACTAGGTAACCTTTTATTTTGCAGCTCAGTAAGACGAGCAGTGACCTACGGATAAAGAATCAGTTAAGGGCGAAAAGTCCGAGGCATCGGTGAATATCCCATTCAGTTTACTTACCGCCCCAACTGAAACTCTGTCTTTAAGCCTGGTGGCTTTCGAACCAAGTCATGAACCCAGGGAAATTGAGATAAAGTTTGCCGTTAACCTTTTTGATGTGCTGCTCAAGGCCGTTGGTGGCGCGGTTTCGAATCAGCCAATCGGTAGACGCCGGTGTGAACAACCCTTTGGTATGCTCCGGTAGTGTTCTGGCGTGAATGTATTCCGCGGAATTAAAGACGCTCATATGACAATTCTCCAATATTTTCTTCAGTTAACAGGCGCTACGAACAACGATGAACACCTGCGGTTTATGCAAGAAGCAGGCGTAAGATCTCACGAGTCCGAGGCTGTCGCATGATGAGACAGATATTTGAAAAAATTAGCGAATAATTGGGGGCTGCCGATTAATGAGCCTTTCGTAATATCGAACGATTTGTTTCTCTATTGCACGAGAATTGGAAATATTTTCTGATGGTATGAAGTAAGGAAGCGTGGCGATTAGAAAATCCAGCGTTGAGCGGTAGTTTTTTTTGTCGAGCCATTTGTTCTCAACAACGGCGTCCCGATCTGAAAAATCTTCATAGATTGATAAAAGCTCTTCCACCAAATAACTGTATTCCAAGTTACCGGTTGGCTGGACTTTAAGAGCATGTATTTTATCTGTCAGTCGATCGCGCGTGGTTGGGTCGATTTTATTTGTAGCAATTAGACTGTCTATTGCGCGGGCTAGCCACTTTCTATGCTCACCGTACTTCGAAATGTAGTCGGATAATTCACCGGAGAGTTTCTTGCTGGCTGTTACGTGTTTGCTGTCGGTATCGGCATTGAGGTACCGTTCAATAGCCTTATCAATAAGGGATAGAGCCTTGGATTCTCGAAGAGGCGCCAACTCACCAGTTGATGAAACATGCAGGAAGCGAGCATTCAGGCGCCTGAGTTTTTCGTTTAAAGCATCTTCCTGATCGGAACCACAACTTAGCGTGGCGGCAATCCGAGATAGGTCAGTTTTATCCAACTGGGGTAGCTTACGTGTTGAAGTTATCGCCAAGTCCTCCAAAAACTCTATCGGTTAATTTCTGTTTATGTTCGACACTCAAATGGGCATAGCGCTTTGTTGTCTCCACTGACTTATGACCCAGCACCTCACCGGTTTCAAACAGGGTAGCCCCATTCATAACTAGATAACTCGCTGCTGTATGCCTTAAGTCGTGGAATCGAAAATAACGTGAATCTGTGGTGGGGTAAAGTAAGTTGGAGTTTTTAAGGGCGCTAGCCCATAGCTTCTTGATTTCTTTCGGCTGCCAAGGCTTCAGGACGCTGGGGAAAATTAAGCCTATCCCTCTAAATTTGGTCAGCTCGTTAAATACAGGAAGCGGCAGGGTAAGCATTCGTTTCTCGCCGTTCTTCGTCTGGTGCAGTAGCGCTTGTCGCCTGCCGAAGTCGATATCCTGCCATTTAAGCCGCAGCATCTCGGATTTACGCGCACCTGTACAAATAGCCATTAGCACCAGCAAGTACATCTTGTCCCATTCGGAAGCTCTAGCGGCCTCTAACAGGCTTGTACGCTCATCTTCTGAAAGATACCTAACACGCTTATTATCTTCACGCTTATTGCTGACACCCGATACAGGGTTAGCCTTGATGTATCCGTCCTGAATGGCAAATTTGAAGATTGCTGAAATACAGGCTTTCATCCGGTTAACAGTGGCGGGCTTCCTGATTCTATTGGTCTTGATCAGTATGGGGCTGGTGTTCGCTCGGCTGCCATCCCAGCGCAGGGCATAACCTTTGGCATAGTCATTCAATACTTCTCTGATATGGTCTGTGGTGATGTCAGGAAGGTACTTGCTACCAAGCTGCTCTGTCCAAAATTGAACCTTGCCAAGGTGAGAGGCGTCTTTACCTGTCCACTGGTCAAGATAGAGCGTGGTTAGATCAGAAAGGGTTAAGCGGGCTCCCTTCATCCCAAGAGCATCGATGACTTCTAAATCAGACTCCATTCGTCTGATCCATGCCCTGGCATTACTTTGTTTGGTGAAGGTCTTGGTTTTGAGGACGCGAGTACCGCGCTTGATAACGGCCTTGTAACGCATACCTGATTTACGTTCAATTTTCTGAATACTAGACATAAAAAAACTCCGACAACATTTCAAAATGGGTACCTATTTGGTAACCCGCTTATCGATGCCTCGGAGTATGTATTGAAGAAAATCCTTATCCTTCAATGTCTTGTTTGGCTCCGCCTGCTGGGCTCGAACCAGCGACCCAATGATTAACAGTCATTTGCTCTACCAACTGAGCTAAGGCGGAATTGTCACCGACCGATGTCGATGAGGCGCGAATATTAAAGGGCTGATGGGTTGTCGTCAACCGTTTTTCTGCGCAAAGCCAATGATTTTCGTTGCAAATATCCGTCTTGAGCATTTTTTAGCCCCTGCGGGTACTCTACTGTTGGTGGAGAAGGCTTCTACTGTAGTAAACTCTCCGCTTTAGGTCGGAAGTACTGAATGTCTAAGCCGTTCAAAGTTGTATCAAAATTTGCCCCCGCTGGAGACCAACCGACAGCCATAGCGGGCTTGCTCGAAGGCGTTCGAGCTGGCTTGCGAGGTCAGACTCTGCTAGGTGTGACTGGGTCCGGTAAAACCTTCACTATCGCCAATGTGGTTGAAGGTATTCAGCGTCCCACCATCGTTATGGCCCCTAACAAAACACTTGCGGCACAGTTGTACGGAGAATTTAAAGATTTTTTCCCAGGAAATGCCGTCGAATATTTTGTCTCGTATTACGACTATTACCAGCCGGAAGCCTACGTTCCATCATCCGATACCTTTATCGACAAAGATGCCTCGGTAAACGAACATATCGAGCAGATGCGTCTTTCAGCCACTAAGGCATTGATGGAGCGATCAGATACGATTGTTGTTGCGACTGTGTCGGCCATTTACGGTTTGGGTGATCCTAAGTTATACATGAAAATGATGTTACACCTAGACCGCGGCGATCAAGTGGATCAGCGAGCTATTCTGAGGCGTCTGGCCGAGTTGCAATATACCCGCAACGATATTGATTTTGCCCGAGGTACTTATCGAGTGCGGGGAGATGTAATTGATGTATTTCCCGCCGACTCCGAGCAGGAAGCGGTTCGCATCGAGTTGTTCGATGAAGAAATTGACAGTTTATCAATATTTGATCCACTGACCGGTGAGGTCTATCGTCGTGTACCACGCGTATCGATCTATCCCAAGAGTCATTATGTGACCCCTCGGGAAACCTTGTTGGGGGCATTGGATAAAATCGAGGAGGAGCTGAAAGAGCGGCTTGAGCAGCTGAGAAATAACAATAAATTAGTCGAAGCTCAGCGGCTCGAGCAGCGTACCCGTTATGACTTGGAGATGATCCGAGAGCTGGGCTATTGCAACGGTATTGAAAACTACTCGCGGTATTTGTCGGGTCGAGGGACCGGCGATCCACCCCCAACATTGTTCGATTATCTGCCCCCTGATGCCTTAGTGGTGATAGATGAATCTCACGTCGGAGTACCGCAAATAGGGGGGATGTATAAAGGAGATCGTTCCCGTAAAGAAACACTAGTGGAATATGGTTTCCGCCTACCGTCGGCACTAGACAATCGCCCGCTGCGGTTCGATGAGTGGGAGCAATTGGTATCGCAGGTGATATTTGTTTCAGCAACTCCAGGAAATTATGAAGCGGAGCATGCTGATAGGGTCGTAGAGCAGGTGGTTCGACCTACCGGTTTAACGGATCCCGAAATAGAAATTCGCCCCGCTACAAGTCAAGTTGATGATTTGCTATCTGAGATCCACAAGCGTACCAAGCTTGAAGAACGGGTTTTGGTAACTACTTTAACCAAGCGGATGTCTGAAGATTTAACCGATTACCTGAGTGAGCATGGGGTTCGGGTGCGCTATTTACATTCTGATATTGAGACTGTGGAGCGGGTAGAGATTATTCGTGATCTGCGGCTGGGGGTATTTGACGTGCTCGTCGGGATTAATCTATTAAGGGAGGGTCTAGATATGCCAGAAGTATCCCTCGTTGCAATCCTTGATGCTGATAAGGAGGGGTTTCTGCGTTCAGAGCGTTCTCTGATTCAGACAATAGGACGCGCAGCTCGTAACCTAAATGGTAGGGCTATTCTCTATGCTGATCGAATTACCGGTTCAATGGAGCGCGCAATTGGCGAAACTGATCGCCGCCGGGAGAAACAAGTCGAACACAATAAAGTCCATGGTATTACGCCGGTAGGTGTTGTTAAAGATGTGGCGGATATTATGGAAGGGGCCAGGGTTCCTGGCTCCAAGGGCAAACGCAACGCCAAAGGGCGGAAGGCCGCAGAACCTGCAGCACACTATCAGGCGGAGGTTGCGGCAATGACTCCCAAACAGCTAGTGCAAGAAATCAAGCGGATGGAACAAAAGATGTTTGAGCACGCTAAAAATCTGGAGTTTGAAGAGGCGGCTGCAACAAGAGATAGTGTGTCGGAGTTGAAGCAACGCGTTTTTATTAATGGTCACTGAAGATATTGTCGTCCTGTTCGACACAGTGCTTGTGCTCAGCCTTAAGGATCATTATACTTCGCGTCCTTTACGACCGTAGCTCAGTTGGTTAGAGCACCACCTTGACATGGTGGGGGTCGGTGGTTCGAATCCACTCGGTCGTACCAGTTTTAGCCTCTAGATCATCAACAATAGGCCGAAGCCTGTATTTATAGGGTTTCGGTTTGTCTTTTGCGGGCGCCGGTAGCAGCCTGATCACTTAACTTCTGATGACAAATAACGGTCGATACTTAACCGTATCTCGTCTTGATGTAGCCACAGCTGAAAAAAATAGGGCTCACAGAAAGTATGAATCGTGTGATTTGTGGCCAACCACTGCTGTTGGTATCTTGCGCAGCAGAACTACGACGTTTGCGGTTACGCGAACTTACCGCAGAAGTATAAAATTTTTATACTTTCCGGCCCAAAAAATGTAACAAAAAATACGCGTGAATTATGGTTAATAAATTTTGTATCAGAATATTCATCGTCAAAAAAGTAAAAAGGAATACGCAGTTCGTAGAGTGTTATCTTCGTCACTTCGCGCCCATTATTTAGGACGATGCTAACAGTAGAGAACCAGTGTGAACTCAGTCTAAAAGATCTGCATAATACGCAAATTGGAATGATAGTTTTACAATATCAGTCCGCCGATGTGGTCCTGTCCCCAAGGTTAAGTGTGTTGTCGGTAACTTGGCGATTGGATGTCTCTAGTATGTTCAGCTTCCGTCGTAATGGTAGGGATTTTACGTGGCGCGATATACGAGGAAAAAGCAGGGCATTAGTTCCTAGTCGTGCTGGGTATTTGATCCCTGCCGGCGAACATGAGGGTGTTACAACAATCACCGCTCACGAAAATGCTGATCTATAATTACAATTAATGTCCTATGCTAGTTTTGTCTCGACCAGCCAGAAAGATAATTTGGCCATGGGTTTTTTCTATGGCTTGTGTTTCTCACTGGCGCTTTACGTGTTGATCATAGGTCGCAATTTACGTGATATACGGTTCAAACTTTATAGCTTCTACATAAGCTGCGCTGGGCTTTTTTTCTTAGTGCAGGAAGGCCAGTTAAATCTTTTTTTCCCAGATATTGTTTGGATCGATAGCTGGCACGTGTCGTTAATATTTGCTGGCTTTACCGTCTTCTCAGCTGTTCTTTTTATCACCCGATTGTTAGATATGCACATTCGTTGGGAGAAGTTCACACGCTATTTTCTGATCATGCCCGCTGTGGCCGTGTTGGTCATGCCGTTTCTCTCAGTGATGGCTGTAAATCATGAGTTGTCAGTTTTGATAGATGCTGTGATGGCATTTTCGACACTAATCATTGTGGCTATCGTTTTCTGTCTCGTGTGTTATGCCGCTTACCTGCGGGTACATACAGCAGGTATCGTATTTTTCGCATTATTATTGGTACTTGTTGCCATGGTCTTCCGAATATTATTAACTGAGACCAACCCGTTTTTATATCACTACGGCCTAATCTTGTCTTTTGCTATTGAATCATTTTTGTTTGCTATAGCGATGTCAGAGCGCATTAAACACATTAATGAAAATCGAATAGCGGCGGAAGACGATGCGGGGAAAGACGTCCTCTGTGATGTTATGAATCGCAGAGGGTGGGGCGCTAAGGCGGAACAGGTACTGATATTACAGGCTGATAAAGGCGGTTATCTGTGTTTGCTTTTTTTCGATCTATATCGTTTTAAGCGAGTAAAGACTTGCATGTCCATCAAGTAGGCGATGAAGTGCTCAAGGTGACGGCAAAAATCATAGCGAATGGTTCCCGTGAAACCGATGTTGTAGGTCGATTGGGTGGTGATGAATTTGTTGCTTTAGCGCATTTTATGAAACTGGATGAGTGCAAAATGATGGACAATAGGATCACCCAAAGATTGACTGATTTTGCAGTGCGCACGAGTGTCGGTGAGATCACTGTTAATGCCAGTGTGGGCAGTCAAATATTTGAGCAGTCGCCAGCAAGTGTTTCTGAGATGCTTCGTGCGGCGGATGGTGCTATGTATAAACAAAAGAAGAGTAGTGCAGGTGCGCATAAAATCCTGGCTGATTAATCGTATTTTTGCTCGGCGGATAACTTTTTAAAAAGAAGCAGTAACAATGACTGCTCAATGGGGACGTTGATGCGCTATTGTTGACTCGCAGCCTACGGCACTAAGGTTGTTTTCGATGATATGTTTACCCCTCAGTGCTGAGGGTTTTGGGCATAGTTTGATTTCGGCCTGCCCTTTTGGCTTCATACAGGTGCTTGTCGGCTTGGTTTATGATCTCGTCGAAGGCTTGATTACTATGCATTTCTGTGATGCCCATACTGACAGTAACGGCGATTTTGATACCCTCGACATCAATCAATTGGTCTTGCAATACCTGATGTATTTTCTGAGAGAGAATGTAGGCGTTTTCTGCTGACGTTTCAGGTAAGACAAAAAGAAATTCTTCGCCGCCCCAGCGAGCAATTGTATCTTGCTTACGGATTAGCTGTGTAAATGTCTCTGCAAGGCTAACGAGTACCGCGTCTCCGGTGTTGTGGCCATATTGATCGTTAACCTGTTTAAAGTGATCTACGTCGCATAAAATGATAGACAGCGCTTGCTTATTACGCGACATGCGGCGTTGTTCTTGCTCAATCACAGTCAGTGCGCCTCTTCTATTGCAGAGTTTGGTTAGTTGATCAGTCCGGGCCAGTTGCTCGAACTGTTCGCTGGCTTGCAGGGTATCCTTATAGGATTGTTCGATCGAGTATTCATAGCATGCCGCCAAAAATGTTACTGTCATAAAGGCGATAATGAGTCGCAGCTTGAATGCAGTTTCATAGTTAGCGCCGCCAAAAACGTCGTGAGGCAGAAATAAGATAAGGCATAGAATAGAAAGGGAAATAGAGATTTCTATCAGCCCTCGTTTGAGCCCGTGAAGAAATAGTGAAACAGGCGGAACAAGAAACAGCCATAGTGGACCGGTGTTTTCAACGCCTCCTGAATAAACAAGAGAGACTGTTAAAGCATGGAGTGAATATACGATGATGGCTGCGGATAGTGTGGAGTCTTTTGTCAGTTTATGGGTGCGATACGCGACAAGGTAGACCAGCGAGGCGGCAATCAATAAAAGACCCAATGGATAGTCGGCTGAAAAAAGGGCTTGCACACCAAGACTACCGGTAATGGTCATTCCAACCATTGAAAATAGATCCACCACCTTAGAATGTCTATCCAGCATGTTGTTGGTTTTTATGTGTTCTTTAACCTGCAGCAAAATGTTTCCCCGTATCTTGTGCCCATGAGTGTGCGTTGGATTATCTAGGTGGTTTCCTGTCGTCCGCCTCAGTGCGGGACATAATCCGCGTCGTCAAAGATACAACATACCCTCCATTTGATACACCCCCCCTCGGTCGGCGAAATGTTAAAAAAGATCTGTTTTTCAAATAGTGAAAAAGTTGTGTTACGTCAAAAAAGATTGCTACATCGCTGCTGCTAACGCCCCCGACGCTAACTACGTGGCGGGTATCGTGACGATTCGCTCCAGTTGTTGTTATCAATAAAAGTGAGCAATTTGTGCCGCCGGGCTGAGGAGCGCAGTGGGTCATTCCCGACAAGGCATCTGATTAGTCGAGTTCAAGATAATCTCGCATCACGGCAAAAATCTGCGGCTGAGTTAGGAAGGTTGGTACTCGCCCAATGGCTTCTTGATTGCCAAAGATGGGCACATTGGCACCCGTGTGTTCTTCGGCGGAGAAATTACTGGTAGCATAATTGATTGCCATCAATGAGCCCTCTGGTGTTTTTATTCGGGCAAGTTTTCCCGGCGTGAAGATAGGTATGGGGAACAATTTGAAGAGACTTTCGACGGGTACGATTTGCGCGGCCTGGCTGTGATCTGCAGTTACCAATATCAGTGTATTGGGATGGGAGTCAGCGAAGGCCGTTGCGCTTGCAAGTGCCTCGTTGAGTTGCTCAACCTCACCAATAGATCCGCATGGCTTGCGATAATGGGTTTGTTTATCAATAGAGGCGGATTCAATCATCAGGAAAAATCCCGGCGAACCTGCCCTTTGTAGAGTTTGCAGTGCCGCGTCGGTCATGGCCTTGAGGGAAGGCATCCCGGAGAATTCCGGGTTAGCTTCACAGACCATAACTGCTGGTTGAGTGACATCGCCTAGGTAGCGGTGGATGTGATTCAGCCAGCCCGGTTCCGGAGATTCCGCTTGCCGGCCGTTTTCGCCGCGTAAACGGACTGGCATGGTGTCGGGTGAGAATAAACCCAGCAGGCGTTCGGCAGATTCAGCCTCTGAGAGTTCGGCCGCTGAGCTTACGGTGCGGAAACCAGCAGCGCTGGCAGCTCCTAGTACTGTTTGCGAGGAGTTGCCTGGCGTGAGTGGCTCAAAGTATTGGCTGCCGCCACCTAAAATGACATCGAGTTTGGACTCAGCCATCTGTTCGGCGATCGAGCCAAGGCCACCCTTATCTTTCGTTTCTTGAGCGCAGTCGCCCATTAGAATATCTCTGTAGACTACGGCTTGCATTAGATCTGGACTCTGGCATATTCGCGTGCTCATGTGCGCGGCAAAGGCCGCCGGAGTGGCATCGGTAACACTGGAGGTAGACACAAGCCCGGTACGAAAACCTTGCTGTTGTGCCAGTTCAACAATGGTGGGTAAGATTTTATTATCTCCCGTTCTTGTGGATATACGACCCCGGCTGGTTATCTCACCGGTTGCTAGACTGGTAGCTGTGTTGGCAGAGTCAGAAACATAGAGTGGCTTGCCGTCCGGTTTGTTTTCAATAGCCAGTATTTGTACGGCACCCCGCATAGGCAGTTCATCGAGTGGTAATCGGCCATTCGCACCGACCAAGTAATTACGGGCGATAGTGATTTGCTGGTCATCCATGCCGTCACCGATTATCAAGATGACATTACGTTGTTCTGGCGATGGTAGTGCAGTCTCCATATAGTCTTCTGCCCAGGCCAGTGTGCTGAAGCTTGTGTTCAAGCAGGCAGCGATCAATAGGCCTTCCCATTGCTTAGATAACATGTTGGTCTTCCCGCGGACGTAAATTCGACAGTGTAACCATCAACACCGATGATTGCACATTTGCATCCGTGCAGGTGGACAAGGCCTAAGGCGATTGTTGTGCGAACTCATTCCTCTCAAAAAAATTAATGATGCGTTGGAGTGATCAAGGACTATTCTGGTGATGACTGATGAAGCACTGGCTTATACCGAATTTTCATTGTTTTAGGTGCCCCCGCCTAAGGTGTTAGCAGGTGCTTTGACCCGTGGGCGGTTAAAGATACACCTAATGAACGGACAGCCGATGATGAAATGCAAGCCGTTCTTCCTGGCCTTAATTTCGGGACGTTCTGGGTCGAGGGCGGCGCGCAGATATTGCTAGCGCGCATAACTGCGTGCTACTTAACAGAGAAATTTTATGACACTCCATAAACGCATCCACACAATATCGCCAATGACTTTGTGTACGCTGTGGAAACGAAGAGGCTGTTGGTGGGCGCTAGTTTTACGCGTCAGTAATCTATTGCTTCGGCGGCTGGTCGTTGGCGGCACTGGCTCGAACTATTTGAGATGATTATAATACGACGACATGCAGGGTCGGCTTTGGAGGCGCGCGGGAGGCGCCCGTGTGATGATCAACGCTGCTGGCGTCCGGTTGGCAGGGGTGCATAATTGGGTAGCTGGCCTGGAGCGCTTTTCATCGCTGTTGCCCTGTACATTGTATGAGTTGCTCAGGTGGCAGGTGTGTTGGGTTTAATAAGCGCTTTAAAGTAGATCCAAAAGCAGCGGTTTCCGGTATAAATAGAGCATACTGGGACATGACTAAAGACGGGTGATGATAGCCCTATAGCCCTTGGGGTGGTTTTTTCCTCAAAATGTTATAAAATAGCGGGCTCTGCGACGCCGAGGTAATTATTTCCTCTTTTATATCAATGGCTTAGTAGTTATTTTAGATTTAGATTCAGGCCGTAACTTCAATTTCTGGGAAGTTATGGTCCTCGGACGTCATCTGGTCACGCCGTAACATCTTACTGATTGTTTGGTTTACAGCCTGAAACCCATTTCAGGAAAGTTGATGACGGTGGAAAATGTAGAATGAAACAATTTTGATGGCATGGTGTAGCGTAGCACTTTGCTGGTCTTGACCGAGCTGAGAAAGCGGTCCGGCTGGTAGTGTGTAGCGACAATTTTATAGGAAGTTAGATATGACCAACGTTAACAATAAGTCTCGGGGCTTGTATCGTGAAGAATTTGAGCACGATAGTTGTGGTATTGGGTTTGTTACCAATCTCAAAGGCAAGAAGTCTCACGATATTATTGAAAATGCACTGACCATGCTCACGTGTATGGAGCATCGCGGTGGCACCGGCTTTGATGTTAAAAGCGGCGATGGTGCGGGTATTCTAATTCAAATACCGCATGATTTTCTGGTTACTGAGGCCAGTGGGCTCGGTATCAATGTGCCTGCGGTGGGTGACTACGGAGTGGGAATGGTTTTCTTTCCTTCCGCGCCGGAGCATGCGGAGCGATGCCGCGAAGTTTTAAATGGCGCTATGCTGGAGTTAGGTCTTAGTCTACTGGGCTATCGACCAGTTCCAGCGGATAACTCAATGTTGGGTGCTGCATCTCTTGAGAGCGAACCTCAGATAGAGCAGGTGTTCATCCAAAAGCCGACAGACTTAAGTTCAGAGGACTTCGAGCGCAAGCTATTTATACTGAGAAAGTACACGGCGCATACGATTAATGACACAATTGCCAGAGAGGCTGATGAGTTCTATATCGCCTCAATGTCCTCGAGTACCATCGTCTACAAAGGCCAATTTACCACGGCTCAGGTTAGGCAGTATTACCTTGATCTTCAAGACGACCGGGTAATCTCCGGCTTGGCAATGTTTCATTCGCGTTTTTCTACCAATACGTTTCCTGCTTGGCGTCGCGCTCAGCCTTTCCGCTATTTGTCGCACAACGGCGAGATCAATACTGTAAAGGGCAATATTAACTGGATGAACGCGCGAGAAGCGATGTTTAAGTCGGTAAATTTCACCGATGCTGAATTGAAAATGCTTAATCCGATTTGTAACCGCGGTAGTTCGGATTCAGCTAACCTCGACATGGCTATTGAACTGCTGGTTTTAAGTGGTCGTCCACTGGCGCAAGTGATGATGATGATGGTGCCAGAGGCCTGGCAGACCCAAGAAAATATGGATCCAGTCAAGCGGGCTTTCTATGAATATTATGCCTGTGTCATGGAGCCCTGGGATGGTCCCGCGTCGATTTCTTTTACTGA
>Ga0206130_10004628_pt1 | contig 16849 bp, 13 predicted proteins | sample Helgoland_Spring_9_FD_148637 | JGI IMG/M metagenome (GOLD analysis project Ga0206130, IMG submission 148637) | Pelagic subsurface seawater microbial communities from Kabeltonne, Helgoland, North Sea - Helgoland_Spring_Bloom_20160512_1 | ecosystem: Environmental > Aquatic > Marine > Epipelagic ... | reverse complement strand
AGTTCGGATTTTAAACCCCGATGACAGACTAAGGCCCGAAATGCTCTGCCGAGCTAAATTTTTATTAAGCACAGACAACTCAAAAAGTAAAAAAGCCACAAGTGGTCTCGGCGTTTTTGTGCCTCTCTCACTGAAGCCTGAAAGTAATAAGTTAATAGAAAAACTCTGGTTAGTTGGGGCAGATGGCAGAAGTGCGGAATTGCGGGAAGTTCGTTTTGGTAAGGAAATTACCAATGAATATATATCTGTTAATTCTGGCTTGAATGCAGGAGATCTTATCATTCTCAACCCACCAGCTTCCTTAAAATCTGGAGACCGGATTAAGATTTCCAAAACCCAATGAAACATTCTTACATTCAAGCACTGGGGATAACCAAAGAGTACCACAAAGGCGAGCAGTGCATTACCCCGCTTGCAGGTTTAAGTATGGAAGTTTTCCCTGGTGAATTTATTGCTTTAATGGGCCCCTCCGGCAGTGGAAAAACTACTTTGCTAAATATCATTGCGGGGGTGGATTCCCCCTCTTCTGGAAGTCTTCGAATTGGAGATTCTCAATTGGACCAAATGAATCGCGATCAGCTTACAAGTTGGCGTTCCCGTAATCTTGGCTATGTTTTTCAGCTCTACCATTTACTTCCGGTTCTCAGCGCTTATGAAAATGTAGAACTGCCCTTATTGATTCACTCAATGAATAAAAAAGAACGCCGGGATCGCGTAGAGGCAGTAATGGAACAGGTTGGTCTGATTGATCGCCTAAACCATAAACCTAAGGAACTTTCTGGGGGTCAAGAACAACGGGTAGCAATTGCTAGGGCCCTGGTAACAGACCCTTCATTAATTGTTGCTGATGAACCAACGGGGGATTTAGACCGGCAGTCGGCGGACGAAATTCTCGATCTATTGGCTTCCTTAAGCGAAGTGCAAAAGAGAACCATTGTTATGGTTACCCATGACCCTAAAGCTGCAGCCCGAGCATCTCGATTACTTGAGTTGGAAAAAGGCAAACTTCTGCTGAGTAAATGAAACTACTTTCTCCCCTTTTGAATCTAGCCTCGTTATCATGCAAACAGGCCTTAAGAAATCGGACTCAGTCATTTTTAACTTTGCTTGGTGTGGCAACCGGCATGTTTTTATTTGCTACGGTAGAAACAATGCAGGATTCCCTTCAAACAGCAACGGTTTCAAACGCTGGTGACACTACACTTGTGGTTTATCGAGAAAACAGGTTTTGCCCGGCAACTAGCCGACTGCCCGAACATTACAAAAATGAAATAGCACAAGTACCAGGTGTAAAATCAGTTATTCCTATTCAAGTCGTAGTTAATAATTGTGGCACCAGTTTGGATGTGGTCGTTTTCCGAGGTGTGCCCCCGGATAATTTTAAAGACAAAAATGGTGAAATTAAACTGATGAAAGGTTCATGGGAGACCTGGCAGAAAAGAAATGATGGAGCTCTCATAGGCAAAAACCTGGCCAAAAGAAGAAAATTGGATGTGGGTGATCTCTTCGATGCCGCTGGTGTAACAGTTTCGGTCAGTGGCATCGTCGAGGCTGAAGATACTTCACAAAATGATAATGTCGCCTTTGTTCACTTACCTTTTCTTCAACAAGCATCCAAAATCGGTTTGGGCGTAGTTACACAATTCAATGTAAAGGTAACTGATTCCTCTTTAATAGAGGCCGTTTCTTTTGCCATTGATCAAAGGTTTAAAAGCGACACTGAACCCACCTCTACCCAACCTGAAAAAGCTTTTTTTGCGAATACTGCGACCGAACTCATAGAACTTATACGTTTTTCTAGGTGGATTGGTCTAGCTTGTGTTTGTGCGGTCGTGGGACTAATAGCTAACTCAATCCTGCTCACAGTAAGAGGAAAAATTTCCGAACATGCAGTGCTCAAAACCTTGGGCTATTCAAAGATTATGATCGGGTGGATGGTTATTGCTGAAGGCATCTTCCTTTCTGGGCTTGGTGGATTTTTAGGTATTTTCATATCCTTTTGCTTTCTTAATTATCAAGGTGTTTCAATAGGAAACGAAGGGTTAGTTTTGGCTTTCGTTCCATCTGGAGAAGTCGTTTTCCGAGGCATGGTTGCCTCTCTTGCACTCGGAATAATTGCTGGTCTTTACCCAGCTTGGCAAGCTGGCAGATTCTCCATCAACGAAAGCCTCAAAACCACCTAATTTAATGATTCCTTTAACCTACTCCTTTAGAAACCTTTTAAGAAGACCCGTCCAATCAATGCAATTGGTCGTCGGAAGCTCTTTAGTGGTTATGCTAGTAATGCTCGCTGCGTCTATGAATCAAGCAATGGAACGAACACTTGCACGAACTGGAGAGCCACGAAATGTCATCCTTCTAGGAGCCGGCAGTGAAGAGAGTGTTGAGCGTAGTGAAGTCAGAAATGGCTTGGAACAAATAATCGCATCTTCAATTCCCGGTATAGCTCAAACTATGGAAAAGCCTACTATATCCCCTGAAGTCCATTTTAACGGTATGTTGAGTGTAGATAAAGTAAACTCTCAGGCACTGGTTAGAGGAGTACGCCATGAAGCATTATGGGTTCACAAGGAGATACGGATTTTGGAAGGTCGCTTTCCAGAATCAGGAGAAATAATGATTGGAAGATTGGCACACCAAAAACTAGGCATCTCCAGTTCGGCTCTACAAATAGGAAAAATAGTGGGATTGAGCGGAGAAAAAATGGTTATTTCCGGGATTTTTGACGCAATTGGAACAGTAATGGAAGCAGAAGTATGGGTACCACTCCAGGATTTAATGACTTATACACAAAGAGATAAACTTTCATGTGTTGTAGTTTCACTTGTAGGTACCGATTATATTCCAGACTTAGATGCGTTTACAAAACAAAGATTAGATCTGGAACTAGTGGCAATCCAGGAAACAGAATATTACGCAAAACTATCAAATTTCTACGCACCTATAAGATGGATGGCATGGCTTTGCGCGATTCTCCTCTCGATTGGTGCTTTATTTGGCGGATTGAATACATTATATGCTGCATTTTCTGCACGGATTCAAGAATTTGGCGCCATGCAGGCTATTGGTTTTAGTAGGAAAGCAATCCTACTAAGTTTGACCCAAGAGTCTTGTTTTACGGGCTTTATTGGGTCTTTTTGCGCGTTTTTTATTTCAATTGTATGGTTACAAGGTCTAACATTTCCTTTTTCTATAGGAGTATTTATTTTGGACTTTAATTCTTCAATACTAATCCTTGGATTGGTAACCGGCATAAGCCTTGGAATAGTAGGAGGAGTACCACCAGCATGGAATTGTTTACATCCAACTTTATCTGAAACACTCAAATCGTCCTAACAGGGCATAATAGATATGAAAAATAAAATAAGATTAATTAGCTTCTATATTGGAATATTCTACATGTGCAGTTGTGGAGAAAATAACAACGAAAAAAAATATAATCAGGAAAATGACTACAATATTAAAGCAAATTTGCCAAAAGATTTCATTACAAACAAGGATCTCGGAAGTGCACTTTCGATTCTTGAAACAAAAAAGGAAACATTAGCTAATAAAAGTATAATACTAAGCGGTTATATAGGGGGTCGCCGTGAACCTTTTACAAAAGGAAGAGCAAGCTTTATCGTTATCGATAATTCAATTAAAAAATGTGATGAAAAAAAAGGCGATAATTGTCCAACTCCCTGGGATGCATGTTGTCTGGACAGAAGAAAACTGTTACAAACAATCCTTACGGTTCAAGTATTAGATAAAAATTCTAGCTTACTCAAAGGTTCTCTGAAGGGAGTAGGTGGATTGCTGCCCGGAAAAAAAATAAAGGTTAATGGAACCATTAACCCCATATCGATTCCGTCAGCTATGCTCATAAATGCAAAACAAATACAACTCCTCTAATATTTATTTATATTAAGATAAAACGATATGTTTATTTATTTATATTCTGCTACATGCTTATTACTAAGTAGTTGCGTAATCAAAGATAATGATTTATTAAAATATCAACACGACCCAAATAAATTTATTGGCAGTGACTTATCATTGGAAACCAATGACACAGAAGTTAAAAGTGACATTACATTTCAATCAATTTTTACGAGCAAAGACCTTAACCTTCTTATCGCAAAAGCATTAAATGAAAGTCCATCTTGGCATGCTAAATTAGCAAAATTAGATTTAGTAATATCTAAGAATGGATATTTAAACGATGATTCTAAACCTTCATTAAATGCTGCTACTGGATGGAAACCAGGAAAAGAGAAAACGCAAACAACCGAACTACAAACCTCCCGAATTTCAGAATGGGGTACAACCGCAACTTACAATTGGGAATTAGATCTATGGGGTAAGTGGAAGGAACGAAAAAAAGAATCTGCTAAATTTATTGAGGCACAACAACATATACTCGAAGGCTCAAAACTAAAATTGATTTACAGCATTGCTGACCGATGGCTTACGGCATGCTTTCTGAAGGAAGATCTATCCATACTGACAACACAAATTAGAAACCATCACGAAGCACATATTTTACATCTCCACAAATATAATGCCGGATTAGACGATAACACCAGTTTAATTGATATGGAAACCCAAATCAAATTACAGGTTATAGATCATAATCGTATCAAGCAAGATCTTGAAACCTGTCTTATACAACTCGGGACACTTTTAGGTTCACCACTTGATGCAAACCTATCTGACATTCCAAGCCTCTCATCGTTAACTTTACCAAACTTACCATCTCTTCTACCAAGTAGATTGCTTCGGGGTAGACCTGATATTATGGCCGGCCAATTAAGGATTTATGCACATGCACATCGAGTCAACGCTTCACGATTGAACCTTTATCCTTCCTTAAACCTCAACCTTTCTGGTATTGGAATGAGTGGTGACTTGTCCGGTGGTTTCGAACAATGGAAATTTTCTGGAGGACCCGTGATAGACATACCTATCTTAAGCCCTCGACGAAGAACACAGTTAAAGATAGATGATGCTTCCTTAAAGATGATTGATCTAGAATGGAAGGCTTCTCTTTTACAGGCAGTTAAAGAAATTGAAACAGCGACCATTAATCATCGATCTAATGAAGAAGATTATAAAATATCGCAGAATTTAGTGGATGAATTTATAAAAGCACATGAAATTTCTAATCTTAAATTTCAGGCAGGATTGACCTCAAAAATTGATCTTATTCAGCAAATTAATCGTTTAAACGAAATTAAAAGAGAATCTCTCAGCCATAGAAGTAAATGCTGGAAATCATTTCTATTCTTAACAGAGGGGCTTGGCATCAACTGGTTAGACTAAATTTATCATGCTTATGATTGTCTTAATTGAAAGATCTATATTTAATTAATTCTAAAATATTGTACAGCTAACTTTCCTTGAATTTTATAATTTATTAGTGCAAAAAAATAAAACAGTGCAATGTATTTTAGGGGTATGTAAATTTCCTCAAACATGTCAATGGAACAAAGCTTGCATGGAAATAGGCTTAAGAAAAAGCCTTAACTCTAAGGAAAAAATGCCTAGTTCAGATAGTACCTGTGAAAATCAGAAGCTAGATCTTTTTAATCCCGGCGGTTTATCAAGCAACACTTTTACCAAAAAAGATCGGCGCAAGGATTGAGGCGACCCAAGGCCTTCATTTTTAAGCCAATTCCGAGTCTCGTTTCGCTCAACTCGTTCATGAACCTCCCAACTTTTTTCAGAAATTACTCTTTTTGAAGTCTGCGAGGGCAACGGTATAGGTTCATCCAGATTATAGTCAGGTTGCTGGGGTACTTCCTTAATACTTCCCCTGGCTTCCGCCCGCGGTGGTATCGGTTCAATAGCTTCCCCAAAAGCTTCTTTAAGCAAATCACCCAAGCCTTTTTCACCAGCAACCTCTTTGTAGTCAGTTACCGGTTTCTGCTTGAAAGGTCTATCTCGAGGAGCACTTTTATTTCTTTCCTGCTCTTTTTTCTTTCTTCCTTCCAGTATTTTGCCCACAAATGAAGCAATGAGAAGCCCTACGATAAACAAGGTATCTATGGGCAAATCAGGCATAATATATAAATTATATTTTTTGTTGGGGGAAAATTGTACTATTTATCGCTAGAGATACTTTCTCTCATTTCAGTATCCGCCTCGATGTTGCGCATCCTGTAATAATCCATAATCCCTAAATTGCCTTTTTGAAATGCTTCGGCCATAGCAAGCGGAATTTGTGCTTCCGCCTCGACTAACTTGGCCTGCATCTCTTGTACTTTAGCTTTATTTTCCTGCTCCAAAGCAACCGCGGCGGCTCTGCGAATTTCTGCTTGAGCCTGAGCAACTTCCTTGTCTGCGGAAGCTTGAGAAGACCTAAGAGCTGCGCCACGATTTTCACCCAGATCTACATCTGCAATATCGATGGAAAGAATCTCAAAGGCCGTCCCCTGGTCAAGGCCCCTATTCAGCACCTGCTGAGTGATCTTATTTGGGTTTTCCAACACAACCTTGTAATTTTCAGATGACCCGATTGTTGAAACAATACTCTCACCAACACGAGCAATGACTGTTTCTTCCTGAGCACTTCCTACATAACGATCCAGATTACTTCTAACCGTTACGCGAGCCCTGACTTTAACTTGTATTCCGTCTTTAGCTACACCATCAATGGTGTCACGACCCTCGATTTTACAATCAATAATTTTAGGATTAATTGAGGTACGAACTGCTTCCAGTACAGACTTACTCGTTCCACGAGTAGCAAGATCAATCGCACAAGCACGATCCCAGGAGAGTTCTATACTTGCTTTTGATGCAGCGATTAAAGATTGCACGGTTTGCACGACATTTCCGTCGGCTAAATAATGTGCCTCTAATTGATCAGTGTCCAAAGGTATATTTGCTTTAACTGCAGTAACTCTTGCGTCCACGATCAGACCAACAGGGACTCCACGAAGACGCATCGCCAAAAGGGTTGCAAAACTTACAGGGGCACGGGCTAGGTATGCTTTTAGCCAGGTACTGAAGAAAGAGATGATGATAAGTGAAAATACCAAGCCCACGATCAAAAGTAGGCCAATAATAATCCATGATATTAAGTCGTTCATTATATAATTTTAGAGGTAATGGTTTAAAGTTTACTAGATTACACAAATTCAAAGCGGACGAACAATCAAGCGAAAGGCATCAACTTCAGTAATTTCAACATCTGCCCCTTTTGATAAAAAACCTGAACTACAGAAGGAATCGTATGTTTTGTCACCAACACGGACCAGACCTTCGGGGTGGTGATCCGTTTCAGCATGTCCGTTTCTACCAACCAATTCTTGCAAAGGCTCTTCTTTTTGAACTCCTCCACTAGTTGCATGTACAAACATATTCTTTCCAAATTTGCTTTGGGACAGCCACTTAAATTGAAAAAAGACCAAAAGAACTCCACCAAAACCGCCAATTAAAAAAACGATAAGTGGAATCATCCATCCTCCGTATTCTAAATGAGCAAAATAGGAAGAGGCCAACAAGCAAACAAAACCCAAGAGTCCCAGGACTCCCCCAGGTACGATGGCCTCCAAAGCAACCAATAGGTATCCAAAGAAGAGGGCGGCTAATATCTTGATCATACCTAAGAAGTGACCTCTTCGACGACTAATTCATAACCCGAATGCTTAAGAACTTTTATCCGTTGGCCTTTTTCAATTTTGCCAATGACGGAACGGGCTTCATAGGTTTTCCCGTCAATCTGTACCTTTCCTACAGGATATAACTCCGACACGGTAACTCCAACTTTATTAGGCTCGATGAATAAGCTAGGTTGATTCGATTTAAGATTCCCAACCGAGGTTTCCAAGAGCATCGATTTCCCTATGGGAGTTTTTCCCATTATCTTTACCGCTAAATACCCCAAAATAAAAGCAAGTCCGAAGGATTGAGCCAATTCGAATAGAGGCACACGGAATAGGGCGAATGACCAGTCGATTTCTTGACCCGGCCAAATATCAACCATTGCCCAAATCAAAGAACCAAACATGAGAGCCAAACCTAGCAAAGCAGGAAGAAATAAACCTGGAGCTAAAAAGACCTCAACTAAAACCAAACAGAATCCGATAAGAAAGAGGAGAAGTTCCTCTTGTCCTGCTAATCCAGACACATATTTCGAGCCAAAAAAGATAAGGATAAACCCAATGCCCAATATTCCAAAAACCCCAAACCCGGGAGTCTTAAATTCGATAAATAAAAGGACCAAACCGATACTTAGAAGCAAAGGGGCAATACCATTTAACCATAAACCTGCATTTTCTGCCCAATTAATTTCCATGCGAATCATTTGATAATTTTTCTTTCCCCACCTTTGATCAAGGAGTTCCTCTAAATCTTTAAATATTCCAGTCCCCAAAAGGGTTTGTGGCGGGTTGCCGTATTTCATTACAGCCTCTTCACCTGTAAGAGTGAGAAGTTCTCCAGGACTTTTAATCAGGGTTCCGTCCGCAGCTTTTAAAGTTTCTCCTTCGATAATCAAACTAACATTGGCATCCATCATCGCAGCCATAACTAATGAGCGATATTTGTATGAGCCGGCAAAATTACGAATTTTGGCCTTTAGGTAAGAATTCACCTTTCTTTTCATAGAAGGATCAATTTCACCACCACCCCCGCTGACTGCTTCTGCTGCTCCAATTTGTGAAAAAGGGGCAAAAGCAATTTCTTGGGTAGCGATGGCAATATAAGCTCCGGCAGATATTGCTTCTTTGTTTACATAAGTAATAACCTTCCCTTCCCAAGAGTCGACGGAATCCAGTATTTCTTGCATGATCTCAAGAGTCACCCCTAATTCTCCACCTGGCGTATCCATATCAAGAATGATTAAATCGACCTCACTTTCGATTGCCTGTTTCATGCCGCGTCTCAAAATATTTAAGATCGGTGGTCCGATTTGGTCTCTAACTGGAATTATAAAAGCAGATTTTTTATCAACTCCTTCGATTGTGAAATTCGAGTCCGTTTTACCATCAGATATCTTTTCTTCCGCAACGGATGTATAGGAAAGCATACCCGTGAAGAAGAGAAAAATACTGGATAGAAATTTTAACATGGGTTACAGAATTCATTCTGTGGTTTGAATTGCATTGCGCAAACAGGAAAGAAAGTTCAATTCAATAATAATCTTGGAAACGATCAATTATCAAAACATGGACATTAGGCGGTGGGATGTTGGACCATCTACCTTTCTCGTATTGCCCGAAAAAGGGGCTCGTTTGCTAAATTGGCATGTCAATATGGGTGATGGTTCAGTTCGGGATGTAATTTTCTGGCCCGAAGATGTAGATAATCAAAATTTGTCATCTGTTCATGGAGGTATTCCAATCTTATTCCCTTTTTGCGGTACTTGCTCGCATCAAGGAGAAAAGGGGAAATGGCGGGCTCAGGATGGAAATGTTTATCAAATGCCCCAACATGGATTTGCTCAAAATGCTTCTTTTCGAGTTCGTTCCATGGACCAAGCCGGTTTTGAAGTTGAAATGGTTCAGGAAGAAGCATGGAAAAATTTCTACCCTTACGATTTTACCTTCACTGTAATTTATCACTTTCTCGAACTTTCCCTCCAAATTAGTTTAGTATTGGAAAACGAGGGTAGGGACCCGATCCCCTGGTCTGCCGGATTGCATCCATACTTTCAGGTTCCATGGCGCAAAGACTTGGTCGCAGATAACCATTTGTTGAAAGTATTATCCAAAAAATCATACCAATACCAAATAGATGGTAGCTTGACTGATAATCCAAAAAGCGATTATCCGACAACGTTGGGAGATGAAAAGCTAATCAACCGCATTCACTACCAACTGGAGTCTTCAGAAGCGGAGATTTCACTCCTGAATGGTGAAGAGCCCATTCGCATAAACGAGGCTAGCTGGAGTGGCAAAGGCTCTCGATTATCTTATGTCTCCTGGACGAAGCCAGGTGCTCCATACTTTTGTTTAGAACCATGGATGTCTCCTCCCAACGCTCCCGAAAATAAAACGGTACAATATGTCTCCCCTGGAGCACGAGAAGAGTTCACTATCGAGGTAGAATTAGCTTAAGCTACAATTGGGGTTTTAGGCATCTCAAGTAAAACTTCGTCCCACATTTGGATTCTTGATATAATACTACTTTCTGCTGCTTCACGAGCCTCCTCTTCTTTTTCCGGGTCTCCATCAGTCAATGCCACAACCAATTTTTCGGCCATAGGCCCATGCTGTTCTCCATCCAAGTGGGCGTGTCTCTCCAGGTAATAATGAAACAGAGGTGCTTGAGTGGCACCAACCTGGCAACTCTCCAATATTTTAAGGAACATTAAGGGGACCAATTTTTCCCGACCGTAAGCAAAAGATGCCGCGATTTCGTGAGGTTTCCCGAATTCAATGACACGAAAAGTTGACGCCATAAATTTTTTCATAGACTTAGGAATTTGATCACATTCAAGGGCAGTTATAATTCCCTCAGCTCGGACCAAATTCAAAAAAACATCTATCTGTCGACTAGATGCAGCTACTTCTTTCATGGACTTTAAATAAATTTCGAAATGACTTGCAAAAACCTTAGAATTTTTAGGGCTCGCAACATCCGATTCCTCTTCCAACACAATCTCGTTCACCAAACGAACCACTTGTGTGTTGGGACTAGGTAACCACGGTGATCCATGTGGAGCAATTTTTCCCTGAAGTGCTTTCAGCAAAGACATAAAATCCCAAACGGCAAAAACATGGTGCTCCATAAAAACTCTCAAGTCTTGGAGGTTTTTTAAAGATTCAAAAACTGGGTGTTCCTCCAACTTTCTTAGCAAGTTATCATTAACTGTAATCATACCTTTTCAGGAAATAAATTTAGGCAGTTTTAGCAAATCGATAAAATTATCTTTAATTTCTACGGTCTGGCTATCTCAGAGTCCGTTAGTTAGATAAACTTTTAGTGAGATTTTCATTCTTTTAAAGATCGTCACTCCTCAGGCACGGCCTTTTGAATGTCGCCTAAAGAAGATTATTCGGTCCGTCCTCTGTAGGTCGAGTTTGCACTGGTGGACCTCTGCATACCTCCTAAAGCGACCGCTTTCTTCCGCTTCGCAGCGATCTGCATTTTGCTTTCACCTGGGTTCACATACCATTCGCTGTCCGTGTGGGCCTCGGTAAAGATCTGTGAGATTCTGTTAATTATGTCCGGATGGTCTCTTGCCAAATCGTTTCGGCAGTCTAGGTCCTGGAAAATGTCGTACAACATTACCGGCTTGGAGGGATGTTCACTGTATGCCCACCATTGGTTCATGCGTACGCTTTGCGCGTGCTGCGAAAATGTTCCATTTTCCCAGTACAGGTATTCGTGTGTCCGCTGCTCGTTTGGCCTTGCGAGCAATGTCGGTGCAAAACTGATGCCGTCTGTTTTCGGGGGAATGACACCGGCAAGATCGGCCGCCGTTGCCAAAACATCATACAGGGTGCAGATATGGTCATTTTCTCCTGCCTTAATCTTATCCTTCCAATAGACGAAAAAGGGAACTCGCATACCACCTTCATGGGTTGAAGCGAACTTCCCTTTTGGCCATGGACCTTTGTTTTTGAACAGAGGATCATCCTCATGTAGAGGTCTACCGAAGTACCCCCACTGGCTGTATCCATTGTCACCGGCAAAGAAGATTATGGTGTTATTCAGGATCTCAAGCTGCTCCATCAGGTCAACCATCCTTCCAACGCCGCGGTCCAGGTGGCCGAGCATGGCTGCCCATTCCTTGTGTTTCAGGCCCCAAGGCTTGTCTTTGTAGGCTCCAAGGTCGGGTGTGATACACGGGCCGTGGGGAAGTTGGGTTGCGTAGTAGAGGAAGAAAGGCTTGTCCTTGTGCTCCGATATGAAATTAAGGGCCTCCTTCTGGAAGAGGTTCTCGGAGTATTTTGCCGCGTCAGCATCTGGGATGCCGTCAGGAACGAGGCGCCCGTTCTCGTCATATATGTTCATCACATCGTCCAGTCTGTCTAGCGGGCGCCCATTGTAGGTTTTAACACGCTTCATGTTGAATCCGTAATTCTCAGGAATCGGCTCCGGCTTCCCATTTCTCATCAGGTAGTGGGGGAAGAAGCCATGAGCCCGTGCCTGATCGTAGTATCCGTACGAGAAGTCGAATCCCTGCTTGTCAGGAGCTCCCTCGGTGCCGGGTAATCCAATGCCCCACTTGCCGATAAAACCTGTGGTGTACCCGGCCCCTTTGACCACCTCGGCCACCGTAATATCCTCACTCAACAGATGGTCCTGTCCCCGTACTGAACTATTTGCTCGAATACGGCAATGCCCCATGTGCATTCCAGTCATCAGGCTTCCCCGGGATGGGGCGCATTCCGACGAACCGCTATACGCCTGAGTGAACCGGATGCCGTTCATTGCCAGCTTATCGAGATTGGGAGTCCGGAACTGCTCTTGTCCGTAGCTGCTCAAATCGCGATAAGACAAGTCGTCTGAGAAAATGAACAGTATATTAGGCTTGCGCTCGAGCTCTTTTGCGAGCGTCGAACAACATAGCACCGCCACCGTAATCATACCCAGACAAAGGCGTGTCAGGATGTGCCATTTTCCAAAAGCTTCTTTAGTACTTATCATTCTGTTGTAGCCGTCTGTACCGAATGTGTAGGTGAGGTGCAAGTTTATGAGTCGCTTTCATCAAATTGTTAAGACTTTATTTGTTTTGCTAGTTAGTCTCAGATAGCAGTGTAAATTTTTTTGCCCAATTACCGAAAATTTTTCTTGATGCGATTAACTCGAAACGCTACAACCTGCTTAGATGCTGGCACTCCCGCTGGGAGTCGAACCCAGATCTTCGGTTCCGGAGACCAATGTTCTATCCATTGAACTACAGGAGCAAATAGCGCTCAAATAGTGACCCTTAGCACAATCCTGTCAACATGGTTGTTTTGCCTCGGTAGAGCATTTACGGGAGCATAAAGAAACTCAAGGGGGGTTCGTGTCATTATCACCATTCTAGGATACTCGTTAGGATTCTTTTTAATTCATGTTTCTTACTCGATATTAAACAAATTAATAAACCATTTGTATCGTTCTAAACTGAAAAATTTATTAACCAAACATCTTTGATACCATTAATCTTAGCTAAATTTTTTAAAGATTAATAATTAATATTTTGTGAGTTGACAACCCACCTTTATTGAGATTGAGTCTCAATATCAACTGAGATTGAGTCTCAGTATCAATAAGCTAACCTACCTATGAACAAACTAAAATCACAAAGATGGGCGAGGGCAATGGTTGCCGTTGCTCTCTCATCATTCCATATAAATGCATTCGCGGATGAAAAAGCATCTGGTGAACTTGATCCACTAGGAGTTGTTGGAAGTAAAGAAGAATTACAAAAATTATCTCCTGGGTTAAAGTCATCATTAGAGCTTAAAGAGATTCCAAGAAGCATATCCGTAATGTCAGCCGAGCAAATTAAAGCCCAAGGCTTAAAAAGTATAGGTGATGTCATTGACTACACTCCTGGAGTTATTAACTCGCAAGGTGAAGGACATCGCGACGCTCCTGTGATCCGTGGGGTTAGAACAACTCAGGATTTATATAGAGATGGTATTCGTGATGATGTACAGTACTATCGTCCACTTTATAATGTTGAAAGGGTTGAAGTCCTCCGCGGACCTGATGCACTTACCTCAGGTTTTGGTGGTGCATATGGAATGATTAATCGCGTCACCAAAGAAGGTTTAATTGGTGAGGATTTTACCGAAATATCCGGAAGCGTAGATAGTTTTGGCGAATTTGGCATCCAATTGGACCGCAATGTTCAGATTGATAAAAATACAGCTTTTCGTCTCAATATGTTCGGGGAAGATCTGGCTAACCATCGTGACTTTTACTATGGTAATTCATTTGGTGCTAACCCCACACTAAAATATGATCTTGGCAACGGTTCCACTGTCGACCTCTCCTATGAATACCTAAACCAAGAGCGTTTCATCGACCGAGGTATTCCGACTGGAGCCGATGGTTATCCTGTGCAGTCTCTAAAAGATATCGTTTTTGGTGACCCTACTGAAAACTACTCAACTCATGAAGCTCACATATTAAAAGCCATTTATGAGCACAAGCTTAGCGAATCATTAAAGGGACGTTTTACTGCTGCTTACAGCGATCATGATAAGTTGTACCAAAATTTCTATGCAGCTGATTATAATAGCAGTGCCAATACGGTAACTCTGGACGGATATGTTGATACAACCAAAAGAAAAACATCCACATTTCAATATGAACTCACTGGAGAATTGGAAACTGGCAATATCAAACACAACTGGATTGCCGGATTAGAATACCTTGATGTAAGCAACGATAATGATCGATTTCATGCAGCTTGGTCTGACAACAATAATTCAGACACAGATGTCTTCAGTATCAATAGGCCAATTAATTTAAACAGGGGGGTAGGTGTCAATGCTGACAACAACACAACTGTAAATAATTATAGGGCAAATCAAGCAGATGAGACATTTGCCGATGTTAATGTATTTTCATTTTATATTAGCGATGAGATCGCTTTAACTGATTCACTTGATTTAGTTTTAGGTGCTAGGTTTGATAAGATGGAAGTTGATGTTTCCGGTGGTGGACCAGTCTCTGACTCCGATGATACCATCTCTCCAAAAGTAGGTCTCATCTATGATGTCACAGATGCGATCTCTGTTTATGCGAGTTACAGTGAAACTTTTACTCCCAAAGCAAAGGACCAATACGCCAAACTAGAAAGCAATGCCGATAAGATAGACCCTGACACTTTTGAAAACACAGAGTTCGGGTTAAGATACGATTTACCAGTAGGTTTGTCTCTTTCAGCAGCTTATTTTGAAGTAGAGAAGAATGCACCAACTTATAGTACTGCATTGACCACCACTATGAGTACTTCTGAGATTAGTGGTATTGAATTTCAGTTGAGTGGAAATTTAACTTCAAGGTGGTTTATCAGTGCAGGCTACACAAATCTTGATGCCCACGATTCTGAAGGAAAACGTTTAAAAGAAACTCCTGAAGATGTATTTTCTATATGGAATAACTTCCTAGTTTCAGATCGTTTAGCTGTAAACTTAGGTATCATTAATCAGGGTGAAAGTCATATAACAAATGGCAGCACAGAAAAACTCCCTAGTTACACAAGAGTTGACGCAGGTGCATCCTATGCACTTTCTGAAAATACTAGCATTCAGCTGAATATTGAAAACTTAACTGACGAGCTTTATTTTCCGCATGCTCATGGAGCCGACCAAGCTTCTGTTGGAGCTCCAATCAATGCGATGCTCTCGATAACAAGTAAGTTCTAAATTTTAGAAAAAAACATTTGTTTGTTTAAGCTCCTAAAACTCGGGCGAGTCAGGGAGACTCTAACTAAGGCAGTCACCCTGGGCAAAGGTGGCTGCCTTTTTGGTTATAAACATCAGTTCAAAAATGCTGAGGATTGACAGTTGTCTTCATCATGTTATTTTAAAAGTTTGATGCTCGGTAGCTCAGTGGCAGAGCAGGTGACTGTTAATCACTTGGTCGCTGGTTCGAATCCAGCCCGAGCAGCCAATCTTCACAAAATAAAATTATTTTGTATCCAATTCGGGCCAACGATCTAATTTTCTGTGCAAAGTTCTTCGGCTTATCCCCATCAATTGAGCCGCTTTTGTACGATTTCCCTTAGATTTAAGTAGGGCATCTCGCAGAAGACGTTTTTCATTCCCCTCAACAGATAAAAGAGAGTTTTCATCTCTATTAGCATTTTCTCCCTCAGCAATGAGAAGAGTAAACCGTGGATCTAAATCGTTAGGGGATACTGTCTTTCCCCGTTTTAAAACTACTAGGTTTTCACAAAAATTTCTTAGTTCACGAACATTTCCTGGCCAATTATAATTTTGTAAAATAGATAAAACATCATCAGATAATCTGGGTGTTTCAAAATCGTTTTCATCAGAATAAACCTTGATAAAATGATTCATCATAAGCACGAGATCATCCCCTCGATCACGTAAAGGAGGTAGCTCTATAGTTACTACGTTTAATCGATAATATAAGTCATCTCGAAACTCTCCATTTTGAGACATTTTTAAAAGATTTCGATTGGTAGCACAGACCAGCCTAACATCGAGTGCTAAGGAACTAGAACTACCTAAGCGCTCTATGGTTTTGGTCTCAAGAAACCTAAGTAGCTTAACCTGCGTAGAGGCATCAATTTCTCCAATTTCATCTAAAAACAAGGTTCCTCCGTTTGCTGATTCGAAACGACCTATCCGTCGTTCTGATGCACCTGTAAACGCACTTTTTTCGTGTCCAAATATTTCACTTTCTAGCAAGTTTGCTGGTAAGGCAGCACAATGCACAGGGACAAAAGGACCTTTCGTACGCTCACTATTTTGATGGATTGCTTGAGCAAATAATTCCTTTCCGGTTCCCGTTTCTCCAGACAATAAAACAGTTGCTTTTGAGGGTCCAACCAGACGAACTTTTTCCAGAACATTTTCAAGGGCCATTGATTTGCCCATAATTCCATCAAACTTATATTTTTTTTCTATTCTTTGATGAGAGTTTTTATTATCTAGTTTACGCTCTTTTAATCCGCGCTTGATAAGTAATTCAAGTTGCTCGAGGTTTATTGGTTTGGGAAGAAAGTCAAAAGCACCCCTCTTCATTGCCTCAACCGCAACCTCTACTTCACCATAAGCCGTCATCATTATGCAAAGTGGGTTTGATGAATGCCTGATCGCATGATCAATCACGCTCATTCCTGAATCACCGGGCATGCGCAAGTCAGTTAAGATTACCTGAAATTCTTCCTCATCGAGAGCATTTACAGCTTCTTTTGCCGAAGTTGCTGTAAATACCTCAA
>Ga0206130_10004627_pt1 | contig 16851 bp, 21 predicted proteins | sample Helgoland_Spring_9_FD_148637 | JGI IMG/M metagenome (GOLD analysis project Ga0206130, IMG submission 148637) | Pelagic subsurface seawater microbial communities from Kabeltonne, Helgoland, North Sea - Helgoland_Spring_Bloom_20160512_1 | ecosystem: Environmental > Aquatic > Marine > Epipelagic ... | reverse complement strand
GCCAACCCGCACCTGAAGGAGTGGGCGGCGCGCCGCCCCTCCCGATTGGGAGATCACCCATGAAATTCGTGAAACTGCTCACGGCGGCTCATGTCGCCGGGGTGCTTCGGCACCCGCATGAGGGCGTGCTGCACGTCAGCGATGACGATGCCGCTCGCCTGATCGGCGACCAGGCTGCCGAAGATGTCTCGGCCGACTTCGCCGATCGCGACACCGCCGATCTGCCGCCCGAGCCGGTCTCGAATGCCGAGCCCGCCGCCCCGGCCGCCGATCCCGCCCCCCACCAGTCCGACGTCGAGCCCCAGGCTGCGACCGAGGCGAAGCCGAAGGCCGGCAAGGCCTCGGCCGACAAGGAGTAACCCAGCATGGCACGCAATTATGTGCAGCCCGGCGACACGCTCACTCTGATCGCGCCGCGCAACCTCACCAGCGGCGCTGGCTTCATGGTCGGTGGCATCTTCGCGATCGCGCTGACGGCTGCCGCTGCCGGTACGCCGGTGGAGGGGCGCCGCATCGGCGTCTTTGACGCCGCGAAGGCGGCCGGCGCCTGGACCCAGGGTCAGAAGCTGTATTGGGACAATACGGCGTTCAACCTCACCACCACGGCGACCAACAACACGCTGGTCGGCGCGGCCGCACAGGCGCAGGCATCGGCCGATACGGTCGGCCGCGCGCTGCTGACCGGCCAGATCGCCGCGTAATCCATGGACCCGTTCGTCGCAGCGCTGGATGCGCAATTCCACGCACCCGGCTCTGCGGCGGCGGTCTATGATGATAGGGTTTGGTCGTGACCCATTGGGACGCAGCTATGGCGGCGATCGATGCCGCGTTCGCTGACCCTGAACCTTTGATCTATCTGGTCGCGGGTGCCCCCGGGCCGCTTGCGCCGTTCCAAGCCATCCGCACGGACGGCGAGGCAACATTTGGCGGCGGGGTGTCATCCCCCCGCACGTCATACGAAATCAATCCGGTCTATGTTGCGCAGCCGAAGCGCGGCGACAGTTTTGAGCATCGCGGCCGACGCTGGAAGGTGGAGGAGGCCAACTGGCTCCCCGCCGTCAATCGATGGGACGCCCGCGTATCGGATGCGGGCCCTGTGGCCTGACATGTTCGGGTTCACCGCCGAGGGTTTTCGCGATCTCGACCGTCAACTCGAGCAGCTTGAGCGCACAATGGATGAGGATCGGCTGCGCGCCGCCCTCCGCCAAGGTGCCCAGCCGATCGTTGATGAGGCCAAGCGACTGGTTCACGTCGATACCGGCCGACTGCGCGACAGCATCATGGCCGTCGATGATCGCGATGGTCGCCTGTACGGCAAACTGAACGGGGGCGACGGCGTGTCCGTCTATGTCGGGCCGGTCGGGTCCGATGAGGACGGCGACGTCTATTACGCCAAGTTTCAGGAATTCGGCACCGTGGTCATGCGGGCCAACCCTTTCATGCGCCCGGCTATCGCCGCCAAGCGGCCAGAGGCCGAAGCTCTCGTGCAGGCCATCTTGACGCAAGCCGCCCTGGAGGTGTTGCGATGACGCTGGAAGACGCTATCGAAATGCGGCTGCTGGCCTCTGGCGATTTGACTGCGCGCATCGCTGAACGGGTCGGTTGGACGCGTCGCCTCACCGGTATCCCGGCGATCACACTGCAGGTCATTTCCGATCCGCGACCCCAGCACTTTAAAGGCTTCCAGCCAACCCGGCCGACGCTGGTGCAGATCGACGTCTGGAGCGCCGATCCGCGAGAGGCGGCGGCTATCCGGGATATGTGCATCGCCGTCCTCACACCCGCCGACACCGTCGAGGATGTTCGGTTTCAACGCGCGATGATCACCAGCGTGCGCTCCGGCGCGGAGCCCGATCGCAGCGGCGATAGCCATTCCTACGCGGGCGAACTGCACCGCGAGAGCATCGACTTTTCCTTCCTTCACAACGCCTGAAAGGGACGATCATGGACGCAAATGGTAACAGCGAAGCCCTGTCGGGCTGGGGGTCCGGCTTTTTCATGGGACTCACCCCCGCAACCGCAATTGAAGTGGCCGAAGTCACCAAAATTCCTTTCGCCGAAGAAAAGGCTGATACATGGGAAAAAACCCATTTTAAATCGCCTGGGCGGCGCAAGGAATATGGCGCGGGCATGATCGAACCGGGCGAGGATACCCTCGAAATCAACTATATTCCGGGCTCGCCGACCGACCTTCTGATGGCCACCGCCCATAACAGCGGTAAGCCCTATTACTACGAAACCTATCTGCCCGCGCCCGGCGATAAGTGGTGGAAGGTCAGCGGCTATCTGATCGTTCAATCGCGCGGGCGCGCGGTTCCGATTGGCACCGGTATGAAGCAGACGATCAGCGTCCGCTTCACCGGTGCTTCGGCCGAGGCGGGCGCAGATAAGCAGCGTACTGTCGCTGCTGGGACCGGTTCGTAATGCGTGGTGAGATCATCTTCGACGCCGGGGGGCAGCGTTTTACACTGTATCTCGGCAATGCCGCGCAGTGCGCGATCGAGTTGCAATATGATCGCGGCTTTTTCGCGGTCGTGGCGGATGCTCTACCGGAGCTTGATCCGGCCGTCGCCATGGCGGTGGCTCGGTCCATGTCGGAAGGTAGCGAACTGCCACCGGCACTGGCCGCGCAGGCGGTCGTGGCGCTTCGCCATATCCGCATGTCTGTGCTGCGCGATCTGGCGTGGCACGGTCTGCGCGAACATCACCCGACCATCACCTTGGCGCAGGTGAGCGCGATCACCGACGAACTTGGTCGCGAGGCGTTCGGGGACATCATCGGGCGGGCGCTGCGCGCGGCGCAGGGCAATGTCGGGGAGGCTGGCGACGAACCCAAGGTGGGAAACGAACCACCCCCGGCCAGCCCGAAAAAGCCGGCCAAGCCGAAGCGCTAGGCAGGACGCCCTGGGCCAAGCTGGAACGGCAATGGGCGCGGTTCGGCTTGGCCCCAGCCGAGTTCTGGCGCTCCACGCCTGCCATCGCGCGGGCCATGATACTGGGCCGGATCGATGCGCGGCGCGATGACTACGATCTGGCCGGTTATGCAGCATGGAAAAATGAATGGTTCCGCCGCCAAGAGGTGTTGGAGCCGTTTGGCACTTATGCACCGAAACATCGTCAGCCCGAGAGTGATCGGCAGACCCCGCAAGAAATGCTGGCATCGCTGGCGTCGCGGGCATCGTCCGGTGCCCCGATTCGCATGGAACTGGTCGATGCGCCCCGGCCGCGCTCAGCCCAGTAGTTTTGCTTTTTGCGCCGCAAATTCGTCGTCAGTCAGGACGCCTTGATCGCGCAGGTTGGCCAACTGGGTCAATTCGACGGCAACGGATGAAATCGGTGCGGAGGGTTCTGCCGCCGTCACTGTGGCCCGCTTTTTCCGCTCATTCGGTAGGCAAGCCGCAATCAACAGCGTGATCGGCCCGAACAACAGGCCGAGGATCAGCCAGAGGGTTGGTCCATGGCCGCGCGCTTCGGCAAGTACTGCGGAGTAAACGGCGCAGAGTGCGCCGATGACTGCGTAGCCCAAAAGAAAAAATGTCAGTTCCATCTGATCCCCCGACCCGGTTTCCCCGGTCTGTCGGGGGATTCGGCTGGACACTCATCACAAAAGGGATGGTCTAATGGAAGGGCTTCTGGCGTCGCTGACGTTCGGCATGGATGTGCGCGATGCGGCCTTCCGATCCGCGCTGGCGGCCGACCGGGCGGCATTGCAGCAAACTGAGCGCCAGTTTCAGAGCTCGGGAGCCGGCATGTCCAATGCCATGGTGGGCACGGCGCGTGAGGTGAACCGGGCTGCTTTGGCCATGGTCGAAAGTTTCAACCGGGCAGTTGATCAGGTGAAGGCCAAGGGCGTTGCCATGACCGTCGCATTGACGGTTCCATTGGGACTGCTGGCGCATAAGTCGAAGGATACTGCGTCGTCGTTTGAGGAGGCGATGAACCGCGTCCAGGCGGCGATGCTGACCGCCAAGCCTGAGCAGCTGCAAAAGCTGGCGGAGGCCGCATTGACGCTCGGCCCCGCGCTGGGGCGCAGTGCCATCGAGGCGGCGGACGCGATCGAAAGCCTTGCCAAGAATGGCATGAGCGCGGGCGACATACTGAACGGTGGTTTAAAGTCCGCCCTGACGCTGGCGACGGTAGGGCAGACCGATTTGGGGGCCGCTTCCGATGCGACCACCGATATCCTGCAACAGTTCCACCTTGCGACCAGCGATCTGCCCAATGTCGTGAACAAGGTCAGCGGCGCGCTGGATGCCTCGAAACTATCGTTCGATGGTTACAAGGATGCGATCGGCATGGTGGGCGGCATCGCCGGCGGCCTGGGGTATAGTTTCGAGGACATGAATACCGCGCTGGCGGCGGTCATCCCCCTGATGACCGGTGGTTCCGACGCGGGCACTTCGTTCAAGACTTTCCTGCTTTCGCTCGTGCCTTCCTCCAAAGAGGCGTCGGAGGAAATGGATCGGCTGGGCATCAAGTTTTTTGATGCGGCCGGCAATGTCCGCGATCTGTCGGAGGTCGCGGAAATCCTGAACACCCGCCTGTCGGGTTTGAACCAGGAAGCACGGCAGGAAGCCCTAACCAAGATGTTCGGCACCGATGGGATGCGTGTCGCCCTGGCCCTCATGCAGGCCGGGTCGAAGGGCATCGCCGAGGTCAAATCGCAGATCGATGCGGTGACGGCCGATCAGAAGATGGCCGTACTATTGGATGGCGAAGCGGCGGCAACCAATAGGCTGGCCGCCGCGTGGCAGACTTTGGGTATCCGCTTCGGTGAGGCTGGACTTATCCAGATCGTCACCGCCATCAAAAATGCGGTGGCGTCGCTGCTGGAGTCGTTCGCCAGTGCGCCGCCCGCGTTGTTCTATCTATTCAATGCCTTCGGAGCGCTGGTCGCGGCGGCTGGCCCGATGCTGGTCGCATTCGCATCCGTCATCGGTGTGGTTGGTCCTATGGTTGCCTCCATGCTGCTGCTGCGCAGTGGCCTGGGGCTTGTGGGCGTAGCCCTGTCTGCGATCATCAATCCGCTTGGCTTGGCCGGTCGCATGTTGCTGACGCTGGGTCTGCGCGCAGTGGGTGCCATGGTGGTGGCGCGGCTCGGCACCATGTTGCTGGGTTTGCTCAACCCCGTCACGCTGATGATCGGGGCGATTTCGATACTGCTTCCGCGCTTCCTGTCGCTGTCCGAACTGTCGGAAAACGTCCGGCGTGCGCAGGATGCGCAGGCATCGGCGCATGACAAGGCCACTGCGGCGATTGATCGTCTGTCGACTGCGACGGGCAAGGCCCGCGATCAGGCGCTTGCTCATGCGCGCGCGCTTCAGATCGAGCAGGTACAGTTGCTGAAAACCGCGCAGGCCGATGTGGTGAAGGCGCGAACCGAGTATCTGCGCCAGCGGGATTTGGAAAACAGCCCGCGCGTCAATTGGCTTGCCCGCTTTACCAGCCAGATGTGGGGTGGCCGCAATCGTACCGGGGCGGCCCGCGATCTTCTGGCCGCCAACGAAGTGCTGAAGGGGTATCAGGCCGATGCGAACGCGTTGAATGCAGCGATCCAAGAGGCGCAGAGTGCGCCGCCACCGTCAGCCGGACCGCAAGCGGTGACCACTGGCGGACGGCCCGCTGGCCGGCGGGCCGGGGTAGGCGCTGGCGGAGATGACGCGGTTGAGGATGCGGCGCGCCGTGAGGCCGCCTATCAGGATCAGCTGGGTCAGGCGCGTGTCGAACTGCTACGCACTGATGCCGAAATCTATCAGACCGCCAAGGCGCGCCATCGCGCTGAACTGGCCGCGTTGACCGAAGAGTCGGCTGCTTATGGTCGCCGGTTAGCGATCGATAGTGATCTGACGGATGCGCGGCGGGCCAGCCTTATCGCGGCGCGCGAGCAATTGGACGATGCGCAGCGTGCGGCGATCGACAATCGATACGCGGCCGACGCGGCACAAGAGCAATATGACGTCGTCGCGGCTAACCTGACGCGGCAGCAAGAGGAACTGCGGGCGCGAGCCCAGATTGCAGACAGTCTGGTCGAGCGGCGTCGGATCGAACTGAACATCCTCGAATTGCAAAAGCAGTTGGAGGCGGCAGATCTGGAGCGGGTGATGGCGCGTGCCGCGACGGGAACCCCGGAGTGGCAAGCCGCTTTCGATCGCAGACAAACTCTTGATGCCCGGTACGACACGCAGGCGGCCGGGGTTCGCCGCCAAAACGAAGGTGCGGGCACCGCCTTTCTACGCGAAGTTCAGGCGTCTTCTGACGCGCTGAGCGAGCGGCTGGAAGATGGGGCTGTTGCGTCCCTGCGTGGGTTGAATTCCGAACTGACCGATGCGCTGTTGGGGGTGCGGTCGCTCGGCGATGCGTTTGTCGGCATGGGCAAGCGTATTGTCGCCAGCCTTCTCGATATCGCGATCCAGCAAACCTTGATCCGCCCGATGGCAGAGAGCCTGTTTGGTGGCGGGGGTGGCGGCGCTGGCCTGTTCAAGTCCGTCATTTCGATGCTGGGCTTCGGTGGCGGCCGCGTGAATGGCGGAGGCGTTCGCGATGACGAATGGTACATGGTCGGCGAGCGCGGCCCTGAACTGTTTGCGCCGGGCGTGAGCGGAACGATCATTCCCAACCATTCGCTGCCTGCCCCGAAGGGCGGCGGGGACACGTATGTCGACATGCGCGGTGCCTATGTCGACCAAGCGCTCTGGGACAGGGTGGACCAGGTGGCCAGTTATCGCGCTGGGCAGGCCCTGACCGCATCCACCGAACATACGCAATCGGCCATCGCTGGCCTTGCCCGGCAAAGGCTCTGACCCATGGCGATCATTGCTGTGCCCGACGCGCTGGCCATCCGGCGTGTCGAATGGACATTTGATCGGCCTGCGCAGGTCAATCGTTCGAAATGGACGAAAAGGCGGCAGGTTGTTCAGCAACCCGGCCCGTCGTTGTGGAGCGCTACGGCCGAACTGGCGGTGCGGATCGGCACCGATGAATGGTTGGAAGCCGAAGCGTTCCTCATCGACCTCGAGGGGCAGATCAATACATTTCGGCTGGAGGCGGCAGCGGCACCCCAGACGGATTTGCCTCTGAAGCCAGTCGTCGACGGCGCGGGGCAATATGGCCGAGTGCTGCGCCTTCGCGGCGGCATTGCCGGCGCTGGTCTCAAGCGTGGTCAGAAGATGACCGTGAACGAGCAGATGGTGTCGATATCGGCGGCCTTCACATTCGACGCGGACGGGCGGGCAAACGTCACATTCAAGCCGTCGCTGCGCCTGTCCCCGCAAGATGGGGCGGTCGTCGAAATGATCAGGCCCACCGTGCTGGTCGCGCTCGCGAACAGCGAAGTCGGGTGGTCGGAAGATTTGGGCGGCCGATTTCAGGCGAGGCCCATTGTCGTGGAGGAAGCGTTTTGACGTTCGACCCTGCAACATTGGACATGCTGGGGCGGGAGGTCGTTCGACCCCCGTTCTTGGCCTGGCTGGATATTGTGGACGATCCCATTCGCGCGACGACATGGGAGGTATCTTTACGCCTGTCGGGAACCGGCGATCCCGATCTCGACGGGCAATTGTTTTCCGCGATCAGTCCCGAACTGGGTTCGGTCAGTGGCGTCAAGCGCGCCACAGGGGGCAGCGATACCGTGACCGCGACGCTGTCCGGCATCGTCGGGCCGAACAGCGACCTGCTCAATATCCTGGCCGATGAGACGAAATGGAAGGGCAGGCTCGCGCGGCTTTGGTTCCTGACGCTGAATAGCGCAGGCGACCGGGTTGGCGCGGTCGTCCCCTACTACACCGGGCGCATGGTCGGTTTCGTCATCACCGGATCCGCAGATCAGCAGACGGCCAAAATCACGATCGAGAGCTATCTCGCGTCGCTGACCGCCGCGTCCAACCGCACCTATCTCGACCAGGCCGACTTCGTGCCGAACGACACGTCCGCCTCCCTGACGCTGGCAGTCGCCAACGGAGCAAAAACCGCATGACCCGCCTTCCCGATTGGGAGCAGCGCCTCGCCGACTATCTGGCGGACGTGCTCAACACGCCGCACCGTTTCGGCAGCCACGATTGCGCCATCCACGGTGCGAACGCGGTGTTGGCCCAGACCGGCCACGATTACGCAGCGGCATATCGCGGCCGTTACACAACTGAGCTGGGCGCAGCGCGCGCGCTGCGGAAGCATGGCGCGGGCTCGCTTCAGGCGACATTCGATGCGCAGCTACCGGTGATCAACCCCGCCCTCGCCCAGCGCGGCGACCTCGTGATGGCGCAGGAGGCGATCGGCGTCTGTGTCGGCGGTCATGCGATGTTCGCGGGGACCGAAGGGCTGGAGCGGATCGCGCGCGCCGAATGGTCTCGGGCTTGGAAGGTCTGACATGGGCAAGGTGATTGGCACGGTCGGCGTGATCGTCGGCGCCGTCGCGCTTGCGGCAACCGGAATCGGCGCGATTGCCGCGCCTGGCCTCGCTGGCGCGATCTCGATCGGCGGGATCAAGGCCAGCACGCTGCTCCTGGCTGGCACTGCGCTACAGGCAGCAGGGCGTGCGCTGACGAAACAGCCGAAAGCCTCGTCAACGACCACGGATCGCCTAACGGCCAATCTCGTCACCGACACGCCACGCAAGATGGCTTTCGGCCGCACCGCCCTCAATACCGATCTCAGATATCAGGAATGGTGGGGCAACGAGCAGGAATATTGTTCGCAGGTCTTCGCCCTCGCGTCGCACCATTGCGAGTCTGTCGACGAGATCTGGCTGGACGACAAGCTGGCATGGACCGCTGCGGGCGGCGTGCAGGGCGAGTTTGCAGGCTATCTCGTCGTCGCGCATTTCGCGCAAGCCGGGCCTGGCTCGATCTATCGCGCGGGCTGGTCCAACCGCTGGGGCGGCAACGCTACATTCTCCGGTTGCGCTACCTTATACCTGCAATTCAAGGTCACCGGGAACGGGAAGAAGGGCAAGAGCCCTTTCACGACATCGATCACCAACCGCGTCACGGTCGTCGGCAAGGGTGCCCGGCTCCCCGATCCGCGTTTCGACAGCACGGCCGGGGGCGCGGGCAATCTGCGCGTCTCGGATCAAGCGACTTGGGCATGGGCTCCGGAAGGCCATGAGGCTGGCCGCAATCCCGCCCTGGCGCTGTTATTTTATCTGATCGGTTGGCGGATTCAGAATCCGATCACTGGCGAATGGCGGCTTGCGGTTGGCCGGGGCGTGCCGGTCGATCGCATCGATCTCGACAGCTTCATGACGGCTGCCAATCTGTGCGACGAGTTGGTAACCAAGGCGGGCGGCGGGACCGAGCCGCGCTATCGCTGCGATGGGACCTTTTCGGAAGGTGACGATCCCTCTCAGGTGATCGCGGCTTTCGAGACGTGCATGAACGCCAAGCTGCGCGATAGCGGCGGCCGCTTTGCATTGCAGGTCCTGCACAACGATCTCGGCACGCCGGTCGTCGACTTCACCGACGACGATGTCCTAGGCGAATTCACCTGGACGGCGGGCAACGATCTCAACGACCAGCGCAACGTCGTGCGAGGGCGTTACACCAACCCCTCCGCGCTGTACCAGCTTACCGACTTTCCAGCCGTGCGCCTGGCGCCCGTCGACGGCATCGACCGGATCGATGCTATTGATCTCGCGCTGGTCCAGTCGCCAAGTCAAGCACAGCGGCTGGCGAAGCAGCGTCTCCAACGCCAGCAATATCAGGGCGCGTTCGGTGCGCAGTTTAATGCGCGCGGCTGGGCGGTGAAGGATGGCGATATTGTTCGGCTGACATTCTCGGCGCTCGGATGGGAAAAGAAGCTCTTCCGCGTGTCAGAAGGAGTTATTGATCCAACCGGCGTTGTACCACTCGTCCTCGTCGAAGAGAATGCCCAGATCTATGCTTGGGATCGTGACGAAGTCCCGTCGGTTCAAGCCGCGGAGCCCAACACGTTCAATCCGTTGATGTTGCCAATTATCGCCGCAATCGACGAGGCCGGGGCTACAGCTGAATGGCCGGCGATCACCGGAGAAGGCAAGCCCGACGACTACGCGACCAACAGCGGGGACCCCAATTCGCCGTTCGGCCCCGGCGGGACGGTCAAGGATGCGCTGGCCCAGTTCGAGCGCATCGACCCGATCGAGGCAAAGGTCGACGCCCAGGCGCTGGTGGCGGAGGCGCAGGAGCGCGCGCTCGCCACGCTGACCGGCACGACGAACGAAGGGTTCGAGGCGCTCGACCGCGCCGGCGTCAGCCGCGACCAGGCGCTGGTGGAAATAGACCGCCAGCTGAACACGGTGGCCAAATCGCTGATTGCCCAACTGATCGACCTCGACACGGTGCGTGGGATCATTCGCGATGCCGGAATCACGGTCGACGCGGAGAATGGTCAGGTCCGTTTCTGGGCGATCGAGAATCTTCAGAACGACCAGCGCAATCTGGAAATCACGCTCGATGCGCAGAAGGGGGAAATCCGGTCGAGGGTGACCGTCGCCCAGGTCGAAGAGATGATCACGCTGGCGGCCTTCGACCCCAGCCAGATCGCGGACCTGACGTCGTTCTTCGCGCGCATCAACAATGTCGAGGTGGTGCAGAACGGCATCCTCGGGACCTTGAAGGAGAAGGCCGAGGCGATCGAGCTGACCAAGCAGGCGCTGAAGGTCACCACGCTTTCCAACGAATTGGACGCGCTGGCCGGCGTGGTCGAGACGAAAGCCTCCTTGATCGTCGTCGCCGATCAGGAAATTCGCCTGTCGGACCTAATCCAGCGTTTCGAGGCGACCCCCGACGGTTCGCGCATGTCGATCGAACTGCGGCAGGTGCGCGCTGCCACCGATGCAACCCAGCTGGACGTCCTGCGCGGGATCCTCGCAGGCGACGAGGCCGAGGCCCGCCGCGTGGCGGAGATCGCCCAATATAGCCAGGATGCGACGGTCAAGATCACCGATGGGCTGGCGGCCCAGTCGCTGGCGACCCGGACCTTGTCGGTCGCCATGGGCGACATGGACGCTCGGCAGACCGAACGCGTCAACACGCTGGTGACAACAACCGCGGCGCAGGCCGACCGGCTGGACGCGCTGCAGGTTTCGAACGGCAAGCACACCGCCCAGATCGCCAGTTTGGAAAAGGCGTCAATCGACGCCACCGGCGGGATCGCCGGGGTGACGACGACCGTCCGCCAGATGCTCCCCGTCCAGAATGCGGCCGGGGTCGCGCTGTTGGACCAGGTGCTGTCGGGCGACGAGGCGGCGGCAAAGGTAACGGCGCAGCTTGCCCAGGCGCAGGTCGATATGACGACGCGCTTCGTGGAGGGGCAGCTGTCGCAGGCGCGGTTGCAGCAGCTGCTGGAGACGCGCATCGCCGGCAACGCGGCGCTGATCGGTCAGACGATGCAGGCGCAAGCTCTGATCAATGAATCGACCGCCAGCCGCATCGACGCGATCAACGTGTCATTTCGCAGTCTTTCCGAAGATCTGGGAACGGCCGTCGGCGACATCCACGACCTTTCGCTGACCACCGCGACGCTGACTCGCGAGCTGGCCGGCGTCGCCAATGCGCAGGAGGCGACCGCCAAGGACCTGTCGACGCTGTCGGCCGAGATGCGCAATGCCGACACGGGTCTGACCGCGACCCGCGCGCTGGCGCTGCGCATCGAGCAGGCCAGCGCGTCCGCATCGAGTGCGAACCTGAAGCGCATCGAGGCGGCCGAAGCGCTGCTGGCCGATCCGGCGACCGGACTGGCGGCGGTGAACGCGGCGCTGGCGAGGGAAGTCGACCTGTCCGCGCGCGAGCGCGCGGCGCAGGCGCGGGCGCTGGAAAGCTTGACCGCGCAGGTCATCGACCCGGCGACGAACCGGCCGGTCTGGGAAGGGTCGATCGGCGAATTGCGCCGCATCGTGCTCGATGGCGACCAGAAACTGGCCGAGGATGTGAAGACGGTCAGCACGACGGTTGACGGTCACACATCGACCATCTCGTTCATCATGCGCTCGATCGACGGCGACGATGCGGTCGCGCAGCTGTCGATCGACGCCGGCGGCAAGATCACCGGCTTTCGCGTCAACGGCAAGGAGAGCCTGTTCGCGATCGCGGCCGATCGCTTCATCATCGGCGATAGCCAAATCTTTGAGGTCGACACGGTCAGCGGCAAAGTCCGGATGAACGATGTCGAGGTGAATCGGATCGCGGCCGGCGTCGTCGACACGGACACGATCGTCGGCAACGCGGTCAGCGAGACGACGGCGGTCGATTTCACCGACAACTCGGCCAACGGCGCGCTGAACAATTACGTCACGATCGCCACGATGACGGTCAAGACGGTCAAGGCGACCGACCGAATCTTGCTAATGCTCTCGGGGGTGCTGAACGCAAATGTCGAGGCGACCAGCGGCACGGTCACCAACACGCGGCTGAGCCTGCGCCTGATGCGGTCGGACGGCACCACGATCCGCGCGCCGTACACCGCGCTCCAGGAGGACAATTCGGGCGCCTATGGCGCGGTGACGCTGATCGACCTCGACGTTCCGGGGGCCGCCGGCACCTATACCTATCAGCTGCAAGGATCGGTCGCGAAGAGCGGCGGATCGGGCACCCAGGGCGCGACCATCCGCGCGATCGACGGCACCTTCGTCGCCACCATCCTCAAGCGCTAGAACAGGAAGGCTTTCCCATGTGGACAAATAACGGGACCATCACGGTGGTCACCGGCTCTCGCTATGTCGACGGCCAGAACACGCAATTCGTCGGTCCGGTTATCGCCGGCTATGCGCTGCTGACGGCGGATCTTCGCCTGTACGAGATCGAGGCGGTCGAGTCCGCGACGCGGCTGCGGCTGGTGCGACCGTATCAGGGGGGCGGGGCCGCCAATGTCGCCTATGACGTGGTCCCCGTCAGCCCGGACGTGACGGGGCTGATCGAGCGGATCAACGCGCTGATCGACCGCTACCAATCGTTTCGCGACGGCGTCGGCCAGGGCCTCTTCCCTGACGGCTCGATGGCTGCGCCGGCTATGCGCTTCTCCGCGGATCAGGACACGGGTTTCGCCCGCTATGGTCCGAACCTCCTTTCCGTAGTCACCGGCGGGGTGGAACGGATGCGTTTCGGTGAAACCAATTCGTCGACGGCTTCTTTCGTTGCGGTCGACGGGGCGACATGTCAGCGCAGCGGTGATGCGAGTTCGCTCGTGGTGCCGCTCTCGATCTATGGCGCTATCGGTGGCACAGCCACCATGCGCATCCGGTTCGGCTCGGGTGTAAACCAATATGCGGGACACAGCTTCATCGAAGCGCAGACGCTGACCGCGTCGGCCAGTGACCTTCGGTTCGGTGTGAGCGGTGTTGAGGCAGGACGTTTCGATAGCGCTGGCAATTTTCTCGTCGGCGTCGCCTCTGGCGGAAATCACCGGATCGTCAAATCGGTCGGTGAAGGCATTACCGTCCTGTCGATCGGCGGTGCCAACACCGAATTTATCTACCTCAATTCAGTGACGACTCAGGGGTGGAGCAATGCGGCGACCGCCATATCGGTGGGGCGACACTCTGGGAATGGCCGCTCCGTCAATGCCGGAGGCACCATCAACGCTAACGGTGCTGACTACGCGGAATACATGCCGAAGGCAGCCGGTTGCGGGATCATCGCCAAGGGCGATGTCTGCGGCGTCGATCGCGAAGGCCGGCTGACGAAGACCTGGGCGGATGCCATCAGCTTCGTCGTGAAGTCGACCGACCCGTCGCTGGTCGGTGGCGACACCTGGGCGTCTCATCTCCCGCCCCGACCCGAGCAGGAAGAGGACGAGACGGACGAAGCATTCGCGGCGCGCGCGGATAAATGGTCGGCGGAGCTGGAGCAGGCCCGCCTCTGCGTCGACCGCATCGCCTTCTGTGGACAGGTCCCCTGCAATGTCGCCGGCGATTTCGAGGTCGGCGATTACATCGTCGCGGCGGCCAGCGGCGCGGGGATCAAGGCTGTCGCCGTCAAGCTCGACGACATGACGCTGGCGCAATACGCGCGCCGCATCGGCAAGGTCTGGGCGATCCGCGACGGGCGCGCTTGGATCGACGTGCAACACGGCTGATGTCCGTCGCAGCATATCCACGAAGGAGAGGTATCATGACCAACGATGATAGATTGCACCTGATCGAAAAGCAGATCGCTGAACAGGCCCAGCTAATCGTTCAGCTTAGTGTACGATTAGCTGCGGCCGAACTTGCTATGCAATTTGCCTTAGAAACGCCTTCGCGTTCTCAATTGCGAGCTCCCTGATTTCCGTCTCGGTTTGCTCGCCGGGAAGATCCCACGGCACGCCTGAAACGGACACCGATGGCGGGAATAAATTTCCTAGCGAATGGGGCTGGTAAAACCACACCGTCGCAGTTTTCCGCTCCATATCGACATCTACTTTTACTTCACTGAACGCTGTCATGCGAATCACTCCCCTAGTGCGCGAAGCATAATAGCCATTCGCAATGAGTCGATTCCGATCGCGTTGGGAGCTTTTGAAAATGGATAACGCAAGCTTCGCGGCCCGTGCGGTCGCGGACGGGCCGCCTACTGTCGCGCCCCCGTCCTTCGACGGCCACGGGTGGCTGGTCGTGCTGAACCTGGCGGTGATGACCTTCGCCACTGTGGTCGCTCTGATGTTCGCGGTGGACGCGATTCGCGCCTGGCACCGTAACCGTACCGTCGACCGCCCCTCGCACCCGGTCTCGATCTGGCGCTGGGCAGGTTTCTGTTTCGCGATGGGGATCGTGCTGACACGCGGGTCGGATGCGATTGTGCTGTGGAACTGGGACACGCGCGATCCGGCGGCCACTGGCTGGTGGCTAACCTTCCAGCGCTTCGTCGATCCGATCGCCATGTGCTTCGGCCTGACGGGCCTGGCACTGCTCTATCTCTCGGCGCGCGGCATGGTCGTGCAGCTGCGACGCAGGCCCTTCCCCATCGACATGTGGTCGAGCCTGCCGATGCTGAAGCGCCCGGCCTATATCGCGCTGCTCAGCCTGATCGCGGCGATTGGCGTGGTGTCCACGCGATGATCTGGAAAATGGGGGCAACCATGGGAGCGTTCATCCCCGTTGCGGCTGCGGCCGTTGCACGGGGCACGGGGGCGACCGTCGCGACGAGCGCGCCCACCATCTGGCACTTTGCCGGCTATCCCTTCGAGGCGGGCAGCATGATCGCAGCGCTGTGCGCGTGCCTCGCTGTGCGCTTCTATGTCGCCCAGACCGATCGCCAGCAGCACCGCTGGACGGTCGACGCGCCAGTGACGATCTTGGCGCTGCTGTTCACTGCGGGAGCGGTGATGCGGCTCCGGCCCGATCCGGCGCTGGCGCTGATCTATGGGACCGGCCTTGGCGCGCTTGGCGCGGGGATCATCGCGATCGCGCTGAACTTCGTGCAGTCGAAGCTGCCGGGGTCGGAACAGCCGCCCGCCTGATCAAGTCGCCCCGCCCCGTTGCTGACCAGGCGGGGCGACCTGCTGTCCGCCCAGCGAATGCCGGGCGGGTGATTGGTAGGGCTCAATGATGTCGAAACGATGAATGCAGGGGCCGCCGGCTAGGGAGGTGGGCGACCCCTGCGGCCGGCGATAACCATCGGGGGACGGGGCCGGCCTGTGGCTCCCCTATCCCGCGCCGCGCCGCGTGTCTCCAACAAAGGATAAACGAATGGACGTTGCAATCGTGCAGCGCCGTCTTGGCGTGCGTGCTGACGGCGATTTCGGGCCGATGACGCTGGCTGCGCTGCTGCGGAAGCTCGGCGCGCCTGCGGGGACGGCCGCGCCTCTTGCGGGTGGTGTCGAGGCGCTGGAGGGCGCGGTCATTCTCGCCAGCGGCCTACGCCTCGCCCATTTCCTCGCCCAGGCGGGTCATGAGACCATGGGCTTTGCCCGTATGGTGGAAATCTGGGGGCCCACCGCCGCCCAGCGCGGATCTAGGCAACACCCGAGCGGGTGACGGCTTCCGCTTTCGCGGGCGCGGTGTGCTCCAAATCACCGGCCGCGACAATTACCGGCGCTTCGGCGCGCTGATCGGCGTCGACATCGAGGGCGAGCCGGACCTGGCGGCCGAGCCCGCGATCGCCATGGCGCTGGCCTGTGCTTATTGGACCTCGCGGCGCATCAACGCTGCCGCCGATCGCGATGACGTCGAGGCGGTCACACGGCTGATCAACGGGGGCCTGAATGGCATCGACGATCGCCGCCAGCGCCTGGCGCGCGCGAAGGCGATCCTGCTGTGACCGGCGCCACGCGATTGCTTCGGCTCTGGCCGGCAGTGCTAGTCCTGCTGGTCGGGCTATGGATATGGCGGCTCGACACACTGCGGGCCGATTACCGCCAGACGCTGACCAATGAGCGCGCAGCCTGGTCGATCGCGATCGCAGACGGCGAGAAAGCCCGGTCCGCTGACGAAGCGCGCTTCGCCCGCCAGCAAGCCGCCGCCGTCCAGGCCTATGCGGCCGCGCTGGCCGCCCGCCAACCCCTCATCATCCATTCGAAAGACACGGTGACCCGCTATGCTCAAACTGATGCTGGCCGCGTGCTGTGTCGTGCCGCTGACCGCGTGCGCGACATCGACGCGCTTGATGCCGATCTCGCCCGAGATCCCACCGCCTCCAGCCGCAGCGAGGGAGCCGTGCCGACCGACGGCACAGCACCGCCAGCCGGACGGTAGCGCCAGCGCGGCGGACGACGACGCGACGATCCGCGACGGCCGGTTCGATCTGGCCGCCTGTGACGCTAAGCGGCGCCTCCTCTGGGATGCGTGGCCTCGGCGATCAAACTAAGCCCGTCTCCCTACCCCAAGTTCACCTCAGGAGAAGACCCATGACCCTGCTTCGCTGGGCGGGCGCGATCGCGCTCGCCTGTCTGCTGGCCGCGCCGGCG
>Ga0206130_10004626_pt1 | contig 16856 bp, 19 predicted proteins | sample Helgoland_Spring_9_FD_148637 | JGI IMG/M metagenome (GOLD analysis project Ga0206130, IMG submission 148637) | Pelagic subsurface seawater microbial communities from Kabeltonne, Helgoland, North Sea - Helgoland_Spring_Bloom_20160512_1 | ecosystem: Environmental > Aquatic > Marine > Epipelagic ... | reverse complement strand
TGGACCCATATTCGCACGTTGCGCTTCGCAGATGGCCCCGATGCGGTACATCGCCGTCAGGTTGCCCGCGCAGAGTTGAAAAAATATACCAACGCTCCGATCTGATTTGGTCATGGGTGGGTTGTGTCAAACGGCATGACCCATCGGGATAATTTCAGCCTCAGCGAAGCTGTTCAAGCGCCGCGCGCATGTCTGGCGACACCGGCGTCGGGCGTCCAGATTTTACGTCGACTTGAACTTGCGCGAAGAAACCCTCGGCAAAGGCGGTGCCGATTTCGTTGCGAAACAACCCCAGATCATAGCGCCACGAGCTATTGCCTAAATGCCCCAGACGCAGCCCCACATGGATCAGATCGGGATAGCCGGCCTCATCGAAATAACGACACCCGCTTTCCACAACCATTAACTTGGTTACTTCGCCTGTAACATTAAAACCACCTTGTGCCATTTGCCAGTTACTGACCGCAGTGTCGAACAATGAATAATGCACGACGTTGTTCATATGGCCGTATTGGTCATTGTCCATCCAACGGGTTGGCAGACTTGAAAGAAATTTAAAATCGGTACGATTTGCAGGGGCGGGTCGGGGCATGATGAGCTCTCGTGTTAACTGCGGCGCAGGGCGCTGAACAGGCCAGAAGCCCCCCATCCTGCAAAAATTGCAATCGCCAGTGATAGCAGGCCGTAGACAAGCGGTTGTTCGCGCGACAGGCTAAACAGGAACCGCTCTAACCCCACTTTGCGCACGTCGATTTCCGTATTCAAGGTTGAGATCACCACGCCGTTGCGGGTTAACAGGATCCGCGTGTCGTAATGACCTTCTGTCAGGTTTGACGGCATCTCGATCGAGGTGCGAAATAGGGTTTGTTGATCGACCGTAACCTCGTTTTCCAAAAGTTGATAGAGGTTTTCGTCGCTTCTGATCCGAATGACCGCCTCGGTGAAACGCTCTTGTTCGGCATCTGCAGGTGCGGTTTGGCGCGCTTTGATGGCCCGAGCCACAGACACTTGATGTTTGGCATCTTGTTTTGGGGTGATCACCTCGTCCCAAGGTGCCGAGGTTGCCACGGCATAGAAACTTGGGGCGGCTTCTATTTTGGTATTTTCGGTATTGACCCATATGCCAAAGCGTTTGTCTTTGCGACGGACCACGATTGGTTTGTATGGGCCGGCAATTGTGACGATGACTTGCAACGGAGTTTCGGGAATAGCAGTTTCGCGCTTGACTGCGCCGAACACCAAAATTTCTGATCCGTCGAAGGTTGCGGTGATTGCAACGCGGTCTTTGCTGAGACCAAGCACGACGTCTTCAGCCTGAACCGGCAATGCGACATAGAAAATCCAGAGGATCCAAACCAGCCGCATCAATGTCCGGCTCCGCTGGCAATAGAGTATAATTCGGCGGGCTCCATCAGCAAGTCAAGGCCCAGTTTCCCGCAGACCATCAATACCAACAGGGCCAACAGAATGCGCAGTTGTTCTGCCTTTAGGCGGGCGCCGATCTGCGCTCCGATCTGGGCACCGATCACACCGCCGACCAACAGCAATACTGCTAGAACCATATCAACGGTATAGTTGGTTGTCGCATGAAGTAATGTGGTGAAGGCCGTAACAAAAATAATCTGAAACAGCGAAGTGCCGACCACAACCTTGGTCGGCATGCCAAGGATATAGATCATGGCCGGAACCATAACAAAGCCCCCGCCAACACCCATAATTGCTGCCAGCACACCCACTGCCAGGCCGATTAAGAGGGGCGGAATGACCGAAATATAAAGCCCCGAAGTTCGAAACCGCATTTTAAACGGCAGTGCGTGGATCCAATTGCGCTGCTTGCGTTTGAAGGACACTTTGACGTTACTGCGCGAGCGCTGGATCGCGCGCAGGCTTTCCATAAACATCAGGCTGCCAATAATGCCAAGGAATACGACATAGCAAAGCCGCACCAACAAATCGACTTGTCCCATGCTTTTGAGATAGTTGAAAACCACCACTCCGATTCCGGCACCAAACAGCCCACCAATGAGCAAAACAGTCCCCATTTTAAAATCTACTGTGCGTCGTCGAAAATGGGCCAGAACACCGGAAAATGATGAGGCAACGATTTGGTTCGCCTCGGTGGCCACGGCTATTGCAGGGGGGATGCCAATGAAAAATAACAGCGGTGTCATTAAAAAGCCGCCACCGACCCCAAACATTCCCGACAGCACACCAACCATGCCGCCCAATCCTAGCAAAAGGAAGGCGTTGACGGACACTTCGGCAATGGGCAGATAAATTTGCATAGGGGTCCCTATCGTCCTAGAGCGGGATTGCGCAAGGGCGCAATAGGCCTTTGTGCAGTCAGGTATCACTTATTTTTGAAACTGGTCTTAATGTTGCTATAGGTACGCGTGCTTTTTGGTTTATCGTTCTTTAACGTACGGCTCACCGCCAGCTCTTGGCGGAATTGCTTTGCCGACAAAACCAGCGAGAATCACCACGGTTAAAATATACGGTAAAGCGTCAAGAAGTTGAACTTGAACCTTAAAGTTAAAAGCCGCCTCAATCAGGTCGGGACGCAAGGCAATAGCCTGAAGATAGCCAAACAAGATTGTGGCTGAAAGCGCGTGCCAAGGTCGCCATTTGGCGAAAATTAGCGCGGCAAGCGCGATATAGCCGCGCCCTGCGGTCATATCTTTGACAAAGCCCGCTTGTTGGCCGGTTGCCAAATAGGCGCCAGCAAGTCCACAAAGCAGGCCACAGATCGCCACTGCTGCAAAGCGAAGCTGTGTCACCGATATGCCGGCTGTATCAACGGCTGCCGGGTTTTCCCCAACTGCGCGCAGTCGCAGGCCAAATCTTGTGCGGTACAGAAACCACCAACTGGTGGGTACAGCCGCAAAGGCGACATAGACCAAAATGGAATGACCTGAGATCAGGTCATGATAGACTGGACCGAAAAGTGGCACCTCGCGCAGGGCCGTGGCAAACGGCAGGGTGAGGCTTTCAAACCGTCCTCCACTGAGCAAAGACGGCGTTCTGCCACCTTGCTGAAACCAGTCTTGCGCGATCAGCACTGTCAATCCCGCGGCCAGAAAATTAATCGCAACACCAGAGATCAGCTGATTGCCCCGAAAGGTGATCGAGGCAACCCCGTGAAGAGCCGAGAGCAAAAATGAGGCGAAGATGCCGGCCAGCAAGCCCAGCCAAACCGAACCGGTGAGCGCGGCAATGGCGGCGGAAAAGAACGCGGCAAACAGCATTTTGCCCTCAAGACCGATATCAAAAATGCCAGCCCGTTCGGAAAACAACCCCGCGAGGCAGGCCAGCAGAAGCGGGGTGGTAAATCGCACAGTGCTGTCCAAAACTGACAGATCAAACAGGTTGAGCAGATCCATTACACTGCTCCTTTTTCAAGACGTGCGAACAGCCGTTCAAGCGGTGCACGCACCATATTGTCAAGCGCGCCGGTAAACAGGATGACCAAAGCCTGAATGACCACGATCAGTTCGCGCGGAATTTTTGTCCACAGCGCCAGTTCTGCACCACCCTGATAGAGAAAGCCAAATAGGATCGCGGCCAGAAATACGCCTAGCGGATGACTGCGCCCCATCAGCGCTACGGCAATGCCGATAAATCCTGCACCCTCGGTCGCGTTCAGCATCAGTCTTTCCGCTTCGCCCATCACATTGTTTGTGGCCATCAATCCGGCTAAACCGCCCGAAATCAGCATGACAACAAGCGTAATCTTAACCGGATTTATTCCAGCATATCTCGCGGCACTGTCAGAGTGGCCAAAGGCGCGAATCTCATAGCCCAAGCGGGTCCGCCAGATCAGGACCCAGACCAAGACACAGGCCAGCATTGCAACAAGCAGGCTGATATTGGCCGGCGCTGCCTTTGAAAAACTGATCCCAAAGGGTGCCAGAACGTCATGCAGTGTCGGCAATTGTGCAGCCTCGGGAAACCGCGCGGTGGCGGGATCCATACTGCCTTGCGGACGCAGGACACTGACCAGAAGATAGTTGAGAAAAGCGGCCGCGATAAAGTTGAACATGATCGTGGTGATGACAATATGGCTGCCACGTTTGGCCTGAAGATAGGCAGGCAGCAAAGCCCAGAGCCCGCCAAAGGCAGCACCGCAAATTATCGCACCCAACAGGGCCAAAGACCAGTGGGGCCAAGGGATGTAGAGACAGGCCAAGGCCACACCCAATCCCCCCAGCATCGCTTGACCCTCACCGCCAATATTGAACAGCCGGGCATGAAAAGCCACTGAAACCGCAAGGCCTGTAAACATGAAATTGGTGGCGTAATACAGCGTATACCCCCAGCCATAGCTGGACCCCAACGCACCGGTGATCATCAGGTTGACCGCCTCTATTGGGCTTTCGCCAATTGCCAGAATAACCAGTGCCGACAGCAGCCCGGCCAAAATCAATGAAATAAGCGGGATGAGCACCATATCGGCCCAGGCCGGCATTTTAATCATGACGCGCCCTCTTCATTGATACCGGCCATCAGCAGCCCAAGTTGTTTTTCATTCGTCTGTTCCGGGTCGCGTTCGCCCATGATTTGGCCGTCAAACATCACCATAATCCGGTCTGAAAGGGCAAAGATTTCATCTAGTTCCACGCTGACCAACAAAATGGCTTTGCCTTGATCGCGCAGCGCGATGATTTGCTGGTGAATAAACTCGATCGCGCCGATATCGACACCGCGGGTCGGCTGGCCTACTAGCAAAATATCAGGATTACGTTCAATTTCGCGGGCAAGGACTATTTTTTGTTGGTTGCCGCCGCTAAAACTGTTTGCGTTTAATAGATCATCGGCTGGGCGGATATCAAAGCGTTCCATCTTGGCTTTGGTCTCTAGGCGAATTGCAGTATTGTTCATCAACTGGCCCGTTTGATATTCAGGGGCATGATGATAACCGAAGGCCATATTTTCCCAGGCTTTGAAATCCATAATCAACCCGGCGTGCTGGCGGTCTTCTGGGACATGGCCAATGCCGGCCGCACGCCGGGATTGCCCGTCTGATGCCAACCCGGTCAGGTCAATCTCGGTGCCATTGACGCAGATGGAGCCGCTGCCTTGCCCATAGCCGCCTAGAATTTCCAACAACTCTGACTGGCCATTGCCGGCGACCCCAGCGATCCCCAATACTTCACCAGCGCGGAGCTGCAACGAGATGCCTTTAAGCCGCTCAACCCCTTTAGCGTCCGTGCTGCGCAGATTGTCAATCTCCAGCATGACCGCACCGGGTGTGGCGGGAGATTTGTCGACCTGCATCAGAACTTTGCGCCCAACCATCAGTTCTGCTAATTTCTCTGGGCTGGTCTGTTTGGTTTTCAGCGTTGCGGTCATCTCGCCCTGCCGCATAACGCTGACGGTATCGGTATAGGCGATGATCTCGCGCAGTTTGTGGGTTATCAGGATGATGGTTTTGCCCTGCGTACGCAGATTGTCGAGAATGCGGAACAAATGATCGGCCTCTGCCGGGGTCAGCACGCCGGTGGGCTCATCGAGGATGAGAATTTCGGCTTGCCGGTAAAGCGCTTTGAGTATCTCGACCCGCTGCTGCATCCCGACGCCTATATCGTCGATGACCGCGTCCGGATCGACCTGTAATTCATAGTCACGGCTGAGTGCGTTCAGGGTTTTGCGCGCCTTGGCAAGCGACGGTGCAAGCAGGGCGCCATCTTCGGCTCCGAGCACTACGTTTTCAAGCACAGTGAAATTCTGCACCAGCTTAAAATGCTGAAATACCATGCCGATACCGGATTTAATTGCCGTTTGGCTGTCGGGAATTTCGGTTTTGGTGCCGTTGATAAATATTTCGCCGCGATCAGCTTTATAAAAGCCGTATAGGATCGACATGAGCGTTGATTTCCCGGCTCCATTTTCGCCTATAATGCCGTGGATTGTGCCCGGTTGAACCGCGATCGAGATGTCTTTATTGGCCTGTACTGGCCCAAACGATTTAGAAATACCGTTTAGTTCGATTGCCGGGACGGCAGTGTCCTGCCGCCCCAAAGGTTTATTGGATTTTGTCACGCTTAGAAGCTGAGATTAGGACAGCTGTCATCTGACATATAATCATGTACAGAAACTGCACCGGTGGCTATGTCATAGGCCGCTTTGTAGGTTGTGGCTGCCATCGCATCTGAGACCAACGCAGCGTTATGCTCGTCCATTGCAAATCCAACGCCCCGGTTATTCAGTCCCATGACCCGAAATCCGGTTTCCATATCGGGGCCGTCAGAAAAGGCGTTATAGACCGCATTGTCAACTTTTTTGGTCATCGAGGTCAGAACCTTGCCCGGATGCATATAGTTTTGATTGCTGTCAACACCGACCGATAGAATGTTTTCGTCAGCCGCAGTTTGCAGCACGCCCACACCGGTACCACCGGCTGCGGCATAGATCACGTCTGCGCCTTGGCTGATTTGAGCTTTGGTCAGCTCGGACCCTTTAACCGGGTCGTTCCAAGCAGCTGGCGTCGTGCCGGTCATGTTTGCCACAACCTTTATGTCGGCATTCACGGCCTCGACACCCTGCGCATATCCGCAAGCAAATCTTCGGATTAGGGGGATATCCATGCCGCCGATGAAACCGACTGTGCCAGTTTTAGAGGCCTGTGCCGCCATCATGCCCACCAGATAAGAACCCTCATGTTCTTTGAACACAACCGACCGCACATTTGGTGCATCAACTACCATATCGATGATTGTAAACTTTGTATCGGGATAATCGGCCGCGACGTCGCCCAAGGCGCTCGCAAACGCAAATCCCGCCATCACGATTGGATTATTACCTGCTTCGGCAAAACGGCGCAGCGCCTGTTCGCGCTGGGCTTCTGATTGCAGTTCAATTTCGCGAAACGAGTTGCCAGTGTCGTCTGCCCAGCGTTGGGCACCGGTAAAGGCCAACTCATTAAATGATTTGTCGAATTTTCCGCCCAAATCAAAAATCAAGGCCGGCTCGGCAACTGCAAAGCTGGCAGAGGTTGCAACAGTGGCTGCTGCGCCAAGCATTTTTTTCATTAGTGTCATAAATGTCTCCCATTTGCTTACGAGATGTTCACGACTGGATGTCGCTTTTCCCCACCTGTCACGGGCAGGTTACGTAATGAAACACTTTAGGGCCTAGTCGCCTGTGGGGGTCAACCAAAAACTTACATAAATGGCTATATTGATCACGGAAGCTGAATTGAAAACAGCCCCTTTGTGAAAGTTTAGACGGTTACAGTGCTCGAGACATGACAAGTGCTGTTACACATTGCCCATTCGGTCTGCCATAATAGTTGGGGCGTTCGGCCACAATATTATAGTGGTTGTTTTGATACAGGCGACAGGCGGCCTGATTGTCGAGGGCAACTTCCAATATTGAAGTGCTTGCCTGTCGGGCCCGCGCCTCTTGATGGAAACGGTCAAGGCAGTCCTGAGCGTGACCATGGCGCCGTTGCTCTGGGTCGGTCGCCAGCGTCAGCAACTCGACTTCGTCTGCGACTGTCCGACCAAGAGCAAAACAATGTGAATTTGCAATGATAAAAACAAGCTTGCTTTGTATCAGTGTGGCAAATTCCATCTCGGACCATGGGCGCTGTTTTGTAAAAGCAGCCGCATGAATTTTGGCCATTTGTATTGGGGTCATGCCAGCAGTGTCGGGGCTGGATCACGCGATGGTGCGGCGTCGGCGGCCTTGATGTAAAGTGGTGCCGGCCGCGGGTATGGCGTGTCCGTTCTTTGAGCGGCGATCCGGGTAATTTGATCCACCAGTTCCAAAGGAGCGCTGCAAGGGATATGGGGTATTTCTCTATCGATTTCATTTGCATCGACCAGCCGTGGTGCCTGTACGCCCTCGGTTGAAAAGACTTGTGTGTATAACTGGTCGCGCGGGCCGGCCACCGATGCGGTAAAAGGGCTCAATCGGGTCAGTGCAGTGGCCTCAAACGACGAGACGCCAATTGCCGGAATGCGCAATGACAGCGCCAAGCCGCGGGCTGCGGCGACTGAGATGCGAATGCCAGTAAAATTGCCCGGGCCAATGCCAACTCCAAGTGCGGTGAGGTCGCACCATTTGTGACCGGCACCGTCGAGCAGGTCTTGTAGCAGGCCCATCAGGCGCTCGCCCTGTCCGCGCGCCATGCTGTCGGCGTGATGTGCGATTATGTGGTCACCAGACAGTAAAGCGGCCGCGCAATGCGCGGCCGAAGTATCGAAGCCCAGAACCAAACCTTGGCTTTGCACGACGTCAGACGGCAACAGGGCGTACTTCTGTCACTTCAGGGATATAGTGGCGCAACAGGTTTTCGATACCCATTTTCAATGTAAGCGTTGACGATGGGCAACCGGCGCATGCGCCTTTCATGTGCAGATAGACCACACCACGGTCAAAGCCGTGAAAGGTGATGTCGCCGCCATCTTGGGCCACGGCAGGGCGTACCCGACTGTCGAGTAATTCTTTGATTTGGTCGACAATGCCCTCATCGGGGCCGTCATGACTTGCATGGACAGAAGTAAGTTCGGCATCGTCGGCCAGTACCGGCTGTCCAGATTGGAAATGTTCCATCACGGCGCCAAGAATAGCGGGTTTAATGTGGTCCCAATCCACTGTATCGGCCTTTGTGACAGTGATGAAATCGGTCCCCAAAAACACTCCTGAAACGCCGTCAACGGCAAAGATGCCTCTGGCCAGAGGGGATATTTCGGAGGTTGCGGAACTTGGGAAATCCATCGTTCCGGTTTTCAAAACTGTCTGGCCGGGCAGGAATTTCAAAGTCGCGGGGTTCGGCGTTGATTCGGTTTGAATAAACATCATGCTCTCGTTTTTTCCAAGTTTTCAAGATATGCGCCTGAAGCTGTAGTATGTCAAGTTTTAGAATTGTTCTAAAAGGGTGGAAGTTGCAGTTTTATAATGGCGGCATGCTCATTTTTTGGCATTGCATGGAATGCGCAGTCTTTGGTCTGCCCGCAAGTTCACCGAGACTAAGCCCAACACAATCGCCTGCCAAAGCCTTTTTCGGTGCGTTTTTGAGCTGCTGCATATGCGGATCAAAGTCGATCAGCATAGACCAAATGTTGCGATGCTGCAGAAGTTTCATCAACGTTTATTGGAGCTTCTGAGGATCCGATGAAAGAAGGCGCGCCCCTCGGACCCTATCAATGCTGTCCATCAAAAAATTGGCTTTACACAGCTGATCAGGGTCGTTCTGAAGAGTTTTTTGCGGCTATGTTAAAGCCTCGAGCCGTTCTTTGGATAAATCCCCAGGTACGATTGTCATCGGAATGGGCAGGCTGCCCGCGCTTTTGGTTAGCTGAGTGATCAAAGGGCCAGGGCCCTTATTTTCAATGCCAGCACCCAAGACCAGAATACCGATCTCTGGATCGTCCTTGATTTGACTGAGAATTTCTGGAACAGGCTCGCCTTCGCGGATGACCAACTCGGGTTCCAATCCCTGTCGGTCACGCATCCATTTCGCGAAAACCTCAAAATGGACTTCGATGCGCTCGCGGGCCTCTTCGCGCATGATGTCTCCGACCCCGATCCAATGATTGAACTCCTCGGGTGGAATAACCGCGAGAATTTCCACGCCGCCACCGGTTTTTGCCGCGCGCATGGCGGCAAAGCGTATTGCGTTTAAACATTCTCGACTGTCATCCAAGACGACCAGAAACTTGCGCATACCGTGAACTCCCTTACGACCATATGATGACCTAAACACTGCGGCTAGGCAATAACCGACTTTACTGCAAACGGCCTCAGCCTAAGCAGGGTAATATGTTTTTGCGGGCAGGCGGTCTAATGCTGGAGCTGGCGAAATTGTTGCGCATCTGCGTCGCCGAAGAGAGTCGCGAGACTGTTTGCAGCGGCGTTGATCAAGTCTGCAGGCCATGCGGCGCCATGGGTGTCGCAATGTCTTTTGGCCAGTGGCAGGAACACTATCGCGATTTTTACATTATCCTCTATCAGCGGCTGCGCAGACTTGCTGCCGATTGGCAAGTTGTTGAGCAGCGACATATCTTTTGACGATAAGTCTCGCGACAGGTTTAGTGCGCCCGAGCGCCCGGTCAGCCCGGCTGCTTCGGTCAGAAACTGCGCCACATGATCGCGCAGTATGCCCAGACCGAATTGTACCGTATACAATGCGCCCCGTTTGATACCCGCAGGCAGCAATTCAAGAATACGTAGGAACTCCTGCACTAATGCGGTCAGGCGGGTCTTGTCCGTGGTTGGTGGTTTCGGGGCAATCCGCAGGGTGTTAAGCAGTGACTTTGGGTCATAAACCGCTTGCAAATCATTCTGGGACCGTTCCGCGAACCGCTGGGCACAGGCGATCACCAGATCGCAGCTCAGCCAGTCCTTGGTTGCGATATTAATTAATATTTTCTTGTTCCCTTGCCGATACATAACTACCGGTGGCGCGAGTTTCCGGAGCAAGTCGAACCAAACAATGGCGATACAGGGTTCATGTTTGGGTTCGGCCACGGCGATTTAGTCGAGATCGCTCCACTGGTCCTGCGTGCCGCGTCCGTAATCACCCGCGAGAAATAGTCCGTCAAGCCTGTTCGAAAACGGCATGGCGGTGGCAATTGCAGCCCGCAGGGCGTGATAGCTTTGAATATTTGTGTCGAGTCTATCTGGCATGTTTAAATCCTTTTTGCGTTAATGCGTGCTTGATCTGCCAAGCGAAAGATTTGTACGCAGCAGATATAGAAATTGGTATTACGGCGGATTTTTCGGTGTGCTCAGTCGCTTTGCGTGGCGGCCCAATCCCAATACATTTCGCGCACTTTGCGGGTGATCGGACCAAGTTGGAAATGGGTGTCGTCAAATGCGGAAATCGCTGTGACCTTGTGCATGTTACCTGACATAAAAACTTCATCGGCGGCGTGAAAATCGTCAAAGGTTAGGACGGTTTCATGTATCTTTATCCCGTCATTACTTAGGTTGGTGATATGGCGGGCGCGGGTTATGCCGGCTAGAAATGTGCCGTTGGCAATCGGTGTAAAGACTTCACCATCCTTTGCCATAAAGATATTTGCCGTCGCGGTTTCGGCGACATTGCCCATACTGTCGGCAACCAGCGCGTTGCCAAACCCTTTGCGGCGCGCTTCGGCCAGCATGCGGGCGTTGTTGGGATACAGACACCCCGCCTTGGCGTTCAAGACCGCGTTGTCTAATGTGGGCCGGCAAAATTGCGTACGGGTTAAAGCGATGCTTGCAGTCGGCGGTGCCAGCGGAATCAGTTCGAGGCAAATCGCAAATCCTGTGGTGTCAGGCAGTGGCACAATTGCCGAAACATCCCCGTCAATGCCCCAATACATTGGCCGAATATAGACAGCGGCGTCAGGTGCATAGGCCGTCAGCCCATCGAGTACGATCTCCACCATGTCATCTGTACTGACCGTTGGGGTCAGCATCATCGCCTCAGCCGAGCGGTTGACCCGTTCACAATGGGCGGCCAAGTCTGGGGTTAAGCCGTTGACGCTGCGCGCGCCGTCAAACACGCCACTGCCCAACCAAGCACCGTGATCGGCCGCATGCATAATAGCAACATTTCCATCGTGCCAGCGACCCTCAAAATAGGTGCGGATATGCGTTCCTGTTGCCATTTTGTTACCCTTTTAAGCGTAGTAAGTCTGTGAATGCTAGGCGTCACGTTTCGGCCAGAGCCTTGCAAATCATCGCGGGGCCTGCAACCCTTAGATAGTATAATTGTGCAGTGGTTAGTCGCGGTCAGCGCGAGGCAAACTCTTGGATGGTCTGTTGCTGTGTCCCGTTCAAGCGGCGGTACGACTGTTTTATGAAACACCTCAGTTAGCCTTTGTCGGAGTTGAGTCGTCCGTCGCCGCACATTTGGCAAAGCCCAACCTCAAGGCCATCATGCGGATCGCCACCGGCTTTGAATATTTTGCGGGCTTTTGGACCACTTTGACAAATGCGGGGCTGATGATCCGCGCGCCGTCCAGCGCCGCCCCCTAAGTTTCTGATCCAATGCTAGACAGAGCTTGTTAGGGCTTTGGTAAACGGCGCTGGCCATGCTTAACTCTTGAGCATGCCAACAATATTATAGGTTTTTTCCAAGATCGGCGCAGCAATTTTTCCCGCGCGGTCGGCCCCGTCTTTCAAAACCTGATCAATCGCAGCTGGATCCCGCATAAGCTGGGCCATTTCAGTTGAAATTGGCGCAAGCTTTGCGACGGCGATATCGACCAGCATTGGCTTGAATTCTGAGAACTGCTTTCCACCAGCATGGCTGAGCACCGTCTCGATACTGCTGTCGGCCAGAGCGGCATAGATGTTCACCAGATTGCGGGCCTCGGGCCGGTCTTCCAGACCCGCTACCTCAGAGGGCAGCCCGTCGGGATCAGTTTTGGCTTTGCGGATTTTTTTGGCAATCGTCTCAGCGTCATCGGTCATATTGATCCGGCTCATATCCGAGGGGTCAGATTTTGACATTTTTTTGCTGCCGTCGCGCAGGCTCATTACCCGGGTCGCCACGCCTTCAATCACCGGTTCGGTGATGGGAAAGAACTCAACGCCATAGTCATGGTTGAATTTGGTGGCAATGTCGCGGGTCAACTCCAGATGTTGTTTTTGATCCTCACCCACCGGCACGTGGGTGGCGTGATAAGCTAAGATATCCGCCGCCATCAGCGCTGGATAGCCAAACAACCCGAGCGAGGCATTTTCGGCATTTTTGCCTGCCTTATCTTTGAACTGGGTCATCCGTTTCATCCAGCCCATGCGCGCGACACAATTAAACACCCAAGCCAATTGTGCATGCTCGGGCACCTGACTTTGGTTGAACAGAATTGATTTTGCCGGGTCAAGACCAGCGGCGATATACCCAGCGGCCAACTCGCGGGTGTTGTGGCGCAATGTCTGTGGATCCTGCCAGACAGTTATGGCGTGCAGATCAACCATGCAATACAATGTCTCAACCCCGCTTTGCTGCATATCGACAAAACGTTTGATCGCACCAAGGTAATTGCCCAAAGTTAACCCGCCCGAAGGTTGGATGCCGGAAAACACCCGGGGTGTGAAGCTGGTGCTCTCAGAGGCTTGCGTGTGGACCGCATCGCTCATGGTAAAATCTCCGTGTTTGAATTGCATGTTGGGCGGGGCTGGCTTACCCATGGGTGCACACTGCGTCAAGTAGGACCTTAATACCATGCAAGAAGACACTAATGTCAGCCCGATAAATCCACTGCCGTCCGTTGTGGCGGCGCTGTTTATCATGATGATCGGGATCGAGGTGGTATTCGCGCTAGGCGCGCGGGGTATTATTGGCGATAGCAATGCCTTGGGTTGGCGTGTCGCAGCGGTGGAAACCTATGGCTTTAATGGCCAGATTTTGGATTGGATGCTGGTTAATGGGGTCTACCCTGTCGAACATCTGATTCGTTTTGTGGCGTTTTTGTTTGTACATGCAAGTTTCACCCATGCGCTGTTTGTGGGTATTATGGTTTTGGCTTTGGGTAAAATGGTTGGAGAGGTCTTTTCACCGATTGCGACCCTGACCATTTTCCTGATGTCGGGTGTTTTTGGGGCTGCAGCATACGGATATGTTTTGAACGAACCGCACTGGCTTATTGGCGGCTTTCCGGGGGTGTATGGCCTGATCGGCGCGTTCACCTTTTTGCAGTGGATACATTTGCGTGTTCTTGGCAAAAGCCAGCGGCGCGCATTTTCGTTGATTGGCGCCTTGATGGGCATCCAACTGCTGTTTGGCGTGCTGTTCGGGGGCTCGTACGACTGGCTGGCTGATGCAGCAGGGTTTGCCGCTGGATTCTGTTTGTCGTTTTTTGTCGGTCCCGGTGGGTGGCGTAAAATACAGGAGCTGCTGCGCCGCGGATAAATGATGACTTGTAAAACTTCGGGGTGCTTTTCATCTATAAAGCATCAAAAGGAGATGTGATGCGTTTTCTCTGGCTTTTTTTATGTTGGCTCACTCTGCCGCTGGACGCAGAAATCCGGGTGCCGTCCACTCTGAGCGAGGTTCAGTTGAGTTTTGCCCCTTTGGTGCGGCAAGCGGCCCCCGCGGTGGTCAATATTTACGCCCGCAGAGTGGTTGCGCAACGCCAAAACCCCTTCGGTACCGACCCGTTTTTCCGGGATTTTTTCAGCGATTTTGGTCAACTCAAGCCCCGAGTTCAAAACTCGTTGGGCTCGGGTGTGATACTGTCGGCGGATGGGATCGTGGTGTCGAATTATCATGTGGTGGGGCAGGCCACAGATATACGTGTGGTTTTGCAAGATCGGCGTGAATTTGCAGCGCAGGTTCTCTTGGCAGATGAGGAAAGTGATCTGGCCATCCTTCAGCTGCAGGGCGCAGGCGATATGCCCTTTTTACCCTTAAGGTCCAGCGACACGGTCGAAGTGGGTGAGCTGGTACTGGCAATTGGCAATCCGTTTGGGGTTGGGCAAACGGTGAGCAGTGGCATCGTCTCAGGGTTGGCGCGCTCAGGCGCGGTGACTGGTAATGCGCGCGGATATTTCATCCAGACCGATGCCCCGATTAATCCGGGTAATTCTGGTGGTGCACTCATTGACACCAGCGGCCGTTTGATTGGGGTTAATACGTCGATTCTAACCCGATCGGGGGGGTCAAATGGAATTGGATTTGCCATCCCCGCTTCGCTGGTGGCACAGTTTCTCAAACAGTCAAAACAGGGCAACCGCAGTTTTGCCCGGCCTTGGGCCGGGGCCAGTGGTCAATCCGCCGACGCGGATTTGTCTGAAACGCTGGGACTGGTCTCAATCGGGGGCGTTGTTATCACCGCGCTGCATCCGGCCAGCCCACTGCGTGCGGCAGGCGTGCAGGTTGGCGATGTAATCACCGCTGTTGATGGGCAATTGATCTACACTCCGGCCGAGATGCTGTACCGGATGTCGGTGGCGGGCATCGGCGCATCGGCCCGGTTGAGCGTGGTTCATGATGGGGTCGAGTCCGACCTTGATTTGTACCTGATTGCGCCGCCTGAAACGCCGGCACGGGCAGAGCGCACCCTTGGACCAGAAGACGTGCTGAGCGGGATAAAAATCTCGCAAATTAACCCGGCGGTGATTGCAGAATTGGGACTGCCGCTCAATACTGAAGGGGTTGTTGTTGTCGACGCGGGCCGGGTGGGACCTCGTATCGGGCTGCAGCGGCTGGATGTAATTTACTCCATTAACAGCCGTCCAGTCATCCATACGGATGATGTTGCGCGCCTGCTGCGAAAAGCCGGTCGACGTATTGAATTGGTGGCCCAGCGCGGGGGGCAGCAGCTTCTGCTTCGGTTCAGGTTGTAGTCATGTCTGATCTGTTCGACAATGCCGATCTGCCCTCCGGACCACCAAGCGGTGCCGGTCTTGCCTGCCGCCCGCTGGCTGATCGGCTCAGGCCCAAAACTATGTCGGATGTCGTGGGGCAGTCTCAGTTGTTGGGACCCGAGGCGCCCCTGTCGGTGATGCTGTCCTCGGGCCAGCTTTCATCGCTTATTTTTTGGGGGCCTCCCGGGGTGGGCAAAACCACGATGGCACGACTTTTGGCGCGTGAAACCGACCTGCATTTCGTGCAAATCAGTGCCATTTTTACCGGTGTGGCCGAGTTGAAAAAAGTGTTTGAAGCTGCCAGAATTCGTCATCAAAATGGCTATGGAACGCTGCTTTTTGTTGATGAGGTGCATCGTTTCAATAAGGCCCAGCAGGACGGATTCTTGCCCCACATGGAGGATGGAACCATCCTTTTGGTTGGTGCAACGACTGAAAACCCGTCGTTTGAATTAAACGCTGCGATTCTGTCGCGAGCGCAGGTCTTGGTGCTTGAACGGTTGACTTTGGCCGACCTTGAGCTGTTGTGCCAGCGCGCTGAAAAAGAACTGGACACGGCATTGCCTCTGACCGGTGAGGCCAGAGAGGCGCTGTTGGAAATGGCCGATGGAGACGGCCGCGCCTTGCTTAACCTGATCGAACAACTCACGGCCTGGAAGGTAAAGGCAAAGCTGGATGTCAAGGCGCTGAGCAGCCGATTGATGCGCCGGGCGGCGCAATACGACAAAACGGGCGATGCGCATTACAATTTAATCTCGGCACTGCACAAATCGGTGCGTGGCTCTGATCCGGATGCGGCACTCTATTGGTTTGCCCGGATGTTAGAGGGTGGGGAGGATCCGCGTTATCTGGCGCGGCGCATCATCCGTATGGCGGTTGAAGATATCGGTTTGGCAGATCCACAGGCACAGGCGATTTGCCTGCAAAGCTGGCAGACCTTTGAACGGCTGGGCAGCCCCGAGGGTGAATTGGCTTTGGCACAAGCTGTGACCTATTTGGCGCTGGCACCAAAATCCAACGCCACTTATCTGGCTTATAAGGCGGCGCGGGTTGCGGCAAAACAGACTGGATCAGAACCGCCGCCAAAACATATCCTAAATGCGCCTACCTCTTTGATGAAAGACCAAGGCTATGGTGACGGTTATGCTTATGATCATGATGTTGAGGGCGGGTTTTCAGGGCAAAACTACTTTCCCGACACGATGAAACGACCGGTTTTATACCAACCCGTCGAACGCGGCTTTGAACGCGAATTGAAAAAGCGGCTGGATTATTTCGTCAAACAGCGAGGTCGTAAATCCTAATGCGGGTTGTCTAATTTTTGCAAGGGCTGCAAATTTTGTACGCTTGCCATCTGGTGCCAAACTGGCTTCACACGCAAACTTTTCGATCAGCTTTCATGCGCTACAGTCGGGCGTGTCGGCTCTGTGGTACGTAGTGTTTCGAGGCGTGTGGCTTGACATCCTGTCCGCTGAAGATACAGACGCGCCATGATGTTTATTTATGTGGCGTGCGGCGGCGCCATCGGTGCGGCTTTGCGATATGTGGTT
>Ga0206130_10004613_pt1 | contig 16897 bp, 15 predicted proteins | sample Helgoland_Spring_9_FD_148637 | JGI IMG/M metagenome (GOLD analysis project Ga0206130, IMG submission 148637) | Pelagic subsurface seawater microbial communities from Kabeltonne, Helgoland, North Sea - Helgoland_Spring_Bloom_20160512_1 | ecosystem: Environmental > Aquatic > Marine > Epipelagic ... | reverse complement strand
CGTTCGGGTCGCCCGTTTCGGTGACCGGCAACCCTGGGGTTGGTGAGTACACAAACAAGCATCCGTGCCGGATCGTTGCCGAAAATGCGGCCGTTGCCGTTGGGTGCGCCCATTTTGAGCCGTCGTCTTCGCCGTTGCCGGCTACTAGCCGCCAACCGATAAGGATCTCGGACCAAGAGGCGTTGTCGTTATACCATTCGGCCGGAGAAGGCCCGTCGCCGCCTTGTGTGGGGTTTGGGGTGATGCGTGGGGCGGGTGGCGCCACCGGCGCTTTTGGGGCCGGGGTGAGTCGTTCTGTTAGCCATTCGGGCATGGCGGCGATCTTTGTTGGTGGCCCGTCTATCCATTTGTAGGCGAGGCCGGTTGCCGGATGCGGTGACGGCGGCAAAATGGTGTAGCGGTGGCCCCAGGTGAGGACATCTATGCCGTCGCCGGCGTCGATGCGGTCGAGGCCGGGGTTTTGGAACCATATGTGAAAGCCGCCGTCGTTGCGGCCGGAAGCGTGGCGGCGTGTTTTGGGCATGTCGTGGCCGGCGGTCAATTTTTCCCACGTGTCTAGGCCGTCGTGGCGTGGGTCAATATCGAGGACGATAAGGCGTTTTGGTATGCGGGCGCCGATTAGGGCATCGGGTCGCAGTTGCCACCATGCGGCGATGATTTCGCGGTTTTTGGTGGCGGACGTGTGGCCTTTGGTGGCCATCCATATGGTTTCCCCGTTGGCGCCTTCGGTGGCACCGATTGGCGCTTTTGTTTCGGGGTCGACGGGGAACACTTCTAGGCCGGTCTGGGCGTAGTGGGCCGCCCATTCGGCCAGCGTCTCTGGCGAGCCGGCGGGCTGGCCGCTAGAATCTGAGGTGCTGCTGATTGCCTGGCCCTTCGGGGCCGGGCTATCGCTGTTCATGGCTTCACCGGCGGCACGGGAAAGTTAAGTGCTCGAAGTAGTTGAATCGCGGCTTCGGGTGGCGGTGGGGCATCGGCGACGGCCTTGGCGATCCATTCACGCCACGTGTCGGGGAGATCGGCGGTGCTCATTGGTCGCCGCCCTCGTTCAGAAACTCGTTGATGTTGTCAACGAAAGCTTTTTGGGTTTGCGCCCGCCGCTCAGCGGCTTCGGCGGCGGCGGTGGCTTTGCGTGCTTTAGCGGCAAGGAAGCTGAGCCTTGTCATGTCAGCGGACCGCGCAGCGGCGGCACGTTTAGCGCGTTCGTCGGGGTCGAGTAGACGATCGGGGTCTACCTGGTCGTCGTATTTCGCCTTGTTCTTTGCGTTGGCGGCTTCAAGCAGTTTTGCGGAGCCGTGTTTTGCGTGCGCAGCGTGGGCTGCGATCTTGGCTCGCAGCCGGCGTTCTTCGGCAGAAAGGTGTTCGGACATGGCGACAAATCCCCTAACGGGTTTGCCGGGTCCGAAACCGGGGGCTGCAACTTTTGCACGGGGCTAATAAGTTGACTTCAAACTAGCACGCCGAAGAGAACCACGATGCCAGTTTGCGTTTATTTCGTGTGAACGACTTCCACAAGCCCCGACGAGGGCCCCAAGAGCTGCCGACAGAGCTCGTCTATGCGGATAATGAGATTCGGGTGCCTACCGCAGGTGGCCAGGACCGCCTTTTGGGCCACTTTGTGACCGTCGGCCACGGTGCCGTGATACATGTCGATGGTCTGGAAGCCGGCCGTGTCCTTTGCCGGGATCACGATCGAGGCTGAACACAACACCGTTGAGCGGTCCACGGTGGCTTTAAACACGATCACCGCTGTCGGCGGTGTCGAGTTTAGGATTTTGAAACCCCGGCCGACCAGGCCGTCGCACCGCTTGCCATTGAGTTCTTGGCCGCACCGATAGTCCACCGTGTGCACGGCCCCCGACATTTTCATCTTGGGCAAGCCGTTGGTGGAAGTGCTGAACACGACAGGCGGCTCCGGTGGCTGCCTTGTCCGCAACACTTTCTCCCAATCAGCAAGATTGGCGCCGCTCAACATCAACCGCTGCCACGGCTTGGCGTTGTCATAGAGATCAGCGAAACCGCTCTCGTGTTCCCGCATTGCTTCCACAGCGTCATCAAAGCCAAAAGCCTCTGCGAGGACGGGAGCGACTGTTCGGTCGGGTTGTTCGCAGCTCATGCTGCCCATTCGATCGAGATCGCCGACGGATCGAACACCTTGGCGCCCCGCTGCGTAGGGTTCACAACGACGACACCGATCATTGCGTGGACCACCTCACGTCTCAATTTGTGATCCAAAGTGTCCCACCAATCGGCATGACCCGACTCGGGGATGTCGATATCGAGCGGCACCGCCGCCTGCCGGGCGGCTTTACGCGCTTCCGCAATCCTCGGGTCGAGCCGTTGCTCCACTTTCGCAAGCATTTTGGCCGATAGTTCACCGGCGGCGAACTGATCGGCCGCTTCATCTAGTTGCGCTTCGAGCTCGGTGACACGATTGGTGGCGTCGATCACTTCTGTCGACTGTTCGCCAGTGTCCCGAAGACGGTCATAGGCGTCGGGTGAACCTAAACGGTCCAAGAGTGCAGCTGTCACGAGTTCGTCGCACGGCACGCCGACACGTTGCACACACCGGGTCGGCGCTGAACACACGTAGGCGTGGCCGCTCACCAACTTGCCGCCGGAATACATTTTTGAGCCACACACCCCGCAACGAATCACACCGCTAAGAAAACGGGCGACAGTCGTGGCCCGTGTGCTGTTAGCTCCCGCCGCCTCACGCCGACGGACGGCGGTGTTAAACGTCGCCATGTCGATCAACGGTTCCCAGTTCCCTTCGCCGACATCTTCGCCCCGATGCATACGGCGCCCGGCATAGGCGGGATTCTTGAGCACATCGCCGACCCTGCGCGGCTCCCACTGGCGGCCCTTTGCCGTCGTAATGCCTTCGGCGTTCAGAGCGTTGGCCACGTCGGCCCTAGAGTTCCCGGCGTTGTAGTCCGAGAATATCCTGGCCACAATCGGCGCCCGCTCTGGATGGGGGAATTGGGAGCCCGGTCGGCCCGTCTTCTCATCGAATTTCCGTTCGTAGCCGTAGAGGATCGGGCCGTGGGGTCTGCCGTGCTTTGCGTTATCGCGCATTGACCGGCGAACACGCTTCGACGTATCCCCGGCGGCCTTGCCTGAAATGAGAGCATCGAGACCGGCGGTAAAAATGTCGTCGTCATCGTCCAAATCGAGCAACCGGCCGGAATAGCTGATTTTGGTGCCGGTTGACGCCAGCAGCGTTACTAGTTCGGCGAACACCCTCAAGTCACGGGTGGCCCGTGACGCTTCCCAAATCACGAGCACGTCGATGTCGCCGACAGCGATTCGCTTCTTCACCTGGTCCCAACCGTGACGATGGCCCTTTGAATGGCGTGACGCCCCTACCGAATTGTCCGACAGGTGTTCAACAACGGCCCAGCCGTTGCGCAAACACTCCTGGCGGCAGTCCGCTTCTTGCTCTTTGACGGATCGCCCGTTGGCGAGGTCGTTAGAAACACGGGTATAAATCAGCGCTTTTAGTGGGGTCGTGGCGGCCATGTGCCAAACATACACCACGTCTGTGGTTAAGAACGGTTATGAGAGCTTCTACGATCGCTCGTGGTTGGACTTGCAGTGGACTGCCCGCCGCAACAGCTGAATTTTGTGCTCGTTGATTTTAAGGGTGGGGGAGCGTTCGACGGGGTGCGGGACCTGCCCCACGTGGTTGGGGTGATCACCGATCTCGACGAGGCACTTGTTGAGCGCGCATTGGTGAGCCTTCGGGCCGAACTTGAGCGGCGCGAACAGCTGTTCCGAGACGTTGGTGTGTCCTCGTACCAAGAAGCGGTTGCAAGTGCGGCAGAGTCAATCGCCCGACTCGTGATTGTTGTCGACGAGTTTGCAACTCTCGCTACTGACTACAGCGAACTGATGACAGCGATCATTGACTTGGCGGCGCGTGGACGCAGCCTGGGCATGTACCTCGTGCTGGCCACACAACGACCGAGTGGGGTTGTTGATCAGAAGATTCGAGCGAACACGAATGCGCGTATTGCTCTCCGGGTGCAGGACGCCTTCGATTCACAAGACGTCGTGGGTGTCCCCGACGCAGTTCGCATCGACCGTCAAGCGCCCGGTCGCGCCATGGTTCGTATCGGCGGCGATCGTGCTGTCGAGGTGCAGATGGCGTTCACGGGTGCACCAGACAGAAACGACGAACCATGCGTGGTGCGACCACATCGGCTTTTCAACGGTGTCGGACCAACCCAAGTTGCTCCTCGTCCTGAAGCCGCCGAAACTCGAACAGAACTCCAAGTGATCGTCGACACAATCATTGCTGTCTCTGAGTCGAGCGAAGTGTCGACACGTGCGTTGTGGGCGCCGCCGCTGCCTACCATGTTGGAGTGGATTGACCTCGGCACGCGTGAGCTATCAGCATCGGCTCCTGTGCCAGGTTTCGCCTTGGGACTCGCTGATCTACCAGCTGGCCAGAAGCAGTTGCCGTGGTGATGGGAGCCGTCGACAGGGCCACTTGGCATCTATGCAGCGTCGGGCGTGTGTGCAGGAAAGGCCCTCGTGTCACTGGGCGCTGCGATGGCATCGGCCACTGGACCCGACAGCCTCTACCTGTACGTGATCGACGGCGACGCTGGCGTCACCGGTGCACTTATGAATTTGGCGCACACGGGTGCCTATATACGCAAGGGCGAGACCGACCGTGTTGAACGTGTCATCCGTCTGTTCGAGGAAACGCTCGATATGCGGCGCTCTGTGCACACACCCGCCGATCCGCAGTTGGTGCTCATCATCGACAATGTCGCTGCGGTGCTCGCAATGTTCGACGACATGCAGGTGGCAGCGTTGACGGACCGTCTGGCAGCGATTGGCCGCGATGGGTCCGCACTTGGTGTCCACCTGGTGGTGAGTGCCCGCACTCCCCGCGATATAAGTCACCGAATCGCACAACAGATTCCGAATCGGTTGGCACTCGCATTGTCTGATCCCAGCGGATACCTGGCGCTAGGTATCAAACTCCGGGAAGTAGTGCCATTATCAGCGATGCGAGCTATCGACGTGCAAACCCGTCACATTGTCCAGCTCGTCGAACCGCCGGCTCTGGCGAGTTGGTCGACCAGTAACCCCGAGATCGCCCGAAGTGCGCCCGGTGTTTACTCATTTCCGGTGTCACTCGGCTTTGCAGAGCTTGAACCTGCGGCCACTAGCGCCGATGGAACATTGCATATTCCCGTTGGGATCGATTCGGAGGACTTGGATCAAGCGGAGCTCATTCTTCGCCCCGCTGAACATGCACTGGTGGTGGGCGCTCCCGGGATGGGGCGATCAACAACAGCTGCGGTCATCACCAGGCAACTTGACCGAGGGGGCGTGCAGACTGTCCGTGTTGCGCCATACCGGTCACCGCTCACAGCATCGGATAACCCGGGCCAACTCCTCGACACCGTTGGTTCCATCGAAGAGTTGATGCACGCCAACCAACGCACAGTCATCGTGGTAGACGATGCTGAGTCACTGACCGCGGACATGGCAGCGGCACTTGAACAACTCATCGATCATCGGAACGAATGTGTGCACGTCGTGGCGGCAACGACCATCGACGCAGCCCGGAGCACACGTTCATGGACGGCAAGGATTCGGTCAGGCGGTACCGGGATCCTGATTGGTGGTGCACGTTCCGATGGTGAGATATTTAAGGTCCGACTGGGGCGCCTAGACGGACGGGGCGTGGTCGCTGGTCGAGGGAATCTGATTGTGCGTGGCCGCACACTTGGCGTCCAGCTCTCTGGTCTGAATGCAGTGGCGTGACTGGTCTGGCTACTATGGCCAGCAGTGGATGAAATCGAATGGTTGAATACGGACGAGGCAGCCAAGCGTCTGGGTATCACGACGCGCACGTTGTATCGGTTCATGGATCAAGGACGGCTGCCGTCGTACCGCTTCGGCCGAGTGTTTCGACTCAAAACGAGCGACATCGAACTATTCATCGAAGACTGTCGGGTCGAACCTGGCACACTAAGCCACTTGTACCCCGAGCCGAACCCAGCAGAAGCTGACGACGGCGAACAATCAAGTGACGGCACCCCAGGCAATACAGACACGAACGAAGAGGGCTGACGCTCATTTCTCCTCAACGTGTCCAAGCCCATGCCGGCCGATGGATGAAGCGATGACAATAGCGCCTGTACGACTCACCGTCCCGGGCAATCATCTGATGCCTGGCCTTCTTGGCCAGAGCGACGAGTGGCTCGAAGCAATCGAAAAACGGTTCCCCGAAACCGACATATTTGTTCGCGGCAATGAAATCACTGTCAGCGGTACACAGGCCGACACGGTTGCTCGTCTCTTTGAAGAGATGATCATGCTGTTGCAACGCGGGCTCTCGATCGACGCCGCCAACCTCAGGTTGTCGATTGACATGGTTGCTGCCGACGAAAATCCAAGCGATGTCCTGACGGTTGACATTCTGAAGTCATCGCGTGGCGGACGTATCCGGCCAAAGACTGCTGGCCAGAAGCGTTATGTCGAAGCAATCCAGCGCAACACGATTACCTTCGGTATCGGCCCCGCTGGTACTGGCAAGAGCTGGCTCGCCGTAGCGATGGCAATTCAGGCGCTTCAGAATAAGGAAGTCGAACGAATCGTCCTGACTAGGCCAGCGGTCGAAGCTGGTGAACGCCTTGGTTTCTTGCCTGGCGACTTGATGGCCAAAATTGATCCGTATCTTCGGCCGCTGTACGACGCGCTGTACGACATGGTCGACCTCGAAGGAGCTGAGCGGCTCCAAGAGCGTGGTGTGATCGAAGTCGCACCTTTGGCCTTCATGCGCGGTCGCACGTTGAACAACAGCTTCATCATTCTGGACGAGGCACAGAACACCACGCCCGAGCAGATGAAGATGTTCCTGACCCGCATCGGGTTCGGCAGCAAGGTCGTTGTCACCGGAGATGCAACCCAGATCGATGTACCCGATGGGCGCAGCGGGCTCAACAAACTTGAACCCATGCTGCGAGGTATCGACAGCCTCGAGTTCGTGTTACTTAGCAGCCGAGATGTTGTGCGACATAGCATCGTGAGCGCGATTATCGATGCATACACGGAAAACGATGAACAGAAACTCAAGGACGCCGCGGCAGCCAAGGAGCGCAGACGAAATGCGAGCTGATGGGGCACCGCTGAACGGGACATACCAGAGTGGCAAACGTGAGCGGCAGTAGCTCGCCTGCTGGCTCGACTCGCGTCCACATCGACGTAGATGACCGGCAGCAGGCGCACCAGTTCGATATCGACCATCTGGTCGCGCTGTTGGCGTCCACGCTTGCAGCGCAACACGACCCGCTCAAAGCCGGGCCTGGGCAAGACTCTGCTGTTGAGCAGGAAGCCGAAGTAGGGCTTGCCTTCATCTCACTCCATGAGATGGCCGAGCTCAATACCGCACATATGGGCGGGTCCGGGCCAACTGACGTTCTCGCCTTTCCCATCGATGGGGTAGCGCCTGCTGGCTCGATTCCCGCAGGACAACCAGCGATGTTCGGCGACATCGTGATTTGTCCCGCTATGGCCGACCGAGCGCCGCAGTCCCTGGCCGATGAGCTTGCACTGCTCGTGGTGCACGGGGCTCTCCATCTGTTGGGCCATGACCACGCCGAGCCCGATGAGGCAGCGCTGATGAAAGGGCTCGAGCAAGAGATGCTCGAGCAGTTCCACAAATCATGAGCACCACCGTGTTGGTGTTGCTTTGTGTCGCGACCCTGATTCTCGTTGGAGCTGCGTCGGTCGTTGCTGCGGCGGAGACAGCATTCACTCGGGTGAGTCGCAGCCGGGCCGACGCACTGGTCGCTGCCGAAGCCGAGGATCACCAAGACGACAACGACGCCGATGATCGGGTCGAAGAGTTCCAAGGGTTCTCTCGGCGGCCTCTCACGATGTTGACGTCGCTTACGTTTGTCCAGCTGTCTCTTCAGTTCGCTGCGGCTGCGCTGATGTTCACGATCGGCCGCGAAATCGGGGGCCGCGCCGGCGGTTACGTCGCAGTCGCGATCTGCCTGTTTGTGCTCCTGTCGGCTGTCGGTCTCAGTCGCAGCAGGGCGTTGTTGGCACCCGACGCCACGGCTGTAGGACTCGTACCAATCCTGAAAGCAGTGGCACCGCTAGGCGTGTTTACCGGTGTGATCGTGCGAGCAGCTCGACGGTCGTCCTCGGCGACAGTGCCGGATCCCGATGTTGACGAACAACAAGTTCTGGCCATTGTTGGACAGACAGCGGCAATCGATCATGACGAAGAAGAATTGATCAAACGAGTGGTCGCTTTCGACGACACCCTCGTTGTCGACATCATGACGCCGCGGACAGATGTGATTACGTTGAGATCGGGTTTTGCGGTGGGTGATGCGTTGGAGGTTGCCACGCTGCACGGCCTAAGTCGTATCCCAGTAACGGGCCCCGACTCGGCAATCGACGACATCATCGGCGCGGTTCATGTCAAGGATCTCATTGGCGCACATCTCGATGGGAAGACAACGCACGACATCGATATCTGGCTTCGAGATGCGCCGGTCGTGCCGGAAACGCAGCGGATTGCAAACCTGCTGGTTGGACTGCAGACCGGGGATCTTCACATGGCGATCGTGGTCGACGAACACGGCGGGGTCGCTGGAGTGGTCACGCTCGAAGACATCCTTGAAGAGATCGTTGGCGAGATCGAGGATGAGTTTGACCGAGCCGAACCATTGGTCGAGGTGGTCGATGAACATACCGTCCGAGCCGACGGTCGAGCCGAGATCGGCCGGATCGAAGAGGCGCTCGGTGTCACCTTGCCGCCGGGGGACTATCGGACGCTCGGGGGTTGTGTCTTCAGCGGACTGGGTAGGGTGCCGGTGGTCGGCGACGTGCTCGTGCTCGATGAGCTTGATCTGGAGTTCGAAGTCATGCGTATGCACGGACGTCGGATTGCTGATCTGCATCTGCGGCGATCGGCGCCTTTCGCCGTGTCGCTAGCTGCCTCCTCACCTGAAGAAACGTTCTCATGACACCCCCAGCATCCGACCCATCCGAAGCTTCCGACCCGTTTGCCGAACCTGTCGACCCTGACCTTGTCGCATCTGCCGAGGACGGTTCCACCGAGGACGCAGCGCCCGAGTTCGTGCACTTGGGGCCCGATGGTGAACCGTTCCGGAGCGGCTTCGTATCGTTCGTCGGCCGTCCTAATGCTGGTAAATCGACCCTGCTGAACAACATCTTGAAGAGCAAGGTTGCCATTGTCTCGAACAAGCCGCAGACCACTCGGACGCAGGTGCGTGGTGTCCTGCATCGACCTGGTCTCCAGGTCGTGTTCGTAGACACTCCCGGGATCCACAAGGCAGTTTCGCCGCTGGGTACCAGACTGAACGAGAGTGCCACCGCCACGATCGGCGATGTCGACGTCACTTGTTTGGTCGTCGACGGACTTGCGCCGTTCGGCCGAGGCGATCAGTACATCGCTGACAAGATGCCGAAGAACTCGATTGTCATCATCAACAAGATCGACCGAGCAAACCGTGAGCAGGTACTCACTCAGCTTGCGGCCACGTCTGACCTGCATTTCGACGAGTACTTCCCGGTAAGTGCAAAGAGTGGTGAAGGTGTGGACCGGTTGGTCGACTATCTGATTAGTCGTATGCCCGAAGGGCCGCCGTATTACCCCGAAGACATGCTCAGCGATGTGCCTGAACCAACCCAGGTTGCTGAGCTGGTGCGTGAGCAGCTGTTTATCCATACGCGCCAAGAGTTGCCGTATTCGATCGCAACTCGGGTCACCGAATGGGAATGGCCTCGCATCCGGTGTGAGATTTTGGTCGAACGCGACAGCCAAAAGGGCATGGTCATCGGCAAAGGCGGAAGCCTGTTGAAGCGTGTCGGTATTGCCGTCCGCGAGCAGTTACCTGAGGGCGCTTTTATCGAACTTCATGTCACGGTCGACAAGGACTGGCAGCGCAAGATGGATCGCATCGAACAACTGGGTTACGGCGAGACCTAAACCAGCAAGATGGTCACCCACCCCACATGATTTGAGACGTTCGTTGTACTGAGCAGGTCGAATGCCACAGACTTGGTAAGGGCACGCAGAAGTTACGCGTCGTCCAGCGCAGAGGCGTCGGTACCAGAGGCGCCTACCGCGGCAATCGTGCGCAGCCGTTCCATGGCGACTTCGGGGTCACTGGTACGAGTGAAGTCCGGCAGTGCGTTGATGAGATCCCAGCGATAGGACTTCTTGGTCGATAGTCGCGAGTCGAGAACCGCCACGACACCTTGGTCACTCTTGGACCGGATGAGCCGTCCTGCGCCCTGGGCGAGCAACGTCGAGGCGCGCGGTAAATCGATCAGCTTGAATGCGTGCCTGCCAGCAAGGTCCCGGCGGGCTGACAACAACGGATCGTCGGGCCGTGGGAACGGAAGCCGATCGATCGTTACCAACGACAGGGAGGGTCCAGGGATGTCTATGCCTTGCCAGAAGCCGAGCGTGGCCAGAAGCGAGGTTGCCGGATCTTCCTTGAACTTCTCGATCAGGACTGGCTTGGGGTAGTCGCGTTGGGTCAAGATTGGGGTCTTGATGTACGTCTCAAGGAATTCAGCTGCGGCGTCCATCATCCGGTAACTGGTGAACAGACCAAGGGTGCGCCCGCCAGCAGAGCTCATTAGTTCCACCAAGTGGGTGAGCATGGCCCTCTCGTACTCGGGCGAGCGAGGTTCGGGCAGATGTTTCGCGCAGTAGAGCAGTGCATTGTTCGGGTAGTCGAACGGGCTGTCGACATCGATGCGATCGTGTTCGTCTTCTTCGAGACCAACAGCAGCGGCGGTGGCCTGCGGCAGGGTTGCGCTCGTCAAGATCGCGGTTCTGTTCTCGACCAGCACCGGTCCGAGCATCGAGGCAACGTCGAGCGGGGCCACCTGAAGCGTGGTTTCGTTACCGGAGCGTTCGACCCAGGCGACGTTAGAAGCGTCTAGAGCGGAGGCCTCGATGAGCTCGCCCAACAGCGATAGGCCCGCCTGCTCGGCCCGCAACCTTCGGGCGTCGGCGTCGCTGTCTTTGCCCTTCGGCACCCCCCGTAGTTTCTCGACGGTGGTGTTCACCCGGTCCCGGGCACGGTCCAAGGCGATCGCGATGTCTTCGACACCGCCAGGGGGGAGCCGTTCGCCGACGTACGGCTCGAGTGCGTCGCTCAGGTCGTCGCCGACGTCGCGGAGCTTGTCGATCATCTCCGGGTCCACCAGTATGCGATCGGCAGTGCCAGCGAACCATCGCATTCTTGCGCCGTTGATGCTGGAGCCGAAGCTGCTGGTTGCTATGTCGTCGAGTTGGTGGGCTTCGTCGATGACGACGATGTCGTGCTCGGGGAGTATTCCTTGTTCTGCTCGCATATCTGTAGCCAGCAGGTGGGTGTTCACGACAATGACATCGACTGCATTCGCACGATCTCTGGCCATTTCGGCGAAGCAGTTGTCTCCGCTTGGGCACTTGTTACGACCAGGACATTCCTTGCTGGTGACACTTACTGCGCTCCAGCTGGCAGGGCTTGGTTCGAAGTCGAGCTCGGCTCGGTCACCGGTCGAGGACGTGTCGCTGAACTCGACAAGTTTCTCGACCTCGTCTTCGTTGTGTGCGCTGGTTCCAGCAAGCGAGAGTTGTGCATCGTTTGAGAACTCGTTCACTCGTTGTCGACATACGTAGTTGTTTCGACCCTTCAGCACAGCCCAGCTGAATGGTTTCTCAAGCTGGCTTCGCAGATGGGGCAGTTCGGTCGTGGCAATCTGATCTTGCAGCGCCTTGGTAGCGGTAGCGATGACGGTCTTCTTGCCGCTCAAGATCACGGGGATCAGGTAGGCGAGCGATTTGCCCGTTCCGGTACCGGCTTGGGCAATCAGATGGCGTTCATTCTCGATGGCTTCGGCGACGGCATTGAGCATGTCGACCTGGCCCTGGCGGCTTTCGCCACCCGCTGGCAGCGCTGCGGTTACATGATGCAGGGCTTCAGCTGCGGTGTCGGCCAGAGACATAACTCGTGACGATACCGGTTTGGGTGGTGGTGAGTAGGGACGGTTCCTGGTCGAGGTTCCCTCCCTTCTGGGCTGCGGCGGTGTAGACAAGGGAGGTGCCAGAAACTGCGGCGCTCTCAAGCGTCGACCCAAAGGACGTCCCATCGCATATTGCGGCGATCATGGACGGTAACGGCCGGTGGGCAACTGCTCGCGGGCTACCCCGGACCAAAGGTCACGAAGCAGGCGAAGACGCACTCTTCGAAGCTGTCGAAGGCTGCCTCGGGGCTGGTGTGCAGTGGCTTACTGTGTATGCATTCTCGACCGAGAACTGGCGCCGTCCCAAAGAGGAAGTGAAGTTCCTGCTCAACTTCAACCGGGATCTGTTGCGCCGTCGCCGCGACGAACTCAACGATCGGGGAGTGCGCATCCGGTTTATAGGCCGACGTAACTGGCGGGTGCCGCGGGGCGTTCTCAAGGAAATGGAAGCTGCCGAGCAGCTGACCAAAAATAACCGCACACTCACACTCAATATTGCGTTCAACTATGGAGGTCGAGCCGAACTCGTCGACGCCGTGAGTGCAATCGTCGAAAGTGGGGTGCGAGCCGACAAGGTGAACGAAGCGCTCATCGGGAAATATCTGTACGACCCGAATATGCCTGATCCGGAACTCATGATCCGAACGTCGGGTGAGAATCGGTTGTCGAACTTCTTGATGTGGCAGCTCGCGTATACCGAGATGATCTTCACCGAAGTGTTGTGGCCCGATTTCACCCGGGAACACATCTACGGAGCGGTCCAGGAGTACCAGCGTCGTAACCGTCGTTTCGGCGGCGTATGAGCAACGCTTCGGAGGGCACCCCGAGCCGTCAAGAACGAACGTATCGCACCAACGCTGTCGTCCTTCGCACCTACAAGTCAGGTGAGGCTGACCGGATCGTTGTCCTCATGACCGAGGCCGAGGGCAAGGTCCGAGCGATTGCCAAGGGTGCTCGCAAGTCCAAGCGCACTGCCGCGTTGCTGGATTCTCTTGGCCATATCGACGTGCAGATGTACCGAGGTAAGGGTGATCTTGACACGGTCACTCAGGTGCAGTCAGTCGATTCGTTCTCTGCTATCCGAAGTGATCTCGACAGGTTTACGCGTGCGGCGTCGTTCGTCGAGGCTGTCGACCATGTCACGCCTGATCGCGAACCACACGAACAGATGTATCGCATGCTGGTCGGGGCGTTGCGGACCGTCGACGGCAAGAACCACACGCTGACTTCTGCTGGCTTCTTTCTCAAGTTGCTGGCCCTCGAGGGCCTTGAGCCAGTGCTCGATCGGTGCGTGAGCTGCGGTGACACCGAAGGTTTGGTTTCCTTTGATCCGGTCAACTGCGGTACACGATGCAACTCGTGCCGCAGTGGCATTCCCTTGAGTGACGAGGGCATCCGGATCTGCCGGCTGATTCTCACCGGTGGGCTCGCCGCAGCGCTCAAGTTGCCCGACAGCCCAGTGCTGGCCGACGTTAACCACCTGGCCACAACCATGTTCGAACATCAAACCGAACGTCGGCTCAAGTCCCTCTCCACCATTTGAAAAGTTATGTTCCCCAGGGGAACATAACTTTTCGCACCGAGAAACCTGCCGTGCATCAGGAACAGGGGTGAGTACGCTCTGGCCCTATGTCTGAGAATGAGACGTCGCTGGTAGAAGGCGACCTTATGGAGAAAATTGTCAACCTGTCGAAGCGTCGTGGCTTCGCCTTCCAGTCGGCTGACATCTACGGCGGAAGCCGCTCCACCTACGACTACGGCCCGATTGGTGTACTGCTGCTTCGCAACATCAAGGACTTCTGGTGGCGCACGATGGTGCAGTTGCGCCACGACGTCGTTGGTATCGACGCTGCCATCATTGGCCCACCAGCGGTCTTCGAGGCGTCCGGTCACCTCGCAAACTTCAGTGATCCGCTCGTGGAGTGCCGCGAATGCAACGAACGTTTCCGTGTTGACGTGCTCGAAGATGCCAACGTCTGTCCGAACTGCAAGGCCGAGAACTCCTTTACTGAGGCCAAAGAGTTCAACCTGATGTTCAAGACCCACGCTGGTCCCGTCGAGGGTTCTGGCAACGAGGTCTACCTGCGACCCGAGACGGCGCAGGGCATGTTCACGAACTTCATGAACGTGCAGACCACGACACGCAAGAAGCCACCATTTGGTATCGCCCAGATTGGCAAGAGCTTTCGCAATGAGATCACGCCCCGCAACTTCGTGTTCCGCACCCGTGAGTTCGAACAGATGGAGATGGAATTCTTCGTTCCGCCCGACGAGGCACAACAGTGGTACGAATACTGGCGCAACGAGCGTTACCAGTGGTACGTCGACCTGGGCATTCCTGAGTCATTGCTGATGATGCGCGACCACGACGACGACGAGCTGTCGCATTATTCGGACCAAACCGCCGACGTGGAGTTCAAGTTTCCGTGGGGCTGGGGCGAGCTCGAGGGCATCGCCAATCGTGGCGACTTCGACCTGAAACAACATGCCGAGCACAGTGGTGCTCGCATCGAGTACTTCGACCAGGCAAACAACGAGCGGTATGTACCACATGTGATCGAGCCTGCCGCCGGCGCAACCCGAGCCTGGCTGGCGTTCCTGGTTGCTGCGTATCACGAGGAAACAGTCAACGACGATGTGCGTACCGTCCTCAAGCTCGACCACCGACTCGCTCCGTTCCAGATAGCGGTGCTGCCGCTGTCGAAGAAGGACGAACTCATCGCGCCGTGCGAAGAGATCTTGGCCATGCTTCAGTCGCATTACATGGTGGATTACGACATCACTCAGGCCATTGGCAAGCGTTACCGCCGCCAAGACGAAATCGGCACGCCACTGTGCATCACCGTTGACTTCGACACGCTCGAAGACAATGCAGTTACTGTGCGCGATCGCGACACCATGGAACAGGTCCGAGTTCCGATCGATGGCTTGCTCGCTCTACTCTCTGAACGGTTGCCTGCTTAGGGCAGCGTTCCGGGGGATACATGAACATCGAAGACGCCGTCGCGGCAGTGGCTGCGGGCACGTTGACCAAATACGACGCGGTCATGGCGGTGTCATCGACGGCAGTCGAGGCAGCGCTGCACGCACAGTTCGACGGCGGCGGCACAGCAATAGCCACTGGCATTGGCGCGTCGCCTGGCGCGGCGGTAGGCCAGGTCTACTTCGACGTCGACGGGTGTCTCGATGGCGCTGATCGGGGCGAACTCGTGATCTTGGCCGCGGCCGAGACATCGCCAGCCGATGAAATCGCCATGCGTATGGCCGAAGGCATCATCACCGCCAAGGGTGGCACTGCCAGCCATGCCGCGGTCGTAGCTCGGGGCTGGGGTATCCCCGCTGTGTGTGGTGCTGACATGTTGACGTTCAGCGACGGGTTTATGCACATCGGTGACGAAACGGTTGCTGCTGGCGACATGATTTCGATCGACGGCACCACGGGTGAGATCTTTCTCGGCGATCTTGGCGCCGACGGTGGAGGCGGCAGCGACGGACTCGACACGCTGCTTGGCTGGGCCGACGAGATCCGCAGCAACAAGGTCGGCATTCGAGCCAACGCAGACAGCGCCGCAGATGCCGCCCAAGCCCGCACGTTGGGCGCCGAAGGTATTGGCCTGTGCCGTACCGAGCACATGTTTCTTGGCGAGCGACTCCCGCTTGTGCAGAACGTGATCCTGGCTGCCAACGATCAGGCCGCAGCCAGCGCACTCGAAGCGCTGGGAGCGATGCAGCGCACCGACTTTGTCGAACTGCTTCATGCGATGGACGGCTTACCCGTCACCATTCGGCTACTCGACCCTCCATTGCACGAGTTCTTGCCAAACGCCACCGAACTTGCTGTCGCCGAGGCAATGGGCACACTTGATGCAAACGACGCCATCATGGCGGCAGCGGTCCATCAATGGAGCGAGCAGAACCCCATGCTCGGCACTCGGGGTGTGCGTCTAGCCATCGTGAGCGACGGTCTGTATCGCATGCAGGTCAAGTCGCTACTGCAGGCCATCGCGGTTCGTGTCGCCGCAGGTGGCACGCCACTTGTTGGCATCATGATTCCGCTCGTGTCCGATGTGGCCGAGCTCGCCATGGTTAAGGGCTGGATCGCCGAAGAAGTCGCTGCGGTTGACCCTGGCACGTTGGGCGAGATTCTTGTTGGCACCATGATCGAGACACCTCGGGCTGCGGTTACTGCGGCCCAAATCGCACCGATCGCCGAGTTCTTCTCGTTTGGAACAAACGATCTCACCCAACTCACCTGGGGCTTCAGCCGAGACGATGTCGAGGCCCGAGTCATCGGCCGTTATCAAGAACTCGGCCTACTGGACGCCAATCCGTTTGAGCGGCTTGACCGCATTGGTGTGGGTTCCCTAGTGGCCAGCGCAATAGAAAGTGGCCGTCGCTCCAACCCCGATCTTGAAATTGGGGTCTGTGGCGAACATGGTGGTGATCCAAGCTCGATTGAGTTCTTCGTAGCGGCAGGAGTCGACTATGTCTCATGCAGCCCCTACCGTGTCCCTGTAGCGCGACTCGCGCTCGCCCAAGCCATCGGGGCCGGCGACTAAAACCAAAGGGACACTGAGCAGAGCACGGATGGGTATCGAAGACGAAGACATTGTCAGGGTTCGCGAAGCGACCGACCTGGCAGATCTCATCGGCTCACACCTGCAGCTCAAACGCGTCGGTAGGCGCAGCGTGGGTTTGTGTCCATTCCACAACGAGAAGACACCGTCGTTCAATGTGAATGCCGAACTGGGCTTCTACAAGTGTTTCGGTTGCGGCAAGAGTGGCGATGCCATCACCTTCGTCCGCGAGATCGAACATCTTGATTTTGTGGGTGCCGTCGAGATGTTGGCCAACAAGGCTGGCATTC
>Ga0206130_10004607_pt1 | contig 16917 bp, 17 predicted proteins | sample Helgoland_Spring_9_FD_148637 | JGI IMG/M metagenome (GOLD analysis project Ga0206130, IMG submission 148637) | Pelagic subsurface seawater microbial communities from Kabeltonne, Helgoland, North Sea - Helgoland_Spring_Bloom_20160512_1 | ecosystem: Environmental > Aquatic > Marine > Epipelagic ... | reverse complement strand
ATATACCGGTTAAGACTACTAATAATCCTTGTTTTTTTATGGATCTAAAAGATGATTCAGAATTCATAGGTTTACAAGAAACTATTATTGACAAACAATTTATTTGTTTTAATGATAGTTTTGGTTTAAATGATACATCCAATAGACTCAAAGAATTATATGATAGGTTGTTACCTTTTAAGAGTAAATATGAATATTAACGTCTATGAACTACTACCTGCCTTTCCCTTTGCCTGAGCCTGAGCCTGAACCTGAAGCACCGCACCCAGCACATGCCGTACAAGGAGCGCCATTATGCACTAAATAACCATTCGCAAAATACGAATATACTTTATTTACCTGAATATTGTAAACGTCTACTGTTTCCTCTATGATATCAATCCTGCTTATAGGCTCAAATGTATCATTGATTGTAAATAATTCATCATTAATTTCTAAATTATCTGCCCTTGTCCAGAAATATTCTTCATTACTTTTACAAAATACAAAGTGATCCTCCGTTATACCGAGTTTATCATTAATTAATAGATGTTTATCTTTGGTATTTTTCCATACATTTTTTACTTCTTGATCAGAGAACGAACCACTAAATTTGTTAATACGGTTTAAGCCTATTAATCTTTCATCTTGTACAGGGGGTAATTCATCTATAGTATACGATGCCAGACTTTCTTTAACTTTCAATCGCTCTATAACTTTGTGACCGTTGCTAAGTGATATATTTGTCCCTCTTAATACACAGTTTACACTCATTTATAATTAATAGTATATTAAAACTTATATAATATTTGAGTAACCGGAACACAATTTACAATAATGATGCGCTAAGTAGTTGTCGGCGAAGTATGTCTGGTCTTTATCTAATTCAAAGTTATAGACATTGATATTTTCTTTAACTTCTTCTATAGATACAATTGGTTCATATTTTTCATCATCAGTAAATAATTCATCACCTACTTGAAGCGTCTCAGCAAAATTGAAATAGTAGTTGTTATCTCTCTTAAAATGAATTAAGTGATGGTTGGTTACTCGTAATTTATTATTTATGACTAGATACGAATCAGTTGGATTAATCCAGATGTTACGGATACCTGATTCACTTAGGGAACCCTTCATGTCATCTGTTTTCCATTGACTAATTTTATTTTTATCTTTAATATCAGATAATCCTTCAATATTGTAAGTTAATACTTTATCATCGAGTGTTAAATCTTCGATATTTATTTGTTTTTTATCTGGTAGGGTTATTTTAGTTCCTTCTAAGAAACATATTGATGCTAGCGCTACCTTTTTGACAACGGTCCCGTCTAAATATAAGACATTATCACCAGGTGTGCCTAATAATGATGCGGATAAATTACCACCGGTACCACCGTTCGCAACTGATAAGTCCGCTCCGGACCAGTTATTGTTATTTATATTTGCCCATTCTACACCGGTTGTTTCATCAGAATTGGCCACCAATACCTTAGCATTGCTACCAACAGAAAGCATCTGAGGAGCACCTGAACCATCGCCCACTAATATTTTACCCTTTGTTGTCATATCAACTGCTGTTATTGCTGATGTTCCATTTCCGATTAATACACCGTTTGCTGTTAAACTGGTGGCACCAGTTCCACCATCTCCTATTGCCAATGTGCCTGTAATAGAAGATGCTCCCAAATTTACTGCAATTTCTTCACTCTCAATAACTACACCCCCGTTAGATTTTAAATCTGCACTCAATACACCACTTGATGCTGCCAATCCATCGCCAGCCATAGCTGTAGCTAGATCCGCGATAGATTCTTTCCTTGAAGCATTACTATCATCTGCATCTATAATAGCGATACTATCATTGGCTACGTTAACAGCGGCTGCTGTTAATGAATTTAAACTAACAGATGCTATATTTGTAAATGATATCGCTGTTGTGCCCACTGTGATCGTTCCATCTGTTGTTACTACGTGATTTGAATCACCGTTTGTACTACCCCTCTCTATATGAAGCTGACATCCAGCGTGTATTTCTGCAGAAGATCCAAAATCTTCTGCCCTTGTTAATGTTAAAGATGTTGCTGTTAAATCCCCGACAGTATAAATACCATTCCATTTACCATGAACTCCAGCTGAAGCCGAATTTACACCATCTTTTATTAATACTCTTTGACCCTGAGTTAGAGATATACCATCTACTGTGTAAGTATTCGCACTATTATTGAATCCATGCTCACCATTTGCTAAAACTAAGGTATTTGTTGAGGCAGCAGATGCCATTGTAAAACTAGCGGTTGTTGCTGCGACAACCGAATCTTTATAATCAAAATTATGAAAATCTGTTTCTGTGACTTCTGCTATATTATTCATTATTTTGAGACCAGCCATTATTATATACATTAGTATTTTATTTTATTTTTCTATATTATTCTTTATTTAATCAAAAGACTCAATTGTGAATTCAGCTACCATTCTACTACCATTAGATTCTCTTAACAAAAAAGATGTAGCTGTCAGACTATAAGTACTAAGAGTTATTGCCGTTTCGCCATCAAAATTACTTGTATTAAGTTGGATTGATGAAGAAAATATTATAGATCCTGACCCCACCTGTGAATCAACTAGGACAGTTCCTTCAGCACTAGTCCCTGCGTATTGATCTACCCCTCCTACCGTTAAACTACTAATAGTAGTTCCCGATAATAAATTCCCTGATGTTACACCCCATCCTGTGATTCCTACTAATCCATATGTGAAAGCATGTTCTGTTTTTTCAACCCCGTGAAATGCTGATCCCCCATGTAAATTTGTCACACGACCACTTAATGAACTAATTGTACACGGATTGATATCGCATACATAATTAAATTTACGTCCTTTATGTACAACTGCTCCAAAATAATTATTCACATCATTATTTTCATTCGGCAGAACTATGGAATTAAAAATCGTATTTTCATCTGTATCGTCTATTGAAGCAACGTTTGTGTCTATATTAAATTCATTCACTTTAAGACAAAATGCGCTATTCTCGTGAATATCTGAAAGATTACAATTATATGTGACTAAGTTATCAAGGTATATTTCCGAATGCTTGTCTATAATTAATGGCTCTCTGAGAGAAATGTTAAATTCTGAGGCCGCACTTAAATGAGTTGAGGCATTACCACCATCAACGGTAGAACCATCTCTAATATCTAAGATTAAACTCTTCTTCTTTCCCCGCTTATTTCTATATCCTGAATTTTGATATGTTTGCATTTCATTTTGAGGTCCTTGTTGAGTTGGGTGGTGCTGAAATTGCATATTACCTGTCATTTGGTTGAAGCCTGGATTAAATCCTAAATTATTCATCTTTATATACTTAAGATAGATAATTAATCTTTAAATTTGACTTAAATTTGATTTTTATTTAAGATTATTTATGTATAGTTAAGTATAAAGATGGGTTTTGTTGCGGGTATGATAAAGAATATGATTCTTTCAACAATGATGATGTCGAATATTACAAATGTATCTCTTGTTGATGCGCAGACGATTTCGATTGGAGGAAGTTATGATGATCATCATTGTATGATTGGTGCTGGGTATTCGTGGTGTGCAGCTTCTAACTCGTGCATTCGTATGTGGGAAACTCCTTGCGAAGATTATTTTGATGGATGCCCCGATTGTCTAAAGAAACAGAGATTGGGTCAAAATATAGCGTGTCCTCGTATTTGTGACTCACTTGTTGATCCGACAGCTGCGGCTGTTCCTATTATGGTTGTTGATCCAATGCCTCCGACCCCTATGCATCCCGTTGACCCTATGTATCCTATGCCCCCGCCATCTCCTCCACCGATGCCGTGTTCCGATGTCATGTGCGAGATGTATTGTGAAAATGGTTTTCAGCAGGATGATAATGGGTGCCCATCGTGTTCCTGTAATCCGGGTTTAAATGACAGATGTGCTGTAGGTTTCTGTGAAGATCAAAATGATTGTCCTCAATGTGTTGACGGTATGTCTTGTGTCGCTCTCGCGGGACAAATGTGTGCGGGAACGTGCTATGGGCTTTGCCAATTATCTGATCCTATTATTGATCCTCTTCCCAATCCATCGCAAGATGAGTGTGTAATCCCCTATTCTGAATGTAATAATTTGTATGCTTGTCCTCGTGTTGAAGAAGTCACAGAATGTGGACTAGGGGGTATTTCGGGATATACGACGTATCGTCTTTCCGTTGTTCTTAAAAGTGGGATGAACATTAAGAACATTTTCGCGATGTATGGCTCGACGGATCAGTCTAATACACCGATGTATATCCCCGCCGCAAAACAAATGTCTGTCCCTTATGGAAATAACGTTGGTGGTGTATCCGAACAAATTGTTCTTCTGAATGAAGAGTCAGTCTATGATTCTTGGCTAACTATTGGCATAACAGATGGTAATATTAATAATGACATCAATACTATCGGCGTTCCTTTTGATTCGTGGGATGAACATAATGAACTTGTGGTTAATGATGGTGCCGTCTTCTTGATGAATCCTGAAAAAACTATGGATATTACTACCGAGGTGATTCTGGGACAACTGACTATTCCAACCGGCTCTAACGAACGAGCAATTCTTAATATTGAGGGAAAATTGATGTATCCCGCAAATGGACTTAATAGCTGGACAGAAGAGAATTTAGTCTTTCACTTGAATCAGCAAAATATTCATACTGAAGGTCTTATCCCGAAGAATTGTATTTCATGGAATGACGGATGTAACGACTGTTCAGTTAGAAACGGCGTCTTGGGGGCTTGCACGAGGATGATGTGTTTTAGAGAAGATGAACCGAGGTGTTTATCATATGGACAGACATCCGGTCATTAAAAATAAATATTGAACATTTAATAATGCGCATCTTAAAAGAATTCTTTTATAATAATTGTTTATGAATGTATTTCTGCTGAGCGAAGTATAGAGTTAAGAAATAAAAGGTTATACCCATAATTAGATGTATCGTGTGCGGTGGACACTTAATATTAGTTCTTAGGAATTTATTGATATCAAAGACCACTTTACAGTGGGCGCTGTGTGGGAAGAAGGACCAGAAGATAGCATTCACTAATAGAAACGAAACCAAATAACAATTATCCATACTATACTAACTCATATATTTTTTTTATTTGATATACTATAATATATCAATGAGAATGATGAGAATGATGAGAATGAAAATTAACAATCAAAAATGTATTTTACTTGTAACGGTGGGTATCTTTGCTATTTCATTAGGGATTATACTGAGTGAGGGAACAAATCAAAATTGCTGTGGTTCCTTGATAGCTGGACAGCATTTCCTAGAGTCAGATACAAAACCTCCGAAAATAATTAAGAGATGTTTTGCATCACCCAACGATTGGAACGGTATGCCTTGTACGAATGCTGATAGTGAGAAGTGCTGTGGGGGTCAGGGGGGATGTATTCCTACAGATAAAGGTGGTTATTGTAAAACAAGTTCGGGTAATAAAGTGTTCAGAGGAGGTAAATTACAGGATACCTTACGATTAGGTACAAGTATTGGTTTAGATGACCCGTCTTCTTATTCAGGTGATGCTGATTTAGAGTTAACTGGTGAAGATCTTTATGAGAGAAGGAGAGTAGAGAGAGATGAAGCAATCAAATTAAAAAGAGAGAAAGCATACGGGAATCTAGGGTATACCTCAGAAGAAGCTCTGATAAGTGATACCCAGACTGTATTATTTTGGATTTATCTGATACATTTGGTGTTCATCTTAGCTTTATCATTCTCTCTTAAGGACTCATTAGCTATGATCATGCAAGGCTTCTACGACACAACATTTCTTAAATATCGTCAATTTCAAGGATATTAGATAAGATTCAGATATGAATTATAAAAAGAAAAAGAAATTACTTAAAAAAATATATCTATGAATATGTATAGTGAAATATGAGTGGTGATAGTAGTAGCATGAACTGTAATGATAATAAGATTGTTCTAAGCAATGTCTGTAATATGGAACACGCAGACTTTGATAAAGCGGTTACTAAGATGAGAGAATTCTTTCATGGTAAAGGATTCGTTGAGGTTCATACTCAGTCTCGGTTGAGTATTTTGGCGGCGTGTGAAGATCCAACGAACATGGGCACGTTCCAGTATTCTGGTGAGGTATTCCCGTTACCGCAGACCGGTCAGATGTGGTTAGAGCATGAGCTCCTCCAGAATCCAGATGTTCCCGGTTTCTTTTGTCTATCAACTAGTTATCGTCAAGAACCCAATCCTGTTCCAGGACGCCATGACCTCATATTTCCAATGTTCGAGTTTGAGACGAAAGGTAATATGAATGATATGATTCAAATGGAAAAAGAACTACTTGAACACTTAGGCTTTTCAAAAGATATGTATCCAGATAATGAATATCCTGAAGGCGATTATGAAGATGCTGCGGATAAGTATGGTGTATCTATTCTTGAGCATGATCACGAAGAGAGATTAGAGCGTGATCACGGACCTGTATTCTTTTTGAAGAACTTCCCAGAAAGGACTTCACCATTTTGGAATATGGCTCAGTGCGAGGGTGATCCCACTCATTCTAAGAAGGTTGATGTTATCATTCACGGAATTGAGACTATAGGGAGTGCCCAACGATCTTGTGATAAAGAACAAATGAGACATACGTTTAATACGATCTCTGATGGGGGGTACGCTGATCTTCTGTATGCGAATTTCACCAAGAATAGAGTTAATGCTGAACTGGACAAGTTTCTTTCCTACAATATGTTCCCACGTTATGGTGGGGGGATTGGGATGACTCGTATGATTCGTGCGATGAAGCTATCGAATCTTCTTTAAAGATCAGATAATGAGTAATAAATAATTAGAAAAAGATAATCATTATTCTTTATTGAAAAAGATGTAGAAACCACATAAGATAGTGAAGATACCGAATCCTTTTCTTAAGATTTCTTGATCCATAGGGATTGAATATTCAGATGAGATAGATGCGAATATTGTAAAGATAAATGCCATATAGAGAGCAGCATATACATCAACATATCCTTTCTTGTAATAATTCATTGATGCAAATATTCCTATGGGAGGAAGTAACATAAAGAGTGATGTTCCTATTCTTTTCTTTAATGGTCCTAAGAGACCGAATACAGTTAATAAGGGAACAATTAACACTTCGGCACCCGCTCCTATTGAACCTGCGGCAAGACCACTGATTAAAGCTGTTAGTGTTAAACCTATATGATAGTTACTCATTTATAATAGGTTATTTATTTTTCTTCTTTCTTCTTCTCTTTCTTCTCTTTCTTCTCTTTTGTCGGTGGCTCGGTATACTTATCGGAACTCTTTTTAATATGTGGTTCATCGGTCATAATGTAATCATTGATTCTAACATCTGTTAACTCTCTCATCCGTTTATACATTTCATTTTGTTCGATTGAAAGGGTAATGTATTTTTGTTTATACTCTTTGTGTTTAGGATCGTTTGGATCCTTTATCGCTTTATTTAATTTGTTCTGTTCTACCAAGATCTTGACCTTCTCAGCATGATAATTTTCGATCTCTTTCTTCCTCTTCTTTAAATCATTCTGTTTGATATATGTTTTCTGGGTGTTTTTGAGAAGATCTTTAGTATGACCCCGAAATTCATCATATTCTTCTATTTCTTTCTGAACATTAATGAGGTCTTTTATAGCCGTGAAATCCATCGTTCTGTCTTTGTATTCGCTCATCTCTGACTTCATCTGCTGATAATCAATGTATTTGGCTAGTTGTATCTTAAATTGTTCTGAACACTCACCCTTATCTGATCCACACGTGTAAATACATTTTCCGTCCTTAACTATGAACTCTCTATTGTTCTTACATCCGTTACACTTATTAAACTTCCTTTTTAATGAACTCTTTAGTCTGTCTGAATAGAATGTGTTCAGTGATGAATAATATTCAGCATATTCAGCATAATCAGTATAATCTGTATCAGTTATTTCTTCTTCACTCATATTATACTAATGTCTATATTATTTATTAGTATTTTTTCATTTCTTCGTGCAAATCTTTTATATTTTTCTCTGTGATTTGCTTTTCTCGTTCTTTATTTTCATACCGATGATAGAGGAACATAACTCCGATAAGGATGATAAGGAACATTATCAAATTGACGTAGAAGACTTTCTTATCATGAACTTCAATGGGATTGATGCTCTTGAAAACTACTCTTTTTTCGAACATCTTGTAATCAACGAGATTCGGTCTTATGATTTTAGTTTTCATAATAAATAGTATTTATTCTTTTTTTATTAAACGAACTTACCTTCACTAAAGATTTGATAGTTATAAACAATGAGACCTATAAGACCTAAAGCTAACCATAACGGAAGAATGGTTTCATTGGCATTCAAACCGAATTGCTTGAAATTACCTCTTTCGTCGTAGAAGCAAGGGAGTTTCATTTCATGAATAAAATAAGCAGATAACAAAATCGCGAGGATAGATAATCTTAATTTATTATTCATTTCCGTCATTTATAGTATATGATAGATTATTTTTAAAAGAATTCTTTTATCTAAAGATTAAATTTGATTCCATCCTAAACGACAGTTACCACATATTTTAAGTTATAATGAGAGAATTAGAGATATGTAAACCAGCATATAATAAAAGAGACAATGTCAATGTGTGGAGATTGTTTATTAAAAGTAATCACCGATGTAATAATCGTAGAGCAACATTTGAGGAATTAAGGAATGCACTGAGATCATGGGAAAATACAGAAACAGAGAAACCCAATTGTCCTATTTATTTCATTCCTTTTGGTGATTCTCTTAAAGAAAAAGAATACTTACATCAATGTTTAACGAAAAACGAAAGTATTGATAATAAAAATATCGTTTGTTTAATGGGACAAGATTGGTGCAACGAATATGAAACAACTGGCGTATGTATATGGTACAAGATCGTATTATATGATTCAGTTGAAAAACATTATTATTTGAGAAATTTTACAACTAAAGAGAAACGAAGCGCAGATGATAAGGTATTAACTCCTTCTCATAAAGAAGGCTGGTATGTGGATTTATCAACACTATGTGCTCCGGCTGAATTTTGGCTCACATTGAGGGACATTCTTAAAATAAGTTCAGTTGGATCAATCGAGAAAAGGAATTCTGTTCTTGATGAATTTGATATAGAAAGTGTTTGTGTATCAAGTAAAGTAATGGATACTTGTTATGCACGGAAATGCTTTCAAAATTCGGGTCTGACACAATATCATATTCGCGGAAGTAAATGGAATGATTTCAAACGATGTGATCGGAAAGTTATCAAGGATGGATTTTGTAGAAAATGCTATCAGTATGATCAAAGATCTGATAGTGATCCAAATAAGATTAATGATCAATTATGGAAAAGAGATGGTATTTACGGTCAGTCCTACGATTTCCCATTTCATGTTAAAGAACACGAAAGACAATGGGTTCAAATGATTTATGATTTACATCCTACCATTAAACCAACTGAAACCAGTAAGAAAAAGAAAGAGAAACAATTTTGGAAAGATTTAAAAGACATTCATGATAGGAAAGAATTTATTGAGGTTCTTAGAAAAGAGCTGAGCGATGAAGAGATTTATTTCTTGTGTGAGAAGATATAAATTGAATCATCGGTCTTTAAATTCGTAGGGCAAATTTGATTCCCCTCGTTTGATCAGCGCTTAACAAAACACACAGAGCCCATTGGATATACTCTACCCCCTGACTTCTATACTCTCACGACCTACTTACGAGCATGGCTTACCATACGAGGACGTCAATTGCTGAGACACAGCAGTGGATAAGGAACGCGGTTCATCGCATAGCGCCCCATCGGAGCCCCGATGACCTCGACCAGGACTTCTTTGACGAAACACGACCAGTAGATTTCAAGGAGCCAGCGCCCCCTGATGAATGTCCTAAAAAAAAAGCGGAGGATGTAATTGAAACATCCCTCGGTAAATCTTCTCTTGCTAAAACAATGCCATTAGAAGAAAAGGAAGAAGGGGGCAAGGATCACGAAAACGATACACCAATTAATCGTGCAATTGAATGTATAGAATTCCAAAAAAATAAAGAAAATAAGAAATATATTTGGGAAGAAAGTGTTTTGAAAGATATAGAAAAATTACAGAAGAATAATGTCGGTTGTATGGGGGAAACATATCTACAAAGATTATGTGAAATGTCTTCTGTGCCATCTGAAATTGATGGTGTAGTGACTAAACAGGTGGGTGGGGGGGTAGGTGATGGATTCATAAAATCACCAGAAAATACGGTTGAGATTAAAACAGCATATCAAGGGGCTGGGAATGCTAATAATTTTCAACACGAATTAGCTGAGTTTGCGTGGAAAGCGAAATATATGTGTTTCATTGATATTTGTGCGAATGATTGTATTTATATCACACTTTTCAAAAACTGGACTGAAGAATTCTACAAGAAATCCGGATTAGATAATTCTTGTAAATGTGTTCCTTATTTCCCAACAAGGTCAATCTGTTGGAGGAAGAAAGAAGGTAATTATAAGTTAGATACTACAATTAAGATAAATGAAAATAATGTGAAAGAAGGATATACATTAAAAATAACAGAAAATACAACATTTATGGATGTAAAGGAATATATTGATAAAACGATCATATAATATCTATTAAAGCATCTGTTATTTTAGATACCCTTAAATTATAAGCAGAATTAGTTGAAAGGAATGATATTTTGCCCCAGTCTATATTTTTAGATTTAATTATATTTTCTTCTTTTTTATCATAAAATACTACTCCATATCCACGTTGTTTTGGTAATTCTTCGAAAGAATTATATATTTTCATATTTTCAATACCAAAACAAGTAGATGGTATATATATATCACATTCATTTAACATGTTTTTATTTCTTGTTGATCCAGGTGTTCCTCCATCTGATAGAGAATATACTTTGAATAATTTATTATCATTTGATTTTATTTTATATTTATCATTGTTAATATGTTTAGACCATATTTGTAAAATAACATTAACTTTAATTTCTTTTCCGTCGGGATCATAAAAGTTGGTATCTATTTTTTCAGAATGAATTAAATTATATCCATCCACCCTTTTCATAGGCGCACCTCTCCCATCACTCTCAAATAAAGGAGGTAACAAGAAACATAAATGGTCTGAAAATTTAACTGAATGATTTATAAACCGCAATGCTAAATTACCCCTTAAACCAAATGGTGGATTCCCTATTGTAATATATTTCCCAGTTATTTGTGGCATCCATTTTAAATAATCTTGTTTAATTATTTTTTCGTACCTTGGTTCAATATCGAATGATATAGTATTTTCTGGTAATAATTTCGTAAAAGAGCCGTCACCAGCCGATGGTTCAATGAATGTATATTCATTGATATCAATATTATTTTCTTTCATAATTTTTTTAAAAGTTTTGATTGAATATTCACTAATATTCGCGGGTGTAAAGAATTGATCTTTTTCTTTATATGTAAATTTTGTGTAATCTATATCTCCATTACATAATTTTTTAATATCAAACTGATATGATTTTGGAACTTTTTTAGTATCAACCCATCGTTGCACCGTTCCATTTGCGATATTTAATTCTGTTGCGATATATTGTAACCCTTTATGGTTTATTAAAACAATTACATTATTCATAAGTTCTTGTTGATTATCCATATTACTAGAAACTAAAATTTTATTTATTTCTTCAATATCATTTTTTTCCACTAGATCTTGATATTTTTCATTAATACATTCATCCACGTCTTCATCACCCTTAGATATCTTAATTAACGTCTTGTAGAGCTCAAGATCTATGAGACCTACAATATCTTCTAATTTCCTTTCATTATATGCTTGATTGAAATAAGAATTCCAGAGAGATTCTAGATCCTCTGTATGAAATAATTGTTCAGTATGTTCTTCATTCTCTTCTGAAATGTTTGGTTTAATCTCTAAATCTAGATCCTTGGGTTTTAGCTTTGATTCCTTAATATATTTCCAAAATTTTACTCTTGTCTTGAATGAAGCTCCGGTTACAGGACACACAAACGCATGTTTATGTTTTGGGTCATATGTTATTTGTTTTTTATTCTCATCCGTAATTAAGATGAAAGGTTGTACCATTTTATATAGTATACAAAGATTATATTTAAATCAAATTTAAAAAACAATCATAACAAAAAGAATTCTTTATTATGATTATGATTATGATTATGATTATGATTATGATATATTATTTGTGTGAGAAGATATAAATTTGATTTGGTTTATGATAATTCTAATTAAATAGACCACACTTGCAGTTTTAAAGGATATGTTAAACTTTTATAGTGGATCCGATGAACCATCTATCATTCATTATTATAGTGGTTTAGAAGAAGATTTACTTCTTAATGAAGAACATATAGACACACTTCTTAAAGATAGAATTGAATGTGTGGCTATAATTGATAATCCTGAAAAAACTGAAAGTGAAAAACGTATCGCCAAATATGCTGTGATTGGCATGACATCATCTGCATCAAATGATATTTTTGAAAAACAATTATCTGAACTATTTGGTATAACCAATATAGATACAAAACATGGTTGGGATGGAAATGATGAAACTATCAATGAACCATATGAATACAAACCTACCAAAATAGATAGAAATTTTCTAGGGGCGAATGTGAATATTAATGATGAAAGTGAAAACAAAATAAACAATATATCACCCCACAAAGTTGGTTATAATAATTCTGAAGCCAACTTTGTGATTGCTCCCATTAATAAAGATACATCAGAATTCATATGTATTTATAAGTTTAAGGAACATATCCTTTATAGGAGCAGATTACAGAAAAAATATCCTGGGAGGAAAGTATATGGAACAAATATCAAAAAATGCATAGAATTGTCTAAGAAATATAATGAAAAATATTATAAATGGCATAATCCTAAGTTCTTCTAGATTATCCCTTAACAAATACATATGTTATTTCTTTGCCCTGTTTGTGTGATCCTGGTCTGATACAATTTCCAACATAAAACTCTCTATCAATCTTTGTCCATCCTCTTTCTTTGTGAATTTGAACCACATCATCATATAGATTATATTTTTTATCTGTTTTAAAGTTTTTAACAGACCAACAACTATATCCAGTATCTATTAATTTGTCTAAAACACCATTTATAACTGGTTTAAGGAACCTATCTATCCAATCTTCATATGACCCATAATGATGTGATTGAGTTATTTCATCTGAATACAGTTCGAGATTATAATAAGGAGGACTTGTTAATGCTAAATCATATTCTTTTTTTAAATTAGGAATCACATTCTCTGCTATAGCATTATATAATGTAACATTTTCCAATTCTAACTCTTGTTTTATATTTTCTAATCCTTTGAATGTTTTAGAGAATGGTTCTATTCCTGTATATTTTACTCCGTCTATACAAGATGCTCCTAGCATACGACCACCCCAACCGGTGCAAACATCCAGCACATTTTTACCTTCTAATTCTTCAACTATTCTTTTTGTAAGAAGTGGTCTGTATATTGTAACCTTGGTTGTTCCTCCAGTAAATCCGATTTGACGGACTATTTCAGATACATATGGTATTGGATGCGATTGTCTATTTGCTCTCAAGGCTTTTTCTATTTGTAATATATTCCACATTTGTTTTATATTACGACCCTTGTAATTACTAACTTCATAGATATGTGGCATATTTCGTTTTATGATATTCATGCCTACGATTGAAGTTGAATTTATCCAATCTCTATCTACATTTTTATTTTTTAACTTATTCCAATCTATTATATTCGCCTGTAATCCATTATTGTAGGTACTTATTAACTCATCAAATCCGTAATCTACTAATTTACAACAGAAATCTGGTAAAAATTCTTCAAACTCTTCATCCGACATTTCTCTAAGGGAATTCTTTACATTTAGTATTTGATAAATATCCATTATATATATTACACAACATTTTAACTAATTAGTTAAAGGAATATTATATTTTCATTATATAATGACAATTTATACTTGTGATCGTTGTGGTAAATCTTTTAGTCAAAAAGGACACTTTGCGAATCATTTAAAACGCAAAAGCCCGTGTAAAAAAATCGCTAATAAAGTAATTGAAGAAAAAGTGCAAGAAAAATTAGAAGAATTAGTTCAGAATGGAGATATTGAACTTAAAAATATAAATTTGATAAATAAACTGAAAAATAATAATAAATCTATAATGAATCAACAGGGGATGTTTGCGGTATCTGAACAATATATTAACTGTCGGTGTGGTCTTCATTTGAAAGAATATCAATCTCCCGATCCCGATAACAAAGATAGAATGGGTATTATCAACGGAAATGGAAAATTTACTTGTTGTCATAAACATGAACATATAACAAGAGAAAAATACGAAGAAGTTATTCCCCAAATAATAGAAGAACTCCTAAATGCGGGTTTTTATAATACAGAAAAATATTTTCAGAAAGAAATAGATGTTATTAAAGAATATGAATCATTGAAACAGGACAAACCCGATATAGACAAAATTACAGCTCAGAAAACAACCAAGTCTAATACGATTATCCGTAAATATATGCTGCATCTTTATGAAGTTGAAGATTACAAAGGTAATAATATCTTGAAGCTATGGACAAAAGATAAACTAGTCAAAGCTTTTAAATCACTCGATAAACCAAATTATACTGTGAATAGTAACTTCTCTGAAATTAAGAGAGTTATTAAGTTTAATCCTGTCACTATTTATTCACCCATTATGACTAAATCCATTCTAACAGCATTAGATTGTAAAACAGTATTTGATCCTTGTATTGGTTGGGGTGGGAGAATGATCGGAACAACCTGTCTTGGTGAAGATTTTCATTACACAGGTTGCGAACCTTTTACCAAAACATATGAAAGGTTAGAAGAAATTATTAAAGATCTCAATCTTGATTCACAAGTAGATATTTATCACTCACCGGTTGAAAATATCTTGGATTCATTAAATGATAGAAGATTTGATATGTGCTTAACAAGTCCTCCTTACTTTGATCTTGAGGTTTATTCTCACGAAGATACACAATCTATTAAGAATTATAAAACATATGAAGAATGGGTAGAAGGATTCATAAGACCAATTATAGAGTTTGTCTGTAAAAACGTTGACAAATATAGTTGCTGGTCTGTTAAAAATATCAAAACAGATAAAAAATATAATCTCTTAGATGATGTTATTAAGGTACATGGAGAAAATGGATGGAAATTAGATAGACAATTCTCAATTAAAAAGAATACTCAGAAGAATAAGACTACAGATGGAGATGTAACTTATGTGTTTGTTAGGGGGTGATTACAGATTTAAATAATTAGCACCTATTAAATGTTCGAAGATTACGGTAAAAAAAGAATTCTTTTATTACTATCTTTTATTGGATTTTGTTTTCCTTTTCTTTGTTCTCTTCTTTGTTCTTTTCTTTGTTTTCTTTTTCTTTCTCTTTGTTTTCCTTTTCTTTCTCTTTGTTTTCCTTTTCTTTCTCTTCTTTTTCTTTAAAGAACCTTTTGATTCTACTTCTAGTTTTTCTAGTCCTTCTAGTTTTTCTAGTTTTTCAAAGATGATTTTTAAACACGGGTCTCGTAAGCATCGCTCTTCTACTTCTTGTTCTTGTTTTGGCCATTGTTCTTGTTCTTCATCAGAAGATAAAACATTTTCACCGACAACTGTCACATCACTTCCATCACTTCCATCACTTAGAGGAGATGGAAATGATATAGTTGATGTCGGAGTATCTGTCCCTTCTTCATTTGATAAATTATCGCAAGGAGCCAGTTTCGCGATATCTGGTTTATTATCTTTAAAATAGTCGAATTCTGTTAAGAGATATTTTGCTATCTTGTATGTATTTTTATGTAAGATTGTTTTCTCAGCATATGATTGCAATGATTCATGGAGAGAATAACCCGTATAATCTGATAAAAGATCAATAACGAATGTGGAGAAATCCTCTGAAGATCTTACTGTGGATCCGAGTTCTTCTCCCTCATTTAAATTAAAATCATTATGAGCAAGAAACTCTAATAACTCTACTACTTTATCTTTTTCATTCATCTCAAGCTTTTTCGTTTTCGCGCTGTTAAGATATGCAATCCGATCTATGAGTGCCGGATCATCTAAACGAGAATATACCTTATATATTGGATCAGGGATAAGGACTCTAGCAGCCTCGCGATCAACTGGACAACCACAACTACATAAAGTGAGTTCTAGATCTCCATTCACAAAGACTCCTTTCACACAAAGGAGAACCAATATAGAATAATGTTCTGTTGAATCAATGGATTCACTAGAAGAAAGTCCTGTCTCTGACCAATATCGCCGATACAAATCTTCTGATCCCGGCTTAATAGATATCTTCTTTAATTTAAGATAATAACGGGATGGTTCTGATACAGAGATTTGTTTCTCCCCCCGACCATTTTTAAATGCGACCTGAAGAAGTCCTGTTTTAGCCAGATGAAGAATACATTTAATATTTCTAATTAAAGTGAGAGATTCCGCTTCATAAGGAATCCACTCTTTCCCTTCTCCCTTATATGAGATAATCTGTTTGCGTAGTCTCCTATCACCCCCTTTCATCCCTCCTGTCATATATATATATATATATTAGTAATCAAAAAAAGAATTCTTTTATTGACAATCATAACTCAAGGACTGATGGAACATCGATGAAATCCCAAGACCACGCTTCTAATTCTATTCTTTTAATGTTCTTTGTTCCCTTTTCATTCAAATCAATTTCTTCATTCAGTTTTATAAACACTTTTTTATCTTTATAGATAACATAATAAATGTCATAAGATTCGGCGAATGAGATGATAGAAGTGAAATATTCATTGAC